>Ga0100392_1004876_pt1 | contig 11911 bp, 12 predicted proteins | sample CryGeymeta201516_FD_81548 | JGI IMG/M metagenome (GOLD analysis project Ga0100392, IMG submission 81548) | Groundwater microbial communities from Crystal Geyser aquifers in Utah, USA - Crystal Geyser metaG 2015-16 | ecosystem: Environmental > Aquatic > Deep subsurface > Groundwater | place: USA... | reverse complement strand
TATCTCCCAATTCAAAACTGCTTTCATCTTTGCGCCATCTGGTAGCGATTTGTTCTGCTCATGCACGAACTTGTTGATATGTTCAAACCATTCTCCAGCATAAACTGCATATTGATGGAGCTTGTTCTCATAACTTCCCGAATCAACATTTACAACAAAAGTAGCCTCAGCGTTCGGATTTCGGTCATGCAACCAACTGACAAAAGATTCTGAACTCGTTAGTCCGGCATTGTTCGCTGGCACATCAAATCTATCATGAAGCTTTTCACAGCCTTCTCTTCGCAGTTTTTCAACGGAACTACCCAGCTCCTTACCAATGACATTGGTCTTCTTGCCTTCTTGCTGACTTTTGTTAAGGGCTTGAAGGTCAATCATGCAGTTGGACTTCCAGAGATACTCTTGAGAAACACCGCCTCCAGGAAACCTTAATGACTCAAGTTTTAAATTCTCGAAGGTTTTTTGCGCTCCATACTCTTGATAATCGCTATTCTTATCTTTGGGCGCTATCACATTCGTCCCGAACAAGCCCCTCGGCAACTTTCTCCGGCCGGATCCTTGGAGTTCAACGATAGAGATATTCTTTCGTTTTGCTACTTTTGAATCGACGACCTTAGTACCTTTAATAAAAGTAGCCCTTACTTCCTCGTCCCAACTATAACCGCACCAACCAAAATAGTCTTGGGCTCTTCTAAGACAACGGTCCTTGTTCTTATGAGCGTTTTCGTGAGAATCATAAAAGACACTTTTGTTAGACACTGATGTCTTCGGTTGTTTAGGACAATAGGCTGGTTTTTCAATCTTACATTGGGTCTCAGGTTTTGCCTTTGATCCCTTTTTCTTTTTTCCCGCAAAGACTGGAGAAGACCCCGCAGACAATAAAAAAATACTTAGCACCACTAAGAAGGTTCTTTTAAACCAAGCAAAATACATTCAACCCCCAAAAATTGCATGACGAACAAATGTGTTCCACACATCCTATCTCTAAAAATTGTACCCCGATTGTCCTACCACAAATCATTAAACTTCCGTGGGGGTTTGATGAAAATCTAATTAAAATGATTAGATTACCGTCATTCATGGATTTAGATTGCCATCGCAACCGACACATACTTTAAGACAGCTTAATCAGTTCGTAATAGAAATTTAACTGTCCTTCGAAGAGTCTAATATGACAACATTATAGTCATGAATCGAAACCTCACGGGACTAGTCGGCTATTTTGCTACCGGCCTTGGTTTTGCTTTTATCTTTTCATTGGTCAAAGACTTCAATCAGAGTGAACCAACGACCTCCGTGGTCCAAGAAGGACGGCTCCGACCCGTTTCTGCGAGCAAAAAAAAGTCCCCAATATCCAGCCCAACCGACTTAGAGAGAGCCTTAGAAAAGCCAAGCGAGGACCCCGAAAGTTTGGCCTATGCTTTTCAAAAGATCTCAACATCCTCGTCAGCTGAGGACGATATTTTTTTAGAACCCTCAGAAACAAATGCTTTCAATATCGAGGTCGTCAACAATCTCAAAGACCACCCCGAAGCTTTTTTCTCGGAGATCCGGAAGCAATTGCGTTTAATCGGTAGTTCTAATCTCTACGATCGTTCTGAGCTACTTAGGGCAACGCTTCATCATATTGACTACAAGAAGCAGTCTTATGTTGCAGAAATTCTTGAGGATGAGGTCGAATGGTTAAGTCGTCAGATGGATTCATTCCATGCTGATGAGAGCGCCATCGTTTGGCACGCTAATGAAATTATTTACGGACTTTCTCTAGTTTCAGAAATCAACCACGACCTAATAATTCCGAAGTTATGGCAAATCCGCTCAACAAAGGGGAGAGATTCTAAATATTATAGCGATATTAGCTATGCGACTAGAACCTATTTCCCAGATTCAAATCAATGACCTTTTAGAACTAGGTCATCAGAGTCCAGTATAAATATTTTAATAGATTGAAGTCATTGAAATCACTCCATTAACTTAATGTTAACAAGTTCTTAACAAGAACTTAACTTTAACAATTCCTTAACAATATCTAGACTGAATAAGGGTATGGGGAAACTTCCAGTGAAACATTATATCGTTACGATCTGTCTATTGGCCCTTGCGCTTAACGGCTGTAAACACATCGGTGGATCCATTCCTCTCAAGAAAGTACGAAGAAACGTGTCCGCCGATTCTAGCACTGCACTAGCCAGATCCATTGACGAAGTGTCAGACGCTCATCAGAAATCAGTGACTGATACCGGAGCGGACTTGCCAAAAACTATCGATCCCGCCCAACCAGAAGATAAAAATACTGATGACACCCTGGACACAACTAAGACCGTCACTCTAGGCAATCTAAGTATCGATGAATCAGGTCTACTTCATGGGGATGATGTCCATCACGACCTAGCTCCAACAGGACGATCATATTCCACCGGATCACCAAAGGGCATCATTCTACACAAGACAGCAGGAAATTCCTGCAATAGACGCAACAACACAGTATCCAACAAGGCGCCGCACCTTTACATCTGTCGTGACGGACGAATCATCGTTAATGGTTCCTTCAAAGAAGCTCGTACGGCTGCCGAACTAGGACACAATGATTGGTCACTTAATATTGAGTTTGAAGCTGCCTATGAGAAAGATAAAAGCGTCTGCGCTCAAAGAGGCGAGAAGACTCAAGGCGGTACCAGTGAAAAAAATGGCTGGGGAAACTGCTATCAGCAAATGACTACTGAACAAATCATTCAAGGACGACAAGTCATCGCTATGCTCTCTGACAAATACGACATTCCAACAACTCTAGCTCTGCCTGTAGAGAATGAGTTAGACTACATAGCCGATAGCACACGAGTTCTCAAAGATCAGTTTCCATCCGATCCAAACAACCCCAACAATTTAACCGCCAGTGAAATGAGTCGCGGCGTTTTACCTAGCAACTGGACCCGCTTTAGCAACGATAAGTATTACAGATACTATTCCAAGTCTCAGGGCCGATACATCTATCCGAATTGGAAAGACCACCACGATGACGGCCCATCATGGATGGAGCTTCGTGCCCTCGGCATCGCCGGCGACACCGCGCAACTTAGCTTGGCCAACGCAAGGCTTCCCGGAGCTGACCCACGTAAAGCCATCGCCGGAAACTTTCCTTCCAATAGCGCGGAACAAGGAAGCTAATTAAATAATTCGTCTGGTGAATCGGTGGCATTCCAGTCGATGCTTGAGTCATTGATCGCAGACAAATCGTAGATATCCAAAGAAAGAGAAAGCGCTGGCTCTATCGAATTTGTATAAAAGCTCTGCCAGCCCTTTGTTTCCTCAAATACAAATTCAATTTTCTTAAAATTAAAGTCCGAGTTTTTGGGCGAAATCATGAAATTTTGATAAGGCAAGCGGATGACCTTTCTAAAATACACCGCCTCCCCCCGAAACTTTGAAGCTTTCTGTGTGCGAAACAAATCCCCGACTGCAGAAGCAAGATAGCGCTCCAAAGTCCCATCAAGCAAAGGAACCGAAGTCCACTCTAGTTTGTCCACGGATCGCTTCCGGAGGAGAACTTCAGTTTTTGCGGAGCCTCCTATCCGAAGTTCAAATATAGAATTTCCCTCAAGCACCCAAAGCAAAAGTTGATCTTTCTTAAAGTATCCCGTCACACTCATCGACTTAGAATCGGCGGAGCTACCTGCCACGAGCTTCAGAGTCCCCTTTAGTCTCCACGACCGATCCAAATGAAGCTTGTGTTGAATTTCGCTATAGAACTGAGGCTGGGTGAGTTTTATGGCGCTGGGCGACGCAAAGCCCACCTGTGTGGAAATAACCGCTATAACACCCCAAATAAGCCGCCTCATTATCAAATCATACAGCCCAATTTGGAAGTCTGGCAAATACCTGGAAAAACCTAAGGGAATCTTGCGAAAACCCCTATGAAGCCTTAGAAATACCGCATGCTTAGCTCCACATCTGACAAACTCAAATTAGAAGTCATTGACCATTGCGCTGTCCTCACCATCGACAATCCGTCGGCAAACACCTGGGATATCGAAAGCCTCACAGCTTTACGAGATCTCGTCCTTGCTCTCAATGCAGACAAAAACATCTATTCACTGATTCTCACTGGAAACGGGCCAAAGTTTTTCTCTGCGGGCGCTGATTTAAAAATGTTCTCCGATGGCAACAAGGAACGTGCTCGAGACGTCGCAAGAATTTTCGGAGACGCGCTCGAAACTCTATCGCAATTCAACGGCGTGAGCATCGCGGCCATTAACGGCTATGCGATGGGTGGCGGCCTCGAGGCTGCGATGGCTTGCGACATTCGCATTGCAGAAGAGCAATCACAAATGGCTTTACCAGAAGCGACGGTGGGCTTGCTCCCTTGTGGAATGGGAACGCAAACCCTAGCTCACTACGTCGGCGAAGGTTGGGCCAAGCGCATGATCCTTTGCGGTGAGCGCATCAACGCCGTCACTGCTGAGAAAATCGGCCTCATTCAAGAGATCGTCCCCACCGGAAAAGCCAAAGACAGCGCGCTAGAGCTTGCGAGCACAGTCGCAAAGCAAAGTCCTACATCAGTTCGTGTCTGCAAAGACCTCATTCAAATGGGGCGCACTCAAGCCCCTTTCCTTTCTCTGCCAAAAGAGCGCGAGGCCTTCGTCGATCTTTTCGATACCCTCGACCAAAAAGAAGGCGTGAATGCCTTCCTCGAAAAACGCACACCAGCCTGGAAAAACTCATAAGTCTAACTCTTAAGTCTAAGGAGCCCTATCTTGTCTGAATCTGCCGTAATTTTTGAATATAAGAAAAATAGCCAAGGCCACATCACGGCCTACGCCACTTTGAATGCCGAGAAGTCTCTCAACTCTCTCAGCAAGGACATGATCCGATTGCTGTCGCCAAAGCTCGATGAGTGGGCCAAAGACAGTAACATCGCCTGTGTGGTCCTGCAGGGTGCGGGAGAAAAAGCTTTTTGCGCGGGTGGAGATATTGTCGACCTATACAAGGCCATGACTTCGCAAGAAATTGGCAACCCCGTTCCAGAAGCCTTTGAATTCTTCCGAATGGAGTATGACCTCGATTATAAGATCCACACCTACCCCAAACCCATCATCAACATGGGACACGGGATCGTGATGGGCGGCGGCCTCGGTCTGCACGCGGGAGCGAGTCATCGCATCCTCAGCGAAAGAAGCATGATCGCTATGCCGGAGATTACGATCGGGCTCTACCCCGATGTGGGCGCTTCGTGGTTTCTCAATCGTATGCCCGGCCGCTGCGGACTCTTTCTCGGACTCACAGGCTCTCGCATGAAAACAGCCGATGCCCTGTTTGTTGGATTAGGAGATTTCTATATCAGACGCGATCTTCACTCTGAATTCCTCCAGAAAGTTTCAGAACTTTCATGGTCTGATGATCGCAAACTCAACAAGGCCCTCATCAACAAAGTCGCAAGAAGCTACCAAGGAAAATCTCTGAAACTCGACGGCGTGAGCTACTACGAAATGCTCAACACCTCAGAAGTTCGCAAGCATTTCGACTTCATTCAAGATGTCACTTCCGTTGACAACATCTCCGAATTTCACGACCGCCTTAACAACTTACAAATCGACGAGAAATGGATTCAATTCGCGAAGAAAACTTTCCTTGCCGGATCCCCCACATCAGCTGGCGTGATCTTCGAGCAGCTCACCCACACGAAACATTTTTCATTGAAGGAATGTTTTGATTTTGAATACAAGCTTTCTTGTAAGTTCGCTGCCCACCCTGATTTCAGAGAAGGTATTCGCGCCCTCTTGATCGACAAGGATATGGCCCCAAAGTGGACCCCCAAAAACGTCCAAGACCTACAAAAGAAAGACATTCAGAAGATTTTACAGGGCCCACTAAGCAATGGGCACACACACTCCGTCGATCACTAAAAAATTTCGACCGGAAAAGACAACTATTTAAAAGGAGTCAAACACTATGAGTAACATTGCATTTATCGGATTAGGGAACATGGGCGCCCCCATGGCCAAGAACCTCATCAAGGCTGGACACGACCTCAAGGTTTTCGACATCAATGAAGAAGTAAGAAATAGCTTCGAGGATCTCGGAGCCAAAGCCTGCGCCAATGCCAAAGACACGCTCAGCAATGCTGACTTCGTCGTGAGCATGCTTCCAAGCGGAGCGATTGTTGAATCGCTTTACTTAGGCAAAGATGGCCTTCTTCAAAACATCCCTGAAAAGGCGATGATCATTGAGTGCTCGACTATCGCGCCTCACAACGCACGCAAGGTGGCCACAGAAGCTAGCCAGCACAACATCAAAATGATCGACGCTCCCGTTTCAGGCGGCACAGCAGGCGCTGCAGCTGGCACCCTCACCTTCATTGTCGGTGGGCCGAAAGAAGCCCTTACAAGAGCCACTCCCATCCTCAATGCCATGGGCAAGAATGTCTTCCATGCTGGCGATGCTGGCGCTGGACAAGTCGCCAAAATTTGCAACAACATGCTGCTTGCGATTCATATGACGGGCACAGCTGAAGCTCTCAACATGGGCGTGGCCAACGGCCTCGACCCCGCGGTGCTAAGCGAGATCATGAACAAAAGCTCAGGTGCCAACTGGTCGCTCAATGTCTACAACCCTTGGCCAGGCGTTCAAGAAGGCTCCGCTGCTACACGCGGATACACTGGTGGTTTCGGGTCCACGTTGATGCTCAAAGACCTAGGGCTAGCTGTTGAAGCCGCTCAGAATTCAAAGGCGAAGATCCCCCTAGGACTTCATGCTCAAAAGCTTTATGAACAACACTGCCAGGGCGAAAATAAAGCTTTGGATTTTTCCAGTATTCTTAAATCGATCCAAGAAGGAAGGGTTGAGTAATGTCTACTGTTAAACCTACAGTTGAAGCCCTAGCAGAATCTGAAGTCCTCAAGCAGCTCGCAGAACTCAAGCAGTGGCGATTTGAAGGCGACAAGATCAAGCGCGATTACAAGTTCAAAGACTTCCTTGCAGCTTTCGACTTCATGTCCAAGATCGCCCCTATTGCCGAAAGTCAGCAGCACCATCCCGAGTGGTTCAACGTCTACAACAAAGTCAACGTTGAACTCACGACTCATGATGCCGGCAACAAAGTTAGTACCAAGGATTTTAAACTCGCCAAAGAGATGGAATCTATCTTCCAAACTTTCCGAAGCTCGCACTAGAGAAGCCTGGGAAACCAAGAAAGAGCTCGAGATATGACCAAACTAATAATTTTTGATTGCGATGGAGTCATCGTAGACAGCGAACTCATCGGCAACCGCATTGGCGCCGAAGTGAAAACAGAGTTTGGTGTTCCCATGACTACCGAAGATCACATACGCCGCTTTCTCGGAACAGCCCCCAATGACCCCACCTACCTTGAACTCCTGAAATCCATCGCAGTTGACAGGCTTGAAGACTTCAAGAAGGCCACGATTTCAAGACGTGACGAAGCCTTTCGCAAGGAGCTAAAAGCAAACAAAGGCATTCCAGAACTCCTATCGAAAACACTACCCAATGCTGGCATAAAATTCTGCCTCGCCTCCAACGGAACCTTTCAGAAGATGTCCGTCACACTAGAGCTAACAGGCTTATCGAAACATTTCGAAGGTAAGATTTTCAGTTCAGAGTTAGTTGATAAAGCCAAGCCCGCTCCCGACCTCTTCCTTCACGCCGCTAAAAGCATGAACGTTGCCCCTAAAGACTGCCTCGTCGTCGAAGACAGCCCCAAAGGCATCGAAGCCGCAAAAGCCGCAGGTATGCGAGTCTTCGCCTTCGTCGGCGGCTCACACTTCAAGCACAGTTTTCTATTGGAAAACATTGAACAGGCCAAACCTGATCTAATTCTAGATAGTTTTGATTTGTTAATTAGAAATATACGTAGCTAGCTTATTCCATATTCTGAATGTCGACTAAGTCACCAGTTTCATCATCGATCAGAAACCAGGAAGGCTGGACAGAGTCCATTAACTTATGAGCCGTCACGCACAGCTCTCTGGCCTTTGATTCCTTCCAAAGCAAACCTTCCGTAGAACGATCCATATAACGAACGAGATTCAAACCAGCTGGTCTCACGGAATCACCCTCCATCACTGCACTAATCTGCAGGTAATGAAGTCCAACCCCCATGTATTGGTCTGTTGCACATTGAACCTGCCTAAGTCGCTTTACCCAGACCTTTTGGACGGCGGAATGAGCGATAGAAGGAATAAGCAAGAGCGACAATACGACGACATAGTTTTTCAAAGCGTGATTCATAAAGAGATTTATCGAGAGATTCATAACAAGCTTCATAGAGGAGCGGGATTATGCTGTATTAAATTTTCTTTGCAAGCAAAATGCGACACCCAAAAAGCAAAAAACCCAGCTTCCAATTAAGGAAGCTGGGTTTAGAATTTTTGTTTTCGGCTAGCTAAAATATTTGTATATCCCGCGTAAATCCAGACTGACCCTAGTCAGTCTGGTTAACAGCCTAAACGTTACGAGCAGCGTAGTACTCGGCCAGTAGACCTTTTTCGAAAGGAAATGGAATCGCTTCAAATCCAGGAATCTCTTTCAAAGTACCAACGGGTGTTTCACTTTCAGTCACACCAAGGTGATCAGCAAGCTCCAAACGAGGAGAAGCTTTTGCCTGCATGAAGGCTGAAGACTTGTAACCAGTATCACTAAGTTTGATTTCTGCGCCAACAGGAATCAAAGCAGAACCAATGGTGAGTTTCTTACCGTTAACAAGAACGTGTCCGTGGCTTGCCATTTGGCGAGCAGCGCGGATGCTTGGTGCGAATCCAAGACGGAAGATCACGTTATCAACGCGTCTTTCAAGACGACCGATCAAAGCGTCTACCCAGTCAGTAACCTTACCGGCTTTTGCATCACGCACGAAACGACGAAGTTGCTCTTCGCGAAGTCCGTAATGGAATAATAATTTTTGCTTTTCTTCCAAACGCAAAGCGTACTCAGAGAGTTTGCGTCTTTGGTTACCATGTTGCCCTGGTGGGTATGGTTTGCGATCGAGTGCGCCTGGTTTTCCAAGTCCTGGAAGCTCAGTGCTCAATCGACGTTGTCGTTTAAAACGAGGAGGAACTGTTGCAGTTGTTTTTGCCATGTTTAATAAGCCTTTCTGTTTGACCTTCACACTCTCATTCGAGAGCATTACCACCAGCACCGTGCCAGCAGCCTTTCCGGCCCTTTAATTTCAAGAGCTTGGATCTAATGAAGCGAAGCGGTAATGTCAAGCAAAGAGGCGGCCATACGGCGCGTGATAAGCATTTGTAATTATGGGGACTTTCAAGCATGATCGAGGCATGAAACACTCTCTAAGCAAGTTGCTCACGATATTCGCACTATATCTCCTGTTGGGCCCCACACTCCAAGCCAACAGCTTCAGCGCTTCACCCGTTCTTGAAATCATGCCAAGAAGCCCAGTTTGGGGTTTTGATTTTCTGGGAGAGCAAGATGAGACCATGTTTTTCTATCTACAAGACGGACGCATGGGCTCGCATGATTTTAAGACGAGCAAAACAACCTACTTTAGTTCAACTCCAAAAGTTCACAACTCAGGACAAGGCGGTGGCCTCGATCTTCTAACTCTAGAACTTGATGGGCAACGCTGGATCTACTTTAGCTACTCAAACCTTGATTCCAAGACGGGCGAAAATTCAACCACGCTCGCAAGAGCTAAACTCGATTCAAAAAACAATCCAGGAAAATTCGAAACCATCTACACGGCCAAACCTTTCGTCAAAAGCACTTTGCATTTTGGTTCGCGCATCATCTTCGACCAGGCAAAAAAGCACATCTTTCTAAGCGTGGGCGAAAGAAACGAACGCGACAGAGCCCAGGACCTTTCGCAAGATAATGGAAAAGTTTTGAGACTGAATCTCGACGGGAGCATCCCCAAGGATAACCCCTTCGTAAACACAAAGAACGCTTCTCCAGCAATTTGGTCCTATGGTCATCGCAACCCTCAAGGACTAGCCCGTATTCCTTGGAGCGATGAAATACTCGAACAGGAACATGGTCCCCGAGGCGGCGACGAAATCAACTGGATTCAAAAAGGCAAAAACTTCGGCTGGCCCATCATCACGTACGGAAGAGAATATTGGGGTCCGTCTATAGGGGACAAAAAGAAAGCTGGACTAGAACAGCCGCTTTACCACTACACTCCCAGCATCGCCCCTTCGGGACTCATGATCTATACCGGAAAGAAATACAAAGATCTCAAGGGTCACATCTTCTCCGGCGCCCTCAAGGGCCGCCACCTTAACCAACTCATTCCGAGCAAATCTCTCGATGAATTGTTAGTGAGCAGCGACAAAAGAACAAAATTTGATTTCAAGGAAGTCAAACACCTTGAGAAGCTAGGCGAGCGTATCAGGAACGTGAGAGAATCACCAACGGGAGAGATCTATATTTCAACGGACACGGGAAAAGTTTTCAAACTAACTGCTGATCAAAATTCAAACTAGACCGACTACTTCGCCCACCATGTGTAAGCCCAAGAATCTTCAGACAGAATCTTCTGGGCTTTGATGTTGGGATGGAAACAATCTATGGCCAGCAGGTCGGGATGCGGTTCCTGCTTTGCAATCTTCTCTGCAATACGAACACGATCGCCATAGACCGACCTGGCTCGACTAACTTCGTTACTGAGAACCCTGTTGAAATCACGAAGTCTTTGGCTAAGCGCTTTTCTTTCTTTTGGTGAATGAGTCTGAGTCAGCGTGGGACAAAGTGGGGCCACCTTCCACATCGCCTCACAAGATCCCATTTTCGGCAGCGGGAAAAGCCTGGCTTTGGCCGAGAGTTCCACGATTTTATCAATGCGAGAAAGAGGCATCACCAGGATTCTCTCATTCCCTCGACTCTTGCGAAGCAGGAGCCCGAGTGAATCACGGATTTTTGTAGAGAAACCAGCCACAGACAATACTCCGGACATATCATCCGCACACAAATCATTGTGACCAATAAGCAGAGTGACATAATCGGGGATCACCTTCCCTGTTTTTTTCATCGACCAGTCCATCATCTCGTCAATCTGGCCCAAGAGATCTCCCGTATAGGCCGACGGTTTTGAAAAGTTGCCCACCAACAACCCGGGATGGAATCGTTTCAACCTAGTCGCATGTGAACTGATCTCTTCCCCCGTCGCCCATGAGTATTGCCTAAACGCAAAAGACTCGCGATTGCTCGACGCGAGAAACTCTACGGTATTGAGCAAGATTCCAAGATGATGAATAGGAGACCAAGCCGATTTCCTTGAGAAGGGAGCTAGAACTCCAGCACTCATGCTGTCGCCCAGAGCCGCCATTGACTCTGGAGTTTTGTACACTGATGAGGGGGAAGTATCTACTGGCGACTTCGACCCATTGGCTAGGCTGACATGTTCGAACCCCAAGATGATCAGCAAAAACAGCGAGGCTCTAAATAAAAATGGAAGAAACATGCTCCACGACATATCTCATCGCTGCATCACAAAGCAAGAATCAATTGCCAAGGGCCAAGCTAGCCTCACGAGAGATCGACAGGAGAACTTACACGAATGACTCAAACAACTCGCCAGCGAGCTTAGATCCCAGGAAGCAATTGTTGTGACTGAGACTAGCGAGGTCGGAGTTCGTGATCTCAGTCGGCTTGGCCCAGGGGTCCACCAATACAGCCCTGAAAGGTCCACCCACCCTAAGTGAACCATAACCCTTTTTGTCGAGCCCAATAAACTGAGCTGGTGCTTCACTGAAAACTTGAACTAGTCTTCCTGCCGCGAGTTCATTTTTTTGAAACAAAGTAAGCAGCACCCGAAGAGACGTTTCAAGCCCCGTCGTCCCAAAGGCTGAAGCATTGAAATCATTTCCTTTGAGTTGCGATTCGTGAGGCGCATGGTCCGTCGAGACAAAGGCAATACTACCATCACGAAGCCCCTGCCTCAAAGCCG
>Ga0100392_1004870_pt1 | contig 11918 bp, 4 predicted proteins | sample CryGeymeta201516_FD_81548 | JGI IMG/M metagenome (GOLD analysis project Ga0100392, IMG submission 81548) | Groundwater microbial communities from Crystal Geyser aquifers in Utah, USA - Crystal Geyser metaG 2015-16 | ecosystem: Environmental > Aquatic > Deep subsurface > Groundwater | place: USA... | reverse complement strand
GCCTTCCAAGTACCATGGGGTACTACCAGGTAGAGTACCTGGTACTACTACTAGTACCGTACTTCTTGTAGGCTACTAGTAGTCTACTACTACTACTCGAGTACGTACCTAGTACCTGGTACCGGTACCTGGTACTAGTCCAGTACCTGGTAATTCAAAAAATACCTGGTACCAGGGTACCAGGTACGGTACTAGCTAACTGTACTAAAACCAGTGAAGTACCTTTACAACACCAACAGTCGAACTAATCGTACATTTAACATACCTACATGCAGACAATAAACAATACAGTAAGATTCAAGAATGTTGTAGAAGAAGTACCAGGTACAAAAGTCTGCCTAGAGAACTTTCTACATTCCTGGCTCTCTAGTACTGGTACCTTAGTGTTCGACCACCACTTGTGCTACTGCCCCGAAAGTTCATCAACGCTTTCGATGAACAACACATGTTTTGCCTGAAGCCTGAAACTACCTCACCTGGTACCTGGTACCAGGTACCACGTATGGCTCGCCAAGACGAGGGGAAAAATGACATCGACAAGAAAGTAAACCTCTACTGTACTCGAGTAGTGGTAGTACCACCGTGCAAACGAACTTCTGCATTCTAGCTACCAGGTACCTGGTACCCCTGGTAGTGTTGACTCCGCTGTTGTCGGTCGAGGTGGTCGCATACCAGGTACCAGGTACCAAGAAGTGGGGTCATACTTGCTTGTTATGACTCGCTGGGTCGTTCAACGTATGGTCTGACTACCTGGTACCAGGTAGGCAGGGTACTACTGGTACTAGGTACTAGCTACTAGTAGTCGATAATATTGCTCCTGTGTTACAACTGTACAGTAGTACCTGGTACCTAATAACCACGAAAGCCGTAAGACGACGACGACTAGTGTGGTACCTGGTACCCTGATAGGTCACCCACTAGTTGATACTGACTGGTTCACCTGTTGCAAATTGTTCAAACTACTGAATTCGGATGGTTTTAGAATATTCGTTTGCCAATGATACGAATCCTGCGATAATCAGCCGTCCAAAGACTCGCATCCTTGTCATACAAGCGGTGGCGGAGCTTCTCCTCCATCTGGCCAATCAATCCTTCCACTTGCTCCTCACGCACTCCTTTGAAAAAAGCTTTACCAAAGCATCGTATCCAGTTGCCCATACCTTCTGCTCCGTTGTCGAGTGGTGTTGGTCGATCAAACAATGCCGCAGATGTCACTTCAATCCCATGTTGTTCCAATAAACAGCAATACTCGGCGATGCTTGGAAAATACCATGGCGACTCAAACCCTGGGATGACGTCATGTCCCGCTTCTAAAATTGACTGCACATTTCCTTTGCCTCCAAATTCCACTACAAATCGTCCTCCGATTTTCAAAGCCTTCGACATGGCGACAATCGCCCGTTTCGCATCTTCCCGTGGAATCCAATGCAGAGCGGCGTTCGAAAATATGGCATCATAGGGTTCCTCCACCTCAAAGTTACGACCGTCGCCTTGGAAAAAGCTCAGGTCGGGATATTGTTTTTTAGCTTGAGCTACCATATCGGGATCGGCATCAAAACCAACAGCCTTGATTCTGGATGCAGTATTTGCTATAGCAGCTGTCAGTTCGCCACTTCCGCAACCAACGTCCAAGATGCGTTCACCTGGTTGAGGCTGCAAGATGTCGACCAATGACGTACCGTATTCCCAAACGAAACTGTGCTGGTCACGGTAGCGTTCCACATCCCATTCTTGCGTAGGTTTATCGGAAGCTGTAGCAGTCATGGTGCGGATTTGGTCCTTCGGAGAAAGAGTCATAATGTTTGGATGAAATACTGCAAAGAACGCCGCCTGAGTACTGCAGAAACAGAGACCTACCGAAGTTAGAGCAAGAAATGTAAAGGATGATGATGATTTCATCACTGAATGGAATTGAAAGTGGATTCCAAATCACAAATTGCACTTTAATAAATTGTGAGAGGCGGCGCACTTTGCCTTTCTCTAGTCTACTAGTAGTAGTACTATTCAAAGTAACATGTGTACGTTTCATATTTTCTTATAACAGAGTCGTCGTCCTGAAGAGAATCTTTCGCTGAAAGGACAGTTACTTCTTAGCTCTACGACGACTTATCAGCAGGTGGTAGAGTGGTGGGTTTGGACCTTTTGCTTAAGGTACTCTATCCCATCGATGCACGTTTCAAGGTCGTCTTTTGATTTCATCCGGGTGGATGTAATGAGTCTGTTTTTGGTTCCGCACCTTTTTTCAAGATGTTGACTGACGTACTCTTCGTCCCGATGCCGTGCGTATTTGTAGCTTGTGGTACGAGGGCGATACCCAAACAACAGTTCTACTACTAGTAGCTATGATTGAGCTACTACTCTAGTAGCTTTAGTATGGTAGTAGAAGTAGCTAGTAGTAGGGTAGTAGTAGTAGAGGCAGGGAGCGTCGTGGTAGTTAAAATCCAACCATGTGCTGATGAGAGGAGAAAAGGAGCTCGAGGTAAAGATTAGACTAGACCTACTAGTAGCTCAGCAGCGAAATCAACAAGCATTAACTCAATAGCATCGTCTTAGTACACTACTTTAACATGATTAACCGAGTTGCTATTCTTGCCGCCCTTGTGGCCTCCGCCACTGCCTTTGCTCCCGTCGCCAGGTAAGTACTCCTCTACAGTACTAGTAGTAGTTGTTCTGGGGAGTACATTGTACGAGTAGCTCCAAGTTGAAGTTGTCTACGGAAAGGATCATGAAGGATGAGGATCTCCATCTCCGACAGCTTGTTGTTTAGGCTGTTTTACCCTCTGATTTTGATGTACATTATTTTATGTCAAACGTACAATGGGATGTGCTCACCAGTACATGTTTCTCCTTCGCCTCTTTTTCTGGACAATTCGTGCCAAACAACAGACCTGTTGCCTCCACTCAATTGAGTGCCGAATGGGCACCATCTGATGGAAAATGGGAAGATAAGGACTTTGAGAACGACATTAAGAAACTCGAAAAGGAAGCTGAGGAACGTCTCGATGCCAAGATCTCCGAAATGATGGCCAATGTTGAAAAGACTGGCAAATAAGCAACTAAGGAAGATTGGGAGCATATGATGTGTGATGTGAACAACTACTCATCCTACGACATTTTTTATTGGGAGGAAGAATGCATTCATCTACCTCTTTTTCTCCCGTTAAATGGTTGTCGGCAAAGACGGTCCTTGTAAAACAATTCACTGTCTATCGATGGCGTCCCTCCTCCGTGCTAGTTCGCATACCTTATAAACAACTAATTATTCAAATTCAATCCATCAAAACCGGAGATACAACCAGCAAGCAGCTGGTCTGATACTTTATTGGCACCGGAGCTGCATACTTACTTTGCCTTTTTGTAGGCCAATTTTCTTTGCTAGGCAGTTTTATCCATCTAGATTTGATGAGGTTTGCCTGATATTTTCCATAATATCACTTCACTAATCATCTTTCTTGGAATAGTTTCACACGAGCATCGACAAGACCAACAAAAATTCCTAGTTTACTAGACTACGTACAGTATATTTTCTAACCATTACAATGAGCTTAACCCGACATAGCACTGTAAAATCGCTTGACAGAGTCGCTGAGATGCCGCAGGCTGTTGGCATAGGTTTCACGTTCCCTCAACAAACGGTCAATGGAATCAGCTCTACGATTTTCCGATGTCTCGAGGGCAGTCGCAAGAGCAATGACAGTCGCGCGAAGATTGTCGACATCTTCAGCATTTTCCTTGGTTTGCTGCAAAAGACGGGCAGCCGAAAAGTGTCCCTTTTCGCTCTTGCTCTCTCGAAGATCCTCCAATTCTTGTCTTGTGCTCTCCAGCTCTCTTTGCTTCGCCTGGATCGTAGTTTCTAAACCTTGCGCCTTCTCGTGCAACGACGAAACCTTATTTTTGAGCAACACAACCTCTCCTTCTTTCGTGGCAAAAGATTTCAGCAAAGCTTCTTCACGTTCAATGAATTGTTCTCTAGTTGCCTCCAGCTCGCCCTGGGCAAGTGCCAGTTCAGCTCTGAGCTTCTCAATTTCCTCCGAGCTTACCAAATTCGTCTGATCCGCCGCACGACTTTCCTTTTCTCCCAAGTCCAACAAGGCAGCATTCAATTCTGTGGACAGCGTTGTGTACTCCATCTTGAGCAAATCCAGTTCTTGGGACTTTGTCTCAAGAGAGCTTTGCAACTCGGACACCTTCGTTCCATACTCGTTGGATTGCAGGCGAGAAATATCTTCTTTCTCAGCCATTTCTCGTTGCAGCTCTTCCATAGAGGCCTTGAGCGTAGCAACGTTATCTCTGCTTTCGTAGAGTTCTGCTTGAGCCCTCTCGAGTTTTCCCATCAGCTCGTTCGATTGAGTCGAGTGTTCCCTAGCAGCTGCTTCCATTTCTGACAATCGATCCCGAAGACCCAAAATTTCTTGCGTCGTTTCGGAAGAATGGCCACTTGTCTCGTGCAGTCTTTTAACCACATCTCTCATTTCCTTGTCTTTCTGTTGAAGCGCTTGATCTCGATTCGCACATGCCGCCTCTAGTACCTTTACTTGATTCTCAAGGGCAAGGGATTCATCTCTTGCAACGTCAAGATCGCATTGCAACTGAGCCATCTCAGACGATCGATCGTATAACCTAGCTTCGAAATCGCTTCGTTGCAATTCTAGGTCTAAAACTTGGGCACGAAGACCCTCAACCTTGGTGGCAACAGATGCACTTTGGTCGAGGGCTTCTTCTTTGTCTTGAAGCTTTTTTTGGGTGACCTCTAGCTCTGCCTCAATTTGCGCAATAGCCGCGTCTTTTTCGGCGTTCGTAACCGTTAATGCGTCGATCTGCTCCGACAACTGAGAATTCTCCGCACGCAACTCTTCGAAATCGCTGTCTTGTTCCAAGGCTACTGCTTCACGTGCGTCACGTGCGGAACTTTCGGCCTTTGACAAACGCTCTTGCAGTTCCTGCAAATGTGCAACAGACGCTTCCGATGACTGTTGGTATTGCTCAAGTTGGTCCTTCAACAGACGAATTTGTTCGTTGTGAGCTTCGATTTGCTGGTTGAGTAGACCAAACTGGACCAACATCTCTTCATTTTCGGTCGCAAGTGCATCGCGTTCACCAAGAGCAGTGTCTCTGTCTTGAGACAAAGACTCGCACACGCCTTGGAATTCTTGCTCCTTGGAGGCAAGTGTGCATAGGTTTTGTTGAAGTTCATCCCGTTCGGCTTGTAAACGAGAGGTAACGGTCTCAAGTTCAGCAATCTTACTAGGAAGCAAGCTGGCACCCTCTGCTGTCTGCTCGAGATTTGCTCGCGTCGATTCAACTTCGCGCTGTAGCTCTACAATAGTGCCATCCTTCTCGGCGCTAAGTGTTCTTTCGTCCAACAATTCACTTTGAAGCGCATCCATTCGAGCTTCAAAGTCTTGTACAAGAATAGCCTGGTTGTTCTTTTCTTGCTCAATGGATTTGAATTGCTCCGAGAGAGACTGGTTTTCCTGTCGGAGACTCGCAGCTTCTTGAGAAGCATGCAATGAGTCCGTTAACATTTGCTCCAGCTCCTGGTTTTTGACCAAGATTTCGTCTCTCTCTCTGGCAAGGGCGTCGTTGGATTGTTGCAAGCTGAGAAATGTCTTTTGGGTCTCCGCTAAGGCCGCGTCGAGTTCGTTGATTCTAAAGGCATTGGATTCTGCTCCTTGACGAGCCGTTTGCAGAGCGCGTTCTAATTCTTCAACCTTTGACGCCAACATCTGGCGTTCTTGATGCAATGCCTCCCTTTCATTTGCAAGATCGTTCAACTGCTCTCGCAGAGATTCCAACTCCGACGACAATTCCAACTGGTTTTTGATGTCACTTTCCGCTACCGTGGATTGGTAGCTTTCTGCAGACGCCTTCAGGTCAATACCTTCGGCTCTCAAATTAACAGCTTCTTTCTCGAGTGCTTCCTTTTCCTCCCCCAGTTGCCCTAATGCAATCTGGAGAGCCTCAATCTCTTCATTGTCTTTACTGATAATTTCTTCTAGATTGTCCCGATCAGCACGCAAGGCTTCAATTTCTCGATCCTTGCTTGCTTTCAAATCGCCTTCGTTGGTGCGTTGGACTTCGATTTGCTCTTCGAGTTTCGCGACCTGCTCGTTGGCCTCGCCAAGAGATTTTGTCAAGATATCGCGATCGCCCTCAGCATTCCGCAGCTTCTCTTCCACTTCAAGTGTACGATGCGCGATGGAGTCAAGTCGTTCCATTTCACCTGTGAGCCGTTTATTCTCTGCTTGCATGCTGTTCAAGCACTTCTTGCCAGCTTCAAGTTCGCTCTCTTTCTGGTTGAGTTCCGATCGAAGGTCGGCAACTTGCTTATCAACTGACGACTGAAGGTCATGAAATGCCTTCTCAAGAACATTCTTCTCCTCCGTCAGTCTTCCAACATTACTTTCAATCTCTAGCATATTAGCCGAATAAGCACTCGCCTTGTCTAGCGAATCCCTTTGCATTTGCTTAAGCTGTGCTTGTGCAGCAGCCAAACTCCGTTCACGTTGTGCGATAGCTTCCTGGTATTGCTTGGCCAGCTTCGCCTGCTCAGTCATCTGAGTGTACTGGCCAGCTTCTGCTTTTTGCACGCGCTCCAACAACAACTCGATATCGCTCGTGAGCTTTTCACATTCTGCCTTGCTTGCTGCAAGTTCAGTCTCGCTGAAAGTGCGCTGCTGTTCCGCATCGGTATTCGCAGCATTTGCTGACTCGGCTTCTTGAATTCGAGCGATCAAATGTTCAATTTCCTGTTGGAGTCTCTCCTCGTTGTCATACAGGGATTGAATCGTCTCGTCCCTTCCTTCTAAAGAAGTTTTCCAAATGTCCAGCTCTGCAACCAAAGCAGCGTTCCGGTCTTGTAACGCTTGGCATTGCTGTTGTAATTCTTCAGTGCGTGTCGATAGCTTCTCAAGCTCCTCTGCATTTTCTTTTGACTCCGCCAAAAATTCACTTTCCCTCGCTTTATGTTGCTGTTCTGCCTTTGATATAGCCGATTCAAATGTATCACGAGTCAATATAATGTCTTGTCGCAGAAGGGCTTCTTTTTTTGACCATTCTTCGTGGCGCTCATTCCATTCCGTCAGCGAAGCTTCGGTGCCACCAAGTGCCTGTGCAAGTTCTTCGTTTTGGGTATGAAGCAACCTACTTTCGTCAACTTTTTCTCGCAATTTGTCTTCTACAATTTTAACATGCTCTTGCAAAGTTTGGATAGTCTCCATATTCACTTCGCCCGCTGGCCTCAAGGCTCTCAAAGTCTCGAGATGACTACGGAGATCATTCGCTTCCGTTTCGATGAGTAGCCGCTTGCTGATTTCATTTTGTAGCAACTTATTATAGTCGACCTGGACGATATCATCCCCGCCATCTTTTTGTTTGAGAATTCGCTGTACACAAGGACAATCAATGCTGGAAGCATCGGCGCACGTATTACATTGTGGTGATGCGGACGGTAACGATAGAGATAACTCAGGTAGGGCGACTCCATAGGAAGGTAGACCATTCGGATCTTTCACCTTATTATAAGGTGTGGCTGGAGGCGTGTCTGCCTCTGTGAACTGAGTGTAGGCATATCTCTGAGGGCTCGATAGGTTCGAATGGTCATTGTCTGAACCACCAGTGGCTCTGGTGAAGTCCATGTTTGAAGAAGCGTCCAAATCTAAGTCGTCGTCCCAGGCATTCGCTCCACCTGTATCGTTCGTACTATTATGGAATATATCCTGATTCTCGTTGACAACCAGACTGCTACCCTGGATGGCGGCTGCATTGTCGGTGGGAGCATCCGCGTCAAATATAGCTGCCACTACTGAACGGAAGCGCACTGTCATGCCTCGATCGCTCTGTCCAGCACTATTCTGATCACTAGCACCATCCTTGGATTCGGAAGGGGCGTCGATCTCGGCCAGATCATCGTGGACCCAGTCTTCGCCTCCACCAGCACCCCCAACGGTAGAGCCGTCGCCTCCATCGTCGTCATCCTCGTCGTCGTCAATTACTTCTGACACAGTTGCCAAAGCATCCACGGTTGACCCTCCGTGGGACGGTGGTAGAGAACCTCTAGAGGGAAGATGGTCCACAACAGGTCCATACTTATCAACGTCGTCCTCGTCTTCGCTTGCCAAAGACTGCGCCAACGAGGCTGTCGAATCTGGGTTCTGCATGGCCATTTCAAAGGGTCTCGGCAGAGGGTCGACAATGTGGCTATCATTGGCGTTGCTGCTTCTAGTCTGCTTTGAGCCTTCTTCCAATTCATCGTCTTTGGCCATTAAAGCGCATTCGGACGAAGCGACATGGCTGGCGGTTGACATGGCACCAGAAAGGTTCGATAAAGTCGGCAAGGGGAGCTGGTCGACAACGGCTGGAAAAGAAGAAAGTCAACCGTCAGCAACCCAAGCATAAGATGATAATAAAATCCAAATAAATCAGAAACAACTTACGTCCGTAGTCCTCCTCTTTGGGGTCAGTTTGAAGCACAGAAGGCGCCCCGCCAGTCGCGACCTCGGATGCCTGTGACCACCCCTCGCGATTCTGGACTGCAGCTGCTTCTTCCGGCGGGGGCAAAAAGTCCACTACCTGTTCTCGAGCTGCTGCGTCTACGTCGTTGCCTGATTGTGGATTTGGTGCTAGCTCCAACACATCTTCGTCATGTGCCCACACATTCTCTTCGTCTGCGTCCACGGTGTCGTCATGGTCGGCATCGTCCAAATCGTCGTCATGAGGGACAGCCGAAGCTACAGCAACGGTTGAGCGTGTGCTTGTTAAAACAGAGGCTGGGCGAGTAGGCGGTGTCAAATCAACAACTGGTCCAAAGTCACCGCCGTCTTCTTGCAACAAGTCGTCGCCGACGTGAGAGATAACTTCCGAAGGATCTGCTACCACAACGGTGGAAGCGTCTCCAAAACGGGATCCTGGTCCTTGAGGGATCCGATCTACCACCTGATCTTCGTCCTCTGCGGTACTGTTTTGGGGGCCGATTCCATCGTTCTCTTCCCAACTGACTGCGCCAGCGATATCTGTCTCATCGCCACTGATGCCAGATTCCACATTTACATGGAACGGTGTTTGATTGTTGATTTGGTTTCCGGCTTCACTAAATAACGTGTCATTCTCGTTCTCAACAATATCATCCAGTATTGCATCATCGTCCTCCCACCCAGTTTCACCTCCAATGGTCGAATCACCAAAGAGTGTCTCTTCCGGATCTCCATCACCGCGTCTAGTGGCAACTGAGATGGATGCAATTGTGCGGATATCAGGAGGTTGTGGTATGCTGTCGACAACAGGGCCGTATGCATTGTTTCCATCATGTGAATCATTGTCGTCCTCCTCGCAGTCGTTGCTCGAGTCTTCGGAAGGAACTAACACAGCAACCGAAGGATCTACGTCATAGGTCTTTGTTTCGTCTCCTGCCTCAGGTGTGTGGTCCACTAAATTTTCGCTTGGTGTTAGGTCAGCGTTAAAAACTGTTTGTTGGCTGCCGGCAATTTGATCCAGAGCCTCCTCGTCTCCGCCCCAGCCTTCGTCAAGTTCACCAACGAAAGACTCGTCCATACAATCGTCCTTTTCCATTTCTAAACGGCACTCTGTGCTGCAGGCTCCAACAGCCATGGAGGTGCTTTTGACGAAAGGGACTGCAGCCATTTTAGGAGTGTAATCTACTACTTGTCCATATAGATCGGTCTCGTGTGTGATGGTATCATCGTCGTTGACACTATCTCCAGGTGGGTACGTGGCGCTTTCTGACGGCGCAAGTGCCACGATAGATAGATCGCCCCTTGGATGAGGAGAAGCCAATGATGGAGTGTGATCCACAATTGCTTCGTCTGCAATCTTGGGTCTAAATTTCACCTGGGTAATAGATGGTGCGTGTGTACTTCCAAGTGTCTGATCATCTCCCCATGTACTCCCGCCACCCTCCTGCGTAACATCGCCGCAAAATGTTTCATCCATCTCGTCATCTAGTTTAAAGTCTTCGTCCACACTCCGTGCCTCGACGGCAAGTGAAAACGTGACAGAGTGCGCGGTACCAGGCGGTCTTGCCGAAACACTCGGCAACGTGTCAACGACCGGACCGTATGAAACTCGTTCACCTTGCGGATCGATCGTGTCCGCGTCGTCGTCATTGCCGTCGAAGCTCAGACATGTCCCATCCTCCGACGGTGCGAGAACTGCTAATGACGCATCGCCCTTCGTTTTTAAGGGGTCTCCATCTTCCGCCTCTGGCGTATGGTCAACAATGACTTCTTGATCCTTTTTAGCTCCTACGCCACCGATCTCCGGCTCGGCTTTGCTCTCGGCATCTTGCTTAGCTGTTTCATTGTCCAGTTTTATGGCTTGTAGCTCTGGGTTTTCGTCGTCCTCGCAAGCAATGCCAGCACCAATGCTCTCTTCTTGCTTTGTTTCTGTAGCTTCAACTATGGCATGCGCAGCGGTTGAGCCCGGAGTCGTTACCTGGTGTGCATTCAGAGCAGATGTGCGATCCAGAGAATGACCGAAATTCACGATGCCTTCTTCTTCATTAACTTCCGCTTCGAAATCTTGTCCGGTAATTTGCGTTAGGACCGCCAAGGAATTTGATGACAGTGCCGAAAGCGCCCTCGACTCCATTTCCTGCTTCAAGTCTACTACGCAACTTCCATTGCTTCCATCTGAATCCCCATGATCACTCGCATCGAGCTCGTCTTCGTGTTTCAACTCTTGCTCAACATTGGTCGCAATGACGGCCATAGAGCTGGCCGCCACCGACTGCTGGTCTTGTGCAGTCGGAATGGGTTCGGGGATTTGGTCAACGACAAGCCCGTATACTTCTTCGTTGTCCTCATTGACTCTGCTGGGGCAGGAATTCCCGATGGACGCTACAGCTGCTAGAGATCCTTCCGCCTTATGACCGCCGATTGAGCCATCTTCATTGGGAGTTTTATCAACGACAATGTGGTCTTCAGCGACTGTCGGCCCTGCTTGACCCTCTTTGTCAAGATCGCCGCCTTGCGAGTCCAGGCCCCCCAGGCTCTCACCATCGTCCCAGCCATCTCCGCCGGGGGGCTTCTTCTGGCTCTCAGATTCCTCGTTCCTTTGCTCGCCCGATAGTACAACCAGCGAGCCCAAAGTCCGACCTGACTTTTCTGTGAGCAGCTTTTTCAAAGTTTGAGGTATTTGATCCACGACTGGTTTATATTCATCTTCATTGTCGTCATCCTTGTCTCTGGACGGAACTGAATTGTCATCAGTGTACAAATTAGCCATCGATGAATCAGGGCCAGGTGTCTCTTCAGGAATAGTGTCCGTAAGAGGCGTAGAAAGTATGCTGGTTGGTGGCGTTGGTAGAACCGGTGCCACTTCGACAGTTGGTCCTCTTTCACTTATTCCTCCCAGGCTGCTAGCGTCGTCACCCCAGCCATTATCTGCGGAATGGACATCTACAGTGGCGGAACCACCATCGAGAGTGTCATCCATCTCGTCGTCTCGTTGGATATCATCGCTGACACTATGGGCTGCAACGGCGGTAGAATTTATTGTCATCGCCGAAAGGCAGGGTACTGGGTTTTGATCTGCGCTGAGTTCTGGTGTCTTGTCGACAACTGGACCATATCCACGCTCGTCGTCATCGACATCGTCGCTCTCATTGCCATCATGTCTAGATGAAGGGACAGAGTCGGCCGCTGACTTTAACGTCATCATCGATATTTGCGTTTCAAATCGGCTTCTAGGAATATCTGTCAAATCAGACACAGTCGAGACGGCATCTTGATCTTGAACATCGCCGTCTCTCTCTTGCTCGGCTGTGTCAGCCGTGGGGTAACGCTCGTCAATGTGACCGATACCACCAAAAAGGTTGGCAGCTTGTTGATCTGGATTGTGCTCTGTAAAGGTGACAGATGTACCCAAGATCTTTTCACCAGCTGTTTCAGATCCACCAGAAT
>Ga0100392_1004859_pt1 | contig 11929 bp, 5 predicted proteins | sample CryGeymeta201516_FD_81548 | JGI IMG/M metagenome (GOLD analysis project Ga0100392, IMG submission 81548) | Groundwater microbial communities from Crystal Geyser aquifers in Utah, USA - Crystal Geyser metaG 2015-16 | ecosystem: Environmental > Aquatic > Deep subsurface > Groundwater | place: USA... | reverse complement strand
TACTAGAGTAGTCTACTGTCACCGGAGCATGCACCACCATTACCGGCATCTCTCACTCTCACACCAGCATCAACAACAATAGCTAGCTAATAATAAACTGGTACTGTACCAGGTAGACCACTTAAACACGCCTCTGTTTTAAGAATGTTGGTACTCGTACCTGGTACCTGGTATTCATTATTCTTAATCATTCTTACTCGAGTATTCAATAATTTATTTCATCTACCTTCATTAATATTATTTTTGTCACTGCTTTCTGCTTTCTGCTTTCACTAGACTACTTCACAGATTCCTTTGACGTACAGGTACCACAGTACCGACAGTACCGACAGTACCGACAGTACCTTCCAGCTTCCAGCACAATACAACACGACACAATTAGAAGCAACAGTACAAAACTACTGATTACCAGTAGTCAGTAGTCAGTAGTGGTTGTGGTCTCATTGTGGCAAGAATGACAGAACCTCGCGACAACAGCAACAACATGACTACTACTGCTGCTACGGATGATGTGGCTGCTGTAGCTGCTGTAGCTCCTCCTGCTGTTCACGACGACAACACTGACAACACTAATACTATCAACAGTAACAACAAACTGGCTGCTGCTGCTGCTGCTGCTGCTGACGGTGACGGTGACGGTGACGGTGACGATGTTGCCAATGAGACGTCAAAGAAACGATTACGAAATTCTGACGATTATGAGTCTACCACCACCACCACCAAAAAAATCAAAGCAACCGCTGACAATGATAACAACAGCAACAGCAACAGCAACAGCAATAGCAATAGCAACAGCAATAGCAATAGCAACAACAACAAGTCGGACGGACGCAGTGCCAACAAGGGTGCCAGTAAACGGGAATCGTACAGTGTTGCCTTTAAGCTCAAGACCATTCAAGATTACGAAACGTGGGAAGCCAATCAAAAGGCACTTCAGCGGAAACAAATACAGCAGCAGCAGCAGCAGCAGCAGCAGCAAGAAGTTGCTGACAAAAAGAATTCTACTACTGGTACTAGTACTAGTACTAGTAGTACTGGTCATAATAAGCCGACAATGACAAAGATCAAGGATCCTACGGTACGTCAGTACGTAGCACTGAAGGGTTTGGGAGTCAAGTATTTTAAATTTCTCAGTCCGACGTCTGGTTGGCGAAAACCAGAAACCAAGGCACGAATTTTAGCCGATGCACAGTCCAGTGAGTACAGAGATATGGCACGGATGACAGATCGGACCAAGAACAAATCCTACTATGCCGACATGGAAGAGGCCTTGTTGAAACGGATCGAAAAATGTCGGGAACAGAATCAAGCCGTTAATACGAAATCCATTCGCATCATGGCCAAGGAAGAATTACGACGTCTGGCAGCTGCTACTACTAGTACTAGTACTACCAGTAGTACTACTACTAGTACAACCACTACGACAAACAGCAATACCAAGGATGATTTGGAACGAGCCAATTCCTTCAAGGCTTCGAATGGATGGTTGTTCAATTTTATGAAACGACAAGAACGAAAAGCAAAGGCACAACAACAACAATATAAGCAACAACAAGAACAACAATCCACAACAGCAACATTTCAGTGGGAAACGACAACACAAAATAATAATAATCGTGAAACAGCAGACAGTACTGCCGCTACTACTACTACTACTACTACTGCTGCTGCTGCTGCTGCTACTGATATTGGTGGTGGGAATGTTGATCATGGTAATAGTATGCCAGCCTTGAGCACTACTGCTGTTACTGTTACTGCTACTGCTACAACGACTGCTACAACGACTGCTACTGGGGAACAACAAGAGCAGCAGCAGCAACAGCAGCAGCAGCAAGTAAAATATGAAGAAGAAATCAAAGTAGAACCAGTTGTTACTGATGCTGATCATACTGCAACTGTGGATCCCATTGCAACAGTAACGAGAGCCTCTGTCTAATACTAGCTAGTGGTCTACTAGCTGAATACTACTAGAGTATAAACTAAAACTACTACTAGCTAGTAGACTCTAGTAGTACATTGTTGTGAGTGATCCCTCCCCCGTCATTAGATATTCGAATATTATTTCATGCAATAGTAAGGCAGTAAGGCCAGCACAATAATTTTATAATACTACAACACGGTATTGTGTACCAGGTAGTACCAGGTAGGCTTTGAGTTTGATACGACGTTCACTATATAATAGCTAGTCTACTCGAGTTAATACCGGTAATAAAGAGGATTATTATTGTTTTTGTGTCCGGGTAGTAGTAGTAGTACACAACAGTTCGTACAATACTTTTGCTCCCTTCACCCTATCGCTCAAACTACTCTGTTCGTACGGTAAATAATTTAAAAAAGAATAGAACCAATCAGTATCACCCTGCGTGATCAGCGTTGAATTCATTTTTTCCTGTATTTAAAAACCTCTAACCAACATGCGTTGAGAGTCTTCGCTGGTCACAATAAGTAGGAAACGAAAATAGAGGTGCATGCCTACATACAGTCCATGATGACATGCATACATACATGCCCAGTACTGTACATAGGTGCAGTAGTAGTGGCTGAGTTTGTTGGGCTAGCTAGACTAGCAGTAGAACGAAATAGTTAGTAGTACTACAGGAGTAGCTAGTAGTCTACTGTACTACTCTACTAGTAGTAGACTAGTAGTTGAATTTTTGTATTGAGAACAAACGTTGGAAATTGGAAGTTGGAATAAACTCTATTTTGTTGCTTGTTGTTGTGTTCTGAAATAACACATTGGCTTCTTGTAATATTACAGTCTACTGAAACAAAAAACACAACAACAGAGGTGCTCCCGTTATTTATTTCTTGTTGCTGGCAAATGGCAAATGGCATTATTGGATGTTACAAAGAAAAGCAATAGCAACATACTAGCAGTTACTCCAGTAGTAGAGTAATTAAACAAAGTACACAAGGAAGAACAAAAAAAGGATAAGACAAGCAGAGTGTGTGAGGTAGTACATCCTGTCGTTCATAACAATACTCTTAGAAACACTCAGTAGTATTACTCGTCGAGACGAATGACGACAACGACAATTCCCTGGAGATTTCATCCGTCGCCTGCTGCCGCTGCTGCTGGCTCTAGTAGTAGTGATCCTGATGGCAGTATCCCTAGTCCTACAACTACCACTACCACTACAACTACCACGGCTACGAAACATCAGGACAGAAAATACAGTATGAAAGACGTCGTAACAAAGCAGCAGCAGCAGCTCAAGCAGCAGCAGCTCAAGCAGCAAACGAGCGTTGATGATACCAGTGATACCAATAGGTTGTTATTCGAACGACGACAAGAACGGCACGTAAAACGTTTAGGTGGGAGAAAGGAGAACAAGCACAAACAGCAGCATCAACCACAAGCAGCAGCAACACTACCACCACCACCACTACCACCACCACAATCGCCCACTACTCCTGCAGAAAGTAATGGTCTCTTTCGTTTTCCTTGGCACTGGGATCCACTATCTCCGACCACAACAACAGCAAGGGAGGAACCTCTAGAGCGTGATAATGACAGCTATAACAACAAGAACATGGAAGATCAACTTGGGAGACACTCTGGTAAAGAGCAACAATGTCAGCGGGAACATGGGAAATTCATGGCATCAGATCATTACAAACAGCAACCAGAGCAACAACCACCACCACTGGTGTGGGACGACACAACAACAACGTCTGTATTGGACAAGGGAGTGCCGAGTGTTGTGTTTGCCATTGACAATGATGATTGTCCTTCTGCACTGGATGAAAGCGTCAAACGATTTCAAGAGTATCAAAGGCGACAGAAAAGGGAAATAGAAAGAAGAAGACGAACAGCAAATATCAAGAGCAATAGCAGTGGTAGTAGAAGAAAGAGAACTGATACCACGGAGAGTCTTGCATTGCATTGTCATTCCAGAAAACCAAACAAACATCACATTACCAGTATGAGAAGATACAATCTTCCAGAGGAGGGTGCACCTATCACGCCATCTCCTCATGTACCTGTCATGGTGGGTAATAAGGATGATCCCATTTTGTGTTCACAATCACTGGCGGGGAGTGTTCATCGACACTTTAGTACGGGACAACAGCAACAATCACAATCACAACCATACAACCAACAACAGTACAAGCATCGATTGTACGACGACGACAAGAAGAAACGATTTCAAAAACATCATAATCGTCTCAAACAATTACGAAAACAAACCATTCATGACCTCACGGCCTTGGAATCGGTTAGTACGTACGATTTGCAACAACGGTATCAAGCCAGTGAAGTGTACAATATTTTTCATTCCAGTACTCCTAGTATGACGACGAACAATGACAGAAAGAAATCCAATATTGCCTTGCCTCGACTGTGTTCACCACCACCACCATCACAACTACCATCATCACAACCACTACCACCACAACAATATCCTTTCGTCGTGAACATGGCAAAGAAGTCAGCAGCATTGAATGCGACCGATCCAAATCAAAATAAAAACAACCAAACCGTCGCGTCGAATGTGTCACAGTCGTTGGAAAAGATGAAGACAAATTTGAGACAAAAGCAAAATAAACTCTCTCATGCGTTTGCTGACCTCAGACAACAACCACAACCACAACCACAACCACAACCACAACACAATCTGCCTTCCAGCAATACTGCTACTCATAATAGTTTCTACGAATCAGTGGATCGATTGAGACAGCCCGTGGTAGATCGGAATCCGGATACCGTACCTCTACTGCAAAAGCCGACCTATATTTCGGACATTTTTTCGGATATTGCTAGCAAAATGACACCCAGATCATCACAACATATGATGATGCAATCGCAAACAAAAGGAGCACAACCGCAACATCATCATTACATGCCAAAGGCAGCCGATATACTCCGCCATTCCAGAATTAGAAAACAGCTCAAGAACTATGGTCAGAACGTGTCAAAACCCATTGATCTCGTAGACGAAAGTTCCAAGGACTCGAGGTACAGGAATTATCCGGATCCGGAACAATTTCTATTTCAACAAAACGACACTCATCAAAATCGTTATGCTCAAGAACAACAACAACAACCACAACAACCATCATCATCGCCATTACCACCAAACGTGAACCAGAACAATGTCAATGACAAAGATGGTTGGAAAAGCATGGCATCGTCTACTTGGGAACGATTTGGACTACTGGCACCGTCAACCAAGACAGTCTCATCCCTTTACCTTCCCAATATTCGATCACGTCAAGAAAAAATAGAAACACCCAAATATACAACCACTACTGCTCCTCATAGTGAGCAGCAGTACGACCACAAGCAGTCAACGGTGTCATCAATGATCCAAAACATTGTCGATGTGACAACACATCGCAACGCTGATAGTACGATAACAGCAACAAGAACACAACAACAACAACAACAACAACAACAACAACAACAACAACAACAACAACAACAACAACAACAACAACAGCAAGCGCCCGCTCAAATTGTTCATGACAACACGTCAACACCGAGTGACCAAATGAGTAAAATTATTATTGATGTTGCAGATTTGAGTACCTCGGCAGCAGCGAGCGAAACGACGGTCAAAAAAGTTATTTGTGTCGACGAAGACTCGCAAGGTGTGATTCATGCCAAACGAAAGTATTCGGCCATGCCAAAGCACGCAAACCACCATCACCACCGCAGCAGTAGCAAGGGTGGTGACGGTGGTGGTGGACACGGTGGTCGTGCTTTCCCTCAACCTTATAAGAAACGAACGTCAGCAGTGCAAGACGACAACAACATACGACTAGTGACTCCACTACCAAACAATTATAGTCATAATACGAACAGAAACAGCAAGGGCACGAGAAAGGAAAAGGAGGATCGTGAAATTGCATGTGCAGCACCTTGCCCTCCCATTTTTAGTACGAGCAAGTATGATCCTATATCAAAAGTCGCCGTAGCCGCCAATGAAGAAGAAGAAGAGGGCGAAATTGTGTTTTCTGCGTCCCCTGACGCCAACAAGGGATTATTTGATGGCATTTGGGACCTTCCGATTCCTGATAAACCGCCAGAGGCAAAGAGGAAGCATCGTCCCACTACGGTTAGTCCTATAATTGTTGAGACTGTCGACAGCAAGAGTATTTGCGACAAGAGCCGGTCCAGTGAGGACAGAGACCGAAGAGGTCTGTTGGGACACCTGCTTCGATCAAAGGAAGCAAGTGCTGCAGTAGCGAAACATCTGAGTCGACCATTAGAAAACGATTCGTGTTTTCCATCAACACCAAACACTCGAGGTCGGGATCCTTCTGTACTTCCATGGACACGTCCTCTTTTGAGCAGCCCTGAAACCGCTGTCGAAAGAGGACAACAGCGAGACGCACCGATGGTCTACACATCATCGAACCGAAGAGAACCGGAGGGACTGAGGGATGTTGATCCTTCGAGCAGGAGACAGCAAGGTGCCTACGAGCGAAGGTGCTCACAAGCAGAGCTAGAAGACGACGAAGTTGAGTTCGACGACGATGATTCCAGTGATGATGCAAGGTATAAGCTCACTCAGAAGCAGCCTTCCTCTTCCTCTCCCAAGTCGGCTATGCGTCTCAATACTTGTTTCTCGCAAGAAACAAAGAGCGTAACCTTTCGCGAAGGAAATACTGGTGCCAGTCCCAGATCAAGAAACTATGCTTTATCTCCTCCGCCTCAACAGCAACAACACGTCCCAAATATTATTCGTACCGAGCACAGCAGTTCCAAGGAATCCTCGCAGCGAGACAGTCATAAGAGTGTTCGCCATAACGATCATCCATGGGATTATGGTCTATCATGTGTTCTATCTGACTCGAGCAGTCGCAGGGCCTTTCGTGACTTAAGTTTCCCGGGTCATTCCATTGCCTTGTTGGACAACCCGAATCGCCGACGAAGAACAGATCTTTTAGCCCGTGCTCGAACGGCACGAGGCCAGGTGCCCGCTAGTGGTGCTTCTCGTCAAAATGAGGGACGAAGCATTCTCGGCAGTGCCTTTGAACGAGTACTGGAAGCGACGCGATTTCCGGACGTGATTGTTTTAGACGATCCAACTGATTTGGGTAAACAGCAAGACAGCAAACGGATGCCAACGAACATTGAAGTATCAGAATGGGATGATGTCTCGGAGGGTTTGACACACACGGGTAGCCTGAATCATGGTCTCTATAATGATGAGGATGAGAGTTCGAGCCGTCGTCGATATCATCATCATGGAAGTGGTATTGGTAGAGCTTGCAACAATCGTGTGCAGCAGCAGCAGCAGCAGCAGCAGCAGCAGCAGCAGCAGCAGCAACGACAACAAGAGGGTTCTGTGGTGGCGACAGATGACGAAGGCGACGATGATGACAACATTTGTATTTCTGATTCGGGTGGCAGCAGTGGTAGACCTGATGTCCGAACTTCTCGTTTGAATCGCCAACTTCATCACGGTACTCCAAGCTCAAAATTGAGGAACGACCGTGAGATTGTTCGAGGAAATCAACACTTTTTTGACTACTTGTGTTTCTAATCAGAATCTAATTTACCTACGCATGCTCATTACTAATTGTTGGGTTTACTATCAAAAATAGTTTTTCCTTTCATACTAGAAATAGTTAGAGCTATTGGACTACGGTATCTGCGCTACTCTAGAGGGCAGCACTCAACTACTCGAGTATCTACCAGGTACTCCGGAATCCGGAATAGGAGTTAGACTCTACTTCCAGTAGGTTGCTTCCCTCTCTTGTTGTTCTCTCTGTAGTAGTTTTGTCGCAGCGTCCGTATTTTCTTATAGGGTTAAGGTAGATATCCTTACGTACGGTACCTGTAGAGTATGGTAGTCTAGCTAGTAATCACAATTTTGTTACTATGGTAGGAGTAGCTAGTACCAGTAACAGGTACTCTACTGGTAATAGAGTTAAGCGTCATGAAGATGAAAAATCGCTTAAATTAGAGTACTTAAGGAATCACCAGCCAATCCAATATCTGTGCTCACAATTTTGCCTGTATTGAAACTATGTTCTTCTTTCTCAGCGATCTTTGCTGCCGCCAACACTATTCATCTCCTGCAGCCAACAGTATAACGTTGACAAGTCAGTAAGTAGAGAGATAGCAGGAAAGTGAATATCCAACATCAGCAAACAACTTCCTGTTGCAGCTGACTACAAGTAGTTGCGACTATCTTGGATCAACGTGATACGTGATACGTGATACGTGATACGTGATACGTGATACAGGAGCATCCTGTGAGAAAGCAAGCAACATGTTTAACTATGGATCCGGTAGTAGTGCTTTCTCGGCTGAAAACTGTGCTCGTGTATCACGAGTTCCAGCCTTCGAGCATATAGGGGATGATCTGTTTTCGGGGTCGCTAGCAGGGGATGAGCTAACCGAAGCCTCGGGTTTCTCCAAGTACAACCAGGCTCGCTACAATATCAATTTTCTAAATTCCGACGATGACTGCGATACAATAGGAGGCGGAAGTACTGACTTTGCTGATCCACGAATCTATCAACGCCATCCTATGGGACCACCGTCACAGCAACAGCAACCTGAACGTCGAGAGGAGTCAGACGAAAGACAGATGGAAATTATTTTCGACAGAGATGTGCACGAGACTTCTCAAATTACAGAAATTTCACAAAATAGCAGGTCTGCAATTACACCAAAATTCACGAGAACAAGAACAACAGAGTCACCACTAGCCAAAAGAAGAAATATGGTGGGATTGTCCGAAAAGACAAGGCGAGCTCTGAGAATTCCAAGCGCTTCCTTTTTGCACTCTGCGGGGCTGCGATCGGTCAGTCCTTGTTTGGATAGTCCTCCGAAAAGGAAAAATTCTGCTGGTACATTCCAAACTTTTTCTCCTCCTCCTTTAAGTGGTCGCAGGTTCAAAACATCCATGGCGGCTGTTTCCAATCGATTACCTGATTCTCCTGCTAAAAATTTGGGCCATCCAAGTCGTTGGCAGCAACAGCAAACGCCGCCCAGTCAGCCATCTAAACCACAGAGAAGTACAACAGCTGTCGCTCGCAGTCTCTTCTTGGAAAGAGTTCGTCAGCGGCATCACGCCGAAAGGGGTCATGCAACAAATAAAGCAAACACATTTTCGGCAGCATCATCGGTCTGCACTACAGATAGCTCTTGGAATGTTCAAGATGAATTGCGACTACAAGAGCTCACACGAGGACTGGAAGAGTCCGATAGGAACAAACACTCAAATCTACCAGCAATAACTTCAACAGATTCAACGGCAACATCTGCCAACGCTAAGGAAAGCGAAGACGTGTCCGCCACAACGGGTAGTGTCGGTAGTACCAAATATGCCAGGTTGGCCAAGATTCGAGGTTCACGCTATTTTCAAGGCTTAGTGGGTCACCATAATACTACCACAGCTACAGCTGCTACAGCTACAGCTACAGCTACAGCTACAGCTACAGCTACAGCTACAGCAACAGCAACAGCAACAGCTACTCCTACATCTGCTACTCCTGTTCATAGTAGTAGAAATAATACCTCCCCAAGACAAGGACAACAACAACGGCAGCTGCCTTATATGCCACACTTAAATCGTACACCAGAGCCACAAAAGAATCGTGGCACCAAGAAAGACGTACCCTTGACTCCTTCCAGAGCAAGACGTAGAACACCCGTGACTCCTACTAACCCGATCCCGAGGGACAACCAACAATCACAAAATGAGGCCAAGCGAACGCCATCTGAATCTCCTGTGGTACCTTCCACTCCTTTGGCGCCCATGAGCAAATTACAATTAAAAATGCAACAGCAGCAGTCACGACAACAGCAGAGGAAAGAACAAATTCAAGCCAAGTGGAGAGAAATTCACGCTCGGAATGCTCATCCGACGCCCAGACAAAATTCTTTGACACCCGTGCGTCGAAAAACTTCAACAACATTTTCTTCTAGTAATAGACGGACCAGAGAGCCACCTCCATCGTCCACGCCAATATCAAGCTGTAGTAGCAAAACAAAGGCGGTGGACGCACCGCCATCCATGATTGTGACACAGAAGGCGGTGCACCTTAGAGCTAGCTCCAGTGACATTCAGCAGCAGCAGCAGCAGCAGCAGCAGCAGCAGCAGCAGCAGCAAACTTTGAAGTTACCTCTATCTCCAAAACCTCAAAAAAGTCAAATTTTTCAAACCAAAAAATTGTCACAACTTCGAAAAGAAAAGGAAGAGCAGCACCAACAGATGCAGCAGAGACAACTGCACCAACAACAACTGAAAAAATCAGACAAGTCGGATGATGCCTCGAGCAAAAATTCGGTGCGATTGTCGCATCTATCGAAAGCATTCCACGAGCAAAAGCGGAAAAAGGAAGGATTGTCGAAGGATGTCTCTACTACCGGTGTTACTACTAATAATAGCAGAATAACGCCAAAAAGTAGTGGGAACACTATGTTCTCGGTTAAACGACCAACATACACAGAATCTAAGCCCCAGGAGGAGTCGTGGTCGTTCAAAGCGAAGAAAATATGTGCACCAAGACGACAAGTGCAAATGGAAGATGCGTCCACTTCAGATGGATTGGAGGTTATTCGAATTCCTAGTTTCTCGACATCTGGGACCTACGGTACGCAAGAGTCTCGTGGCACCTATTGGACAGATATTCCTCCCAATATTACCACTGGGGACGATAGCAAGGATGACGAGGTCGCACAAGCCAACGCTGATGAGTCCGTAGCGGCTTCATATGCTTCATCGAATCCCTTGAGCCCACCTCAGATTGTCCAGGGGCTGTTGGATGTTCAACTGCGAGCGGGACTTCTTAGTGTTGCTGGCACTGCTTCAAGTGGAGCTAACAATCATATCTCATCCCATAAGCTCCCTGAACAGGTGAGACAGGAAAAGTACCGGGCCGATCCTACAGCATTCAAGAGCCTAACGCTTTCAGGGAAGCGCGCGTCTGCTTTTGTTCCAGTCGTGTCTCCGACCAGTGAAAGACTTTTTACATCCTATAAAGGCAATTGTGATGTTGTTGTCTTAAATGACTCGGAATTTCTACGAAGTCACGATGATGATCGTGCATACATTTTCGAAAATAGTCGATCGGATCTTGAACAACTTTCAAATGCTCAGACTGCCGACGATTGGACTGCCAAGTATAAAGACCATCCGATTATCACAGATAAGGAAACAAAGAGCGCGGTTTTGCCTCATGCTATACCTAACGGTATTCCTCGTGCTGGGGCTGGCGAGCAAACGGAGCTTCAAAAATTGAAAGATACGTTGAGAAAGATGGTCGAGTTGGAACCACGGCTGAAGAGAGAATTGGACTTGGATGATATTCTTGGGGAGCGGAATGATATCTCGAAGGACTTGACGCAGGTACTATCCGATTTCACTGAGATGCCAGATCAAGAGTTGCTACAGGTGCTGTCCGGTCTTGTAGAGGATGCAGAAACCAACAGAAACGAAAATCGACAGACCCAAGTTCAAGACCCAGATGGTGTTATAATTAGAACTCAACAGATCGGAGGTAAAGAAGATCCAGAAGAACAGCGAACAGGAAGGCAGGGGCAGAGACAGGAACCTGAAGGTACCACCAGCGTTCTGAAGCGATTGATGAGTATCGATACCAACACCAGCTTGTCACCATGTCGGAACACTACGCACTCTGCTCCGTCGACGCAGAAAGAAGCAACCCCAAAATCCTTTGGTGAAGGCGAAAACCACCGTGATGATATTTTCCGTAGTTTCGGAAGCGTCTTCACCACTGCTCGAAACCATGAAGAAGTATACGAAGAGGAAATTCTATTTGTGGATGAAACTGAGGAAGGAATCATCTGCGTTGGCGACGACGGTTACGCAAGAGAGGTCATTGACGTTGAGAATTCCGGTATAGAAACCTTCCCAAATGTTAGCCACGATTCTCGGATTCCCTCGGTAGTCTTTGCAGAAACAGAAAGTACGCAGGAAAAGACCGCAATAAATCATGAACT
>Ga0100392_1004850_pt1 | contig 11938 bp, 9 predicted proteins | sample CryGeymeta201516_FD_81548 | JGI IMG/M metagenome (GOLD analysis project Ga0100392, IMG submission 81548) | Groundwater microbial communities from Crystal Geyser aquifers in Utah, USA - Crystal Geyser metaG 2015-16 | ecosystem: Environmental > Aquatic > Deep subsurface > Groundwater | place: USA... | reverse complement strand
GGAGCAAGTTTTTACCCATACCGACGGCTCCTGAACTCACGAAAATAACTTCAATACCGGCGGCATTAAGTTCAGCAATTTGTTCGACCATCGCTCCGAGGCGAGTCAGTGATGGGCTGCCGTCTTCATTGGCGACAACGGATGTTCCTGCCTTCACAACAACTCGGCGGGCTTTACGCAAAGCGGCGCGGGCCCGACTTTCTTGATTATCGCTTGGTGTATTGATGGACGACATGTTGGAAATAATTGTTTATTATTTGGTTAGTTGGCTAGTTGTTGTGTTTTAATTTTTCTTCGGCGGCAATTTATGATAATATTGTAATGCAGAAATTATTTCTCTGGTCTCTTAGACTACAGCTGTTTGCAAAAAAGAATGCAACAGGCAATCTCGCACACGAAAAAAAAAAAACTGCAATGAGATTTGACGTATCTTCGAGGACCAAAGAATTCGATGAAACAGCTACAGTACAGATGCCTGCGAATTAATTAGCTCAGGATTGGACAACGTTAGTCCTGAACGATCGCACCGCAAAAAAAAGAATCTCCAAGAAATCCATTTCAAAGAAAACAAGAAACGTTGATGATTTCCTTCGTCTGATTGGGTAGGCTACCTACCTGGTAACTTTCGGCCTTTATTCTTGAATTGGTGGTTTAGCAACTGTCCACGTGCAAAGTCTGTGATTAATTTGATTCGCGTCGTGTTTGGTTCCTTTTCCATCTGGGACTGAAAGGCCGTGCAGTGCGAAATAAATGATGAATATCTTGGAAAAAAGGGCGTTTAATTGTTGCATGTATGCAAGCGTTGTCGGAAGTCGGAAATGACTCAGGCTTGCATCGTTAACAACACTGCAAGGATCCAGCCGAGGATAGAGAGCTTCGCCTGTGCGACGAATCGCCAGCTCCGGATTTGTACAAGATAAGATGAGGCAGCCGAGTAGTCTAATTGTTGGTTCAGTAATAAAATAAAGCTTCGACTTAGCTCTTTATTACAACAATACTCCGAGTAGAGTACTACTGTAGCTAGAGCAGCTAGTAGTAGTAGTAGACCATAGTATTAGCTACTGTTTTTCGCCAACCACTCCAGTTGATGGCCCTGTATGTTTTATTTGTGTGCTAGGACCTCTTGCCTTCGTAAACAAACTCGAGAAAGAGTGGTTGGCTCACCCCTCCTGCCAGGGGCCATTGTTTCATTTCTTACACTGTTTTTGCAGCTTTACTCGTTCCCTATCCCTCGTGCACTACCACCAGGTAGTACATCATCATTTACTCGGAGTACCTGCCTATTGTACCGGAGTAGTTTTTTATCTCCATCCTTAAAAACAATGTGAATTTAAAGCTGATAACCTCAAAGTCCTCAACTACGAACACACCTTTTGTGGATTAGTTACGCCGGTCCAAGGCTACACGTTTCACCGTGCTAAAGTCCCCAAGAACTAGACTAATGGTATCCAAACAATGTTGAGAAACAGTGCAAGGTTCATTTTTGCGGAAATCCAACCATTACCACAACCCATAGCTAGCTAGCGTTCTTCATTTCACAAGAACCCAAGAAGCATGCCTACCTTATCTGTCGAAAAGGACATCTTGTTCGCCCACATGGGCCGAACATACACGGACAAGGAGTTCGATGAGCTCTGCTTTGAATTCGGAGTGGAATTAGATGAAATCACTAGTGAGCGAGAGGAAGCTTTGAAGTCGGACACTGTCAAATTAAGCAAAGATCAGATTTCCCAGCTTAGTGAAACGATTATCTATAAGATTGACGTCCCTGCCAATCGGTATGATTTGCTGTGCATAGAGGGTCTTAGCCGAGCCATTAAGATTTTTCTCGGTGATATGGAAGCTCCTGTCTACGAAATTGTGGGAGAACCTAGCCCTGCCACAGCCATGACAGTGTCAAAGTTTAACACGGATAAGATTCGTCCCTTTGTCGTATGCGCCATTCTTCGCGATGTCACCTTTGACCAGGAACGTTACGATTCCTTTATGGATTTGCAAGATCAGTTGCATCGTAATCTGTGTCGACAAAGGACGTTGGTAGCCATTGGAACGCATGATATGGACGCGATCAAGCCACCCTTCAAATACGATGCCCGGGATCCTACACAGATCTCCTTTGTTCCTTTGACTCCGGATGATAGATCTTTTACGGCCAAGGAGTTAATGGAGCATTACGAGACAGAACCTACGTGCAAACACTTGAAACCATATGTGCCCATTATCAAGAATTCTTCCGTGTATCCTGTCATTTTGGATTCGGAAGAGACAGTGCTTTCCCTTCCTCCCATTATCAATGGATCCAAGTCGAAGATTACTCTGGGGACAAAGAATGTCTTCATCGAGTGTACAGCTACGGACCTTACCAAGGCCAACATTGTCTTGGATACCATGGTTACCATGTTCAGCGAGTATTGCGCTAAACCCTTCACGATCGAACCTGTGACTGTCAATTATCAAGATGCTTCCGGTTCCATTGTTGATTCCTACGTGACGCCGCAATTGTTTACACGCCGAGAAAAGGCCAAGGTGGACTTTTGCAACTCGCTCATTGGAATTAAAATTACGGCGCAAGAAATGAAGGAACTTTGCAACAAAGTTCAGCTTGGACCTGCCACGCTGCTGGAGAATAATACCGTGCTAGAAGTTATTGTGCCTCCCACGCGCAGTGATATTCTTCACGCCGTAGACATTGCGGAAGATATTGGAATTGCCTTTGGCTACAACAACATTGTGAAGCGGGTGCCAACTACCTGTACTGTTGGAGGAGAGCAGCCTTTGAATATACTGGGCGATCTGTTACGTGAAGAAATTGGACGCGCTGGATACATTGAAGTTTTGACGCATGGATTATGTAGCAGGCACGATAATTTTACTGCGCTTCGGCGACCGATCACTGCAGCCGTGTCCTTGTCGAATCCCGCCAACATAGAGTACGAAGTGATCCGTACTACGCTCTTACCCGGCCTGTTGAAGACTCTGCAGCACAACAAAAGTGCCAGTTTTACTAGCGGATTCAGGTTGTTCGAAATCAGCGATATTGTCTTGCCAGATGACAAGCACGTTGTAACTGAGACAATTGTCGGCGCCAGGAACGCCCGTCGAATTTGTGCCGTCTATGCAGGGCCAACCTCAGGGTTTGAGACAATCCATGGATTGGTGGATCGTATCATGACACTGTCTGAAGTTGCGCCAGATGCTGCCTACTCAGCCAACTCGGCCAACCCCAAAGAAGAAAAATACCGCGTTAGCCGAGAAGGATGGGTCTACACCATTGCTCAATTGGAGGAAGGAGATGCTGATGGAGGAACCTACTTCCCCGGTCGTGCTGCCAGTATTCTGCTAACGACACCCGACAAACCGCAAACTCGCATTGGAAGCTTCGGTATTTTGCACCCTGAAGTCTTGTCAAACTTTGATATCCAGTATCCATCTTCTTGTGTCGAATTGGATTTGGAAGCCTTACTATAATTAAGAGATTGCAAGCTTGTCTTGGCGGAACTGAAGCGAAGCAATTATGTGCTGAGAGCTTAAATAGAGCACTACAGAAAAGAAGAAAAAAAGTAATATGAATCGTATCTTGTTTTATAATCACTGAATATACAATCGGTAGAGTGTCGATCATAATGACACCACTACTTCATTGATTCCTTGTCTTGTTTCCCATTCACGGTTCTGCTCTCATGTTGGTGACTTCTTCTCCACAGTATGGCTCGACTTCAGCTCTCAAAAGCAAGATAGACACAAGCGCTACACCGCCTGTCACAAACATTCTCCATGGGTTCATTCGCGCGTTTATGAGAGATCCTCTGCCATACGTAATCAACAAAAGACCGTATCCAAGTTTTCGAAGATTAGAGTTTCCTGCCAGGGTCAGACCAATTCCACTGGACTCCAATACGCCCACTAGAAAACGTCTATCTGGATTGGTGAGACTTCGAATAGGTAAATAGGCTTCTCCAAAACCATTCTTTTCCCATTGATTAACGACAAAATGCTTCGGAAGACCCGTCAGCTTCGACAAGGCAAAAATAGCGGTTACACTGAAAAATATGGCTCGCAAGGAATCAGGTACTTCGACTGTTGATTCCCAATATGGAAGAATGTGTATGTCCCAGAAAGACAACCATTTTGACTCCATCGACGAAAAACCGAAAAAGTGTCCATGTGAAGAGGCAAGAAGGAGAACAAGGAACGTTTCGGTGCCCAAGTTAGCGAGACTTCTGGCAAAAGTTTTGTGGTATGTTACCATGAGAGGAGATATTGTGAGGATATTGAAGTACTATAGTGTCGAAGATTGTTGTTACAGTAGTTCGTTAGCCTTTGTGTTTTTGTGTGTGCAATCGTATTTTTATACTTCCGCAAGAACATAATAATATCATAGTAACAGAGTTCGCAGTAGTACTCCAAATGAACAGCTTCGCGAATTCTACTCCTAGCTAGCTACACACAGAGAGAGAGAGTCACTACAGTGATGAGGAAGTGCAATAGTTGACGCTCGACTGTTGTGTAAAGCTGGAGGAGCAGTGAAAAGGTAAAAGGTAAAAGTACCAGGTAGGTTGTCACTACTGCGACTGGAAAGCGAAGCTCCATCCCGAACGGGTTCCGGAAATTTAGGGCTAGCGTTTGAATTAGTCGGAACAGACACATTCAATTATTTTTAATTTTTAATCGAGTAATTTTTACTGTACAGTACTGTAGTCTAGTAGTAGTAGCTACTACTACTCAGCAGGAGTACCATTATTTTTCGTTCGAATGAAATGACTCGATTAGTGATACTTGAGTTCAGACGGCGCAAACTTTGTTCTTCTTCCCGAAATAGAAAAAATCTATTTGTTGAAAAGAGTTTCATGCTTTTGTGGGGAACGTTCTTCGAAGCCCTGAACGGCGTTGGCATGGGAAAGACGCCGCAAAAGATCACAATATGTATATATAGGCGTGCACCGCAAGGTTGAAGACGAAGTTAATGCCACCACCTGTATTTCTTTTGGCAATAATATGAACAGCAACAACCAACGTAAAGTTGCCAAGGATATGGTTTCCTTTGTCCAGGGCGATTGTGTGCTGACGATAGGAAACGCGAAGGGCATCATTGCTTGATTATAGGCCCTAGCATTCCAAGAATAGTAACGTTGTGCAGTACTAGCGAATATTTTACAGTTACTACTAGGATGTCTGAATTCATCCTTGATGTCTACTGTACTCTACTCAGTAATCAAAGAATGTTCCTATTTTTAATAGCGTTGTCCACACCAAAACCTGGAAGACCTTGTAGTAGTTTTTATTTGAGCCCTCACCCTGATGAAGTTCCGCGCGCCACCAAAACTCCATCGATCCACCTCATTCTGAAACCGTTCATCAGCAGGCCTCCTCATGAGAAATAATGGGATTCAGATTTCAGAGTAGTCTAGTCTCTAGCAAAACAGCAAATCAACATTTCTCATCTTTTGTAATTTCAAATCTAAACAACCTCTGGAATGATGAGAGCGGCTACGGCAGCAGGTATCCGCGCCAGTCAGTTACAGGCACGAGGAAAAGCCTCGCAGACAGCTTCCTTGGCGGCAACCCGCCATTGGCAGCACCACAACCAAAGAACTTCCATCTCTGCTTCGCAATATTTGCACACGCTTGTAGTTGGACCTTTGGATGATCGACGACGACGAGAACAAAAAGATGAACGAGATCAACACCAATTATCTTCTTTGGCAGGATCGCACCAATTTGCACGGTACCATGGCACTCCTGTTGGAGAAAAGGCTGTGGCAATTGTACTGGGTTTGGCTTCATTATCAGCACTATCCTACGCTGGATCGTCCGCTGTCAAGGCCTACCAAGAGTACAAGGCAAGCCTTCCAACTCCAGAAGAAATGGAAGAAATGCGAAAGCAACAAGAAAAAGACAACGCGGAAAACGCCGATCAACAACAGCAGGAGGCCCAAGCCAATACTAAATCATCCGACGGGACAGCAGGAGGCGAACGAGAAAATGTATTTGCGAAATGGTTTGGTGTGGGTGTAGGTGCTAAATATTACGAAGGCGGATTTGAAGAGACCATGACTCGTCGTGAGGCAGCTCTTATTTTGGGAGTGCGAGAATCTAGTCCAGCTTCTCGCATCAAGCTGGCTCATCGAAAATTATTGGTCTTGAACCATCCAGGTACGTATTATTAGCGTACATCCAGTTTTGAAAAATAATAATGTTTCAACGTCTTGTTGTTCCTGTATGCATTTTTTGCTCGATTTATGCGAATTTGTTTCTCATTTGGCGTTGCAAACTATCTCTGTAACAGACACGGGCGGATCAACGTATGTTTCTGGAAAAATCAACGAAGCAAAAGAATTGTTATTAAAAGGAAAGCGCGGAAAGTAGATGGAGATGATGTACATACAGTAGTTGTTTGTGGTAGAATAAGTGATAATTTGAGTGTGGACTGATTGGTGGAAGGGTGAATGAGCTTTGCAATGATGAGAGATACGGGGAGCTTGAGCGAAAATGATAAAGTGCATTCAAATGGAAATACTTAGTACGATGTACTTTATTTTGCCGGGCTGTACCACTCTTCCTTCGTGAAGCATTTCATGGCACGCATCGCAGACTCGCGAGGAGCGAAGCACTCTATCTGCAAATTTCTGAATTGCAAGAAATTTTCAAGCTTTGGACTTTTCCAACAGATGCACCTCGGCCGGTTTCCGCTATTGGTACTGTAGCTTATTTGCAGTAAAGCTTAATGGTAATAAACCTACGTTTCTTACATGCAGGAATTTTGTCACAGTAGAGAGGCGTTGCCCCATTTGCTAATCGATGTAGGCAGTGGTAGCAGAAAAGCTGGCCAATGAACTCAATAAATACATTAGCGTGGACAGGTTTGTGACTCATGTGCTATCACTAAACTGCTTCAGTCTCTACTACTCGAGTACTAGCTAGACTAGCTAGCTAGTACTAGTAGAGAGGTACTTTACTACTAGCCAGCTACAGTACCAGGTACGGAGTAGAAAAGCCAATTGGATTTCCTCTCTCCCGCCCTGGGTCATGGAAAAAAGTCCGCGACGACGAGCATTGTCTTTAGAGGCCTCTTATTGGCCCTACGTCGAGCTAGCTTGTAGGCGCCAAAATATCGACTGGTGTGCCAAGTACAATATTTTCTACAGTAATGCTTAGCCTTAATCCTAAAACTAGTCGTTGAGCATTTTTCTTTCCTCCGACCGTGAAAATCTCTTTTAACAATGACAATCGCCATACATTCATTGATAAAAACACCAAAACAACCGAATCCACAAACCACTATCACACAATAAACCATAGATTTGAACGTTCCATTCTGCGCACTTTCGAAGAAGTGACACAGGTAAGTAGTCAGGACTTGGGAGCTATATTTTTTGAGGCAGAAGCAAGAGTAGAAGCACCATCAATCCAACACCCGAGTGACACCATCGGCCATCATCAAAGCGATCCGGAAGATTACAGTTCAATCTGGAGAGGGATTTGCACAGAATTTGACTGGCGTTTACTTTACGATCGTGCATGTTGTTTTTGTTTTTGTGGAGTATCCACTTGGCTTTCCGATCACCCAATCAGCTTTCGCCAACGTTGCTCATTCCTTTTCGAGGCATTCTTTCCCCCCAGCTTTCTCACACAAATGCTACTGCAATTTTCCACGATAAAAGCAGACTGCACGCAAGCCTTTCATAACTCTTAAAGTCGCTGCCAGTAGCCATGCCAAAGGTCACACGCTCTAGTGCTACCGCTGGGCGCATCACGCGACAATCACGAGCCGTCTTTGGTGATGTCTCCAACAATGGTAAAAAGAATGGTACTAAAGCCATGGCTGCTAAAACTTCTGCAGCGGCTCCATCTACCGCTCGTGTCACCGATGCTCAACCCATTCGACGGCGGAGTACTCGACTGTCTCGGGGAGAAGACGGTGCTGAGGGATCCGAGGGGAACAACAACAACGATACTCATAACCTTGAAGCGGTGGCAGGAGACGCCGTCGTGACTTTGACCATGGACACCAACATCTCTATAATGGATCGGAAGCCATCCGCTGTCACCAATCCACGTACCCGATCCGCACGTTCCAATGCTACGAACACATCAATTACAACCAATTCTACCAGTTCGAGCCTAGAAGACGGCAATCCTATGTATGTCAAACCAACTGCTAGAGTCACTCGTCGTCGAGATGCTACTGGAAATTTTAAAGAAGGAAAAGAACCTTCCGGCAACAACGCCATTACGATGCTTCAAGAGCAGCTGAAGCAGCAACAGCAACTGCAGCAGCAACCCAAACGATCCAAGAAACGAGGGGAAATATCATTGTCGTCATCGGGGAACGACGAAGGGACCGCCCAGGCTACGATTACGAATGATTCCAAGCGAGCTCGTAGCTCTTATGAGCAAAGTCTTACAATGCCAAAACAATCCTCCAGTCCAGAACAAACAGAACAGCAAATCACAACCAAAAAAAGCAAAAAGGACGGTCCGGGTCCCGACTTTCTTGCGCAAGATGACTTTCGTCTCTTTCGAGAAAACACGCAGTGTCCGTTCGATGCTTCCAAGTTTACGCTGGCCATTGCACCGGCCGATCTTGTAAACCACCGTAAAATTGAAGAAGCTCCCGAATATATTACGGATATCATGCAACGACTCTTTGATCGTGAGGTACGTACAGTATTTTCTGAACACACTGTGAACCTGCTTGTATTCTATTCTTTAAATTTGCTTTGCTTAACGTTGTTGTCTTGTTATCGTCGTTTTTTCTTTCTTGACGCCATTTCCAATTGCTCCATCTCCGATCGTAGGAGGCTACCTGTCCCAAACCATACTTGCAAGATCAACCCAAGCTCAACAAGAACATGCGATCGATTCTTATCGATTGGCTCATCGAAGTGCACATGAAGTTTCGTCTTGTACCAGAAACTTTATATCTTTGTGTTAACATTATCGACAGATACCTGGAAAAGGCCTTTGTCGAACGAGCCAAGCTGCAACTCGTTGGTATTACCGCTCTCTTGGTGGCCTGCAAGTACGAGGAAATTTATCCTCCAGAGGTACGAGATTGCTGCTACATTTGCGATCATGCCTACACGCGTCAGGAGGTCTTGGATATGGAAGCCAATATTTTGAAAGTCCTCGAATACCGATTGTCAGCGCCCACCGCGCATCCGTTTCTATTAAGATTTTTGTATTTAACCAACGCCACGGAGACGCAGCGGCATGCAACCTTTTATTACATGGACCGCATGCTGCAACAGTACAAAACATTGGACCACCGCGCTTCCCTAATTGCCGCAGCTTGTGTCAGTTTGGCTTTGAACAATCCGCAGATTCGTGCGGAGGACGGGATTAAGGGTAAATTACCGGGAGTCGTGAGTTAAAAATCTTTTTTTGAACTGTTTTGTTATGCTTTACTGTGGATTTCGCTTGAAGACACGATCTGGTCTCATCATGCAATCATTCTTAAACCACACCTCTGCCCCAAATCAGCCTCAGACATTGTTGGACTACTCTGGATTCGAACTGGAGCAAGTCATGAAAGTAGCTGCACTCGTTGCCTCCAAAGTGAAGGAAAACCAAGTGACCAATTCGAAGCGTAATTTACTTGCTGTCCGAAAGAAATATGAATTGGACAAATATTCCAGGGTGAGCGAAGAATTCAAAGCCCCTGATATTGGACACTTGGAAAATGCATACACCTTTATTAGCTAGCTTTTTCGGCATCCCGGAAACATCGGCCGAGAGTGAGCTGACGACTTTCTTGCGACAAGGCAGAATGGCTGCCTACTTTCCCTGTTTTGGTATCACATCCGGACACACATTATGTTGCCAATTCCCCTCATGGCAATCTATTTAATGCGTACATGCCGGTCCGGTTCGTCAAATCTTTGAGCTTCTCAAATTCATGAACCCTCCGAATGTTCTCATCGGTCGCGGGAACCATTTGTTTTATCTGGGCGCGTGATTATAGAAGGCCGTCGATTGATGCAACGAAGCAAAGAGGTACTTTCTTTGCGAACTTTGAATCCTACGACCATTATTTAATTTACTAGTCTAGCTTACTAGATACCAACGGAATTGGCCCTAGTTTTGAAATACGAGTCTTGGCGACGCTGTTGCAGTAGTTCTGCGCCGAGATCTCGAGAACCACACCGAATAGATTGCGCCAGAACCTCCGAAAGAGAAAACGTATTGATATTCCACTGCATGAATAAGTTTTTCGCGTGCTTGGGACAAACCAAAAGTAGTTGAGTTCTTGCGTCGACTCAGTAATGTCAAAGATCGACGTGACTGTCGCTGCCAAGCAACTTGCGCTGTCTACTACTTGAACGAAACGCAGCTTGCGCTTTTTACTACTTGGACGACACGTAGTTTGCTTCGCCGCTTCGGTCACTTTCGTTTTGATGCCACAAAAGAATTATCAGCAACAGGAATTAACGGAATCTCGAGCCTACAGCCATTACACACCGCTTTGTCCACCATATCGAGCCAAGAATGTTGGATATCTGCCGCAGCATGAACAGTTTCCCAACACCTTGGAAAATCCATTATTGGATTGGAATAAACTGCTTAAGAAGCTCTGGCACATTTTCATGTTCGACACATTTTTCCCCTTCGATAAGGCCGCAGGTGCTTCATGTTCTTGGCGTTATTATTAAGTAGTATGTATATGTTTCATCATTATCGCTTTTCTGTAAACCTTTTCGCCATCCTTGGTGTTTGTGATGATTTTGCGCGGACTTTGTTCCGCTCATCTCATCACTCAGTGTACTCGCACAATTGGAACTTTTCCCGCGGTACCAGTACCTGTTATCCCGATCTTTATATTCCATTCACGCACGAGACTGAAAGGAGAGTGACTGACGTACTAAAATCCACAATTTTTTGAAATACTAGACTACTACTAGCTACTGTAGTAGTCTAGTCTACAGAAGACTCTAGTATTAGTAGTAGGCTACTTGGACGCCAAGTGCTAGTAGTAGAGTTTGGTTCTCTGTTGCTGCCGTTGTTTGGTCGTTGTTGGAGGCAGGCCAGCAAATACACTAATACTCAATTACGAGAACCACATTTTTTAAACTTTCGTTCATTACGAAAGATACATTCACCATGGTGAAACTTCAACTCTGCTCAGTTTTGGCTCTCGTCGCAGCCTCCTCTGCATTTGCTCCCCAGCATGCTCCTCGGTAAGGATGCGAGAACTCAATCCGAATTGGTTGTTGAGATGAGGCAACGATTATTTATCAGTCTACTGCCACAGAGACGTTTCCTTCTTTTTCCCTTCACTAACTCCTTAGATATCGTTATCGATGGTATGCTTTTGCAGTGCTGATGTCGTCTCTACCACTTCATTGAACGCGGAAGGATCCAAGCGAAAGGCCGCCATGAAGGTACGCAAACAATATCTTTGTTGTAATATTTTTTTCGATTGTTTTTTCATCATTCCTTCTTTCGTCTACCACGTAATCCATGCAAAAAGGTCGCCGGAAGAGTCGCCGGTGCCTTTGCCACAATTGCCATTGCTACTGCTGGAGCTCCTCCGCCTGCTTTGGCTGCTGCCAAGAAGGCCACAAAAGTTGTCGAGACCGTTGACAACACCAACAAATTAATCGGTATTGGAGCGGGTGCTCTTGCTGCTGTTGGTGTAGGGTCCACACTTTTTGGAGGAGAAGGAGGAACTCCTGAACAAGCTTTTCTGGAAGCTAAGCCATACTGGGACCAATCTACTGTGCCTGTTAATGTTTACAAGAATAAGGCTCCTTTTACCGGCAAAGTTGTTTCCACTAAAAGAATTGTAGGACCCAAGGCTACTGGCGAGACGTGCCACATCATCATTGACCACAAGGGAGATTTTCCTTACTGGGAAGGACAATCTTGGGGTGTGATTCCTCCTGGTGTTCGTGAGAAGGATGGAAAGCCCCACTCTGTTCGTCTTTATTCCATTGCT
>Ga0100392_1004845_pt1 | contig 11946 bp, 7 predicted proteins | sample CryGeymeta201516_FD_81548 | JGI IMG/M metagenome (GOLD analysis project Ga0100392, IMG submission 81548) | Groundwater microbial communities from Crystal Geyser aquifers in Utah, USA - Crystal Geyser metaG 2015-16 | ecosystem: Environmental > Aquatic > Deep subsurface > Groundwater | place: USA... | reverse complement strand
CCGCTCAGAAGACTCCCCAGCTACCCGCGCGTACCCGGTCAACATCACCATCATCAAGGGCCTCCCCACCGCCCTTGCCTCCGGTGCTGTAGATATTGGTGGCCCAGCCGCCTCTCTCATCGACCTCATCCTCGTCGCTTTCTTCTGGCTGCTTCGCCCGTGCGAGTACCTCGCCGGTAAGGAGGACGGCCAATCGACCCCATTTCGCCTGGAAGATCTCTCGTTCACCGCCCATGGGCGCCTGTACTCCGCGGACGACCCTTCTTTGAATGACGTGCAACCGTCTGACCTGGAATTCGCCAGTCTGACCTTCACTGACCAAAAGAACGGCGTCCGCGGGGAACAAATCACCCAACGCTGCATCGACGACATCAACCTCTGCCCGGTCCGCGCCTTGGCTCGTATTGCCAGCCGCCTCCGCCACCAGGGTGCTCCCCCAACAGCACCTATCCACCAGCACTTCTTTGACGGCCGCTGGACCAACTTCCGCTCCAGCCACGTCACTGCAGCCCTCCGTGCGAGCGCTGGCGCACTCCGGTCCCAGACAGGCATCGACCCGGCTCTGCTCAGTACCCGCAGCCTCCGCCCCGGCGGTGCCACCGCTTTGCTCTGTGCCCGCGTTGACTCTGACTCCATCAAACTCCTGGGCCGCTGGAAATTCGACGCCATGTTCCGTTACCTCCGTATCCAAGCCCTCGCCTACTCCCTCAACCTAGCCCAACAAATGCTCAACCACGGCACCTACACCATCAACCCCGGAGTCTACATTGAGTCCAACCACGACCCCCTCCCCGCTCAGATCCCGACGGACCTCGTGGCTGCCCTCCACCTCGACGGCGATCCCTGCTAAGCATCGCCCCGAGTCCAACTACTACCTCTCCTTCACTACACTCACTCACTCCCTTCATCAAAACCCCACCCGACAACCCACCCTTCACCGCTCTTGGCAATGGGAATGGTCACCGGCAAGCGACGCAACCCACCCCCGGGTGGATTGCAACACTCCTGCCGGCGCCTAGGAACGGAGATGGTCGGCCTAGTAAATTGCCGAGTTTCTCCATACCCTAAAACTACCTAGCTAGCTAGCCCCCGACACCTGGGAGCTGGTAGAGTCGAGCACAGCTTTGCTGTGCTCGTGAGTACCAGGTAGAATACAGTCAGTTGCTATCGATGGAAACCCAGTACTGTATACGGTACTGTACTAGTACTAGTACCAGGTACCAGTTACAACTGTCCAAAAACAGCTTGCAAATCGATTCGATAAGTCTAAGTTACGCCTTTGTTCAAGTTTGTCGATGCGCTGTCAGATAGATTTTCAATTTTGTTATTCACAGGAATGCGAACGATTATTCTTCCTGAAAACTCATTGAAGTCGTATTGTACATTATTTTTTAATTCGAGGGATAAAAGAGTTCTCTCTCCCAGCTGCAAGAATTGAAGCCACTTCTTGATCTACGGTACCAGGTACCAGGTACCCTGGTACCATACTGCTTTATATTAGTAGCTACTAGCTAGTAATACCGGTAGTAGCTACTAGCTACAGTAGTAGCTACTATTCAAAAATAGTGTTGAGTACCGTAGCAGTTCTCAACCAAGATATTACAGCAATTTTTGGTTTCGAATTTCGCCGTCACCTCAAGCCTCAAGCTGGACTTCATTTTCTATGAGACTCTTGGTTTCATCACTTATGGGTAGCGGAAGCTCTACGGATGACAATCCTCGAAGCGAGATGGAAATGATGGATCGTGAGACAATGACAATCGCCCAAAAAGGCAGTGATCGTCATCACGACGGCCTACAAGAGCAGTTGACCAGGACATCTTCCGGAAAGGTTGCCACATCTAATGGTTTTATCAAGGATCGCTATGTCATTCATGACTACCGGGATCATTCTCACGATCCGCTATATCATCCTGGATTGTCGGAAGCTGAGATGATGATATCGGATGAATGTGGAGTCGATGATTCTCATAGGATCTGTGCTCGCAGAGGAGGTGTAGTTATTGCCTTTCCCGAAAAACTCTATTACATGCTTAAAGATGCCGAACAGAAGAATTTCTCTGATGTGGTTGGATGGCAGCCACATGGACGTTGCTTCTTGGTCCGTCAGCCCAAGCGCTTTGTGGAAGAGATCGTGCCACAGTAAGTGGTGTGCAATCATCGATATCGTTGTATGATGTATTATTCAAGGTTGTTTTACACCGCCATATCTTACCACTTTGCCATGCCATGCAATACGATGCAACGTCACACAATGTTATGCTTTTAAGATATTTTAAGCAAAGCAAGATCACCTCCTTTCAGCGACAGGTAAGTTCAGCGCTGCCCCGGTGTGTGCATTTATCGCTGCAGCTTTTTGAATGGACTTTATGGAAACCAAAACCCGCACTTATCAACGCACACATCCATAAAAAATACAGGTCAATCTTTATGGATTTCGACGTCTGACGGTAGGCGAAGATCGAGGTGGTTACTATCATGAACTCTTTCTGCGAGGACGACCTGATCTTCACCATCAGATGGCTCGAGTCCGTGTCAAAGGAACGGGATGCAAATCGAAGTCTTCTCCGTCCACTGAGCCGAATTTTTACTCCTATACTCATTGTATTGATGAAGGAATAAACATGTATACGATGATGGGCAAGTCTGCGGTGAATACGATCACCCCTCCGGGCTCTTGCGGAGATGATGAGAGTCAAGCATCGGGCGGCAGTGGAACTCCTTGTTTCTCAAGTACCGCCAAGGGCATCGGCGACGACCACGACGAAGAGAATACGTTATGCATGCCATCCTTGCGGCTATCAGATGCTGTTATGATGAATTCAGGTCTGAATAATGGCGAAATGTCAGCGAAGACTGCCATGTTTCTGTCACGAGCAGGTGTCGATCAAGAGAAATCAACGGAATCAGAAACAATTTGTCCTGCTTCTTTCAGTCCAGCTGCAGCACCAGGACTGTTGCCATGTCCTCGAGAATTGTCGAATTATCATGAGTATCAAGCGAAAGCGTCACTTCCTACAGTTGCGCACTGGCCGGATCATAGCAGTGTCATGTCTCAGGTTTATCACCAGATGGGCGATGGACCCGCAGAACCTGTTGCTATGGCAAACCACGACCAGAGACGAGATCCGCCCGTCGATCCTTTCGAAGATAAGATTGCTGAAATGTTTCAAGAACCTGAAGCTATGGTGGCACCGAACGATTTATTCAGGTCTGAAAATGCCGCGCAAAGATTCGAGGAACCTGGTTTGCAGACTGCCGCTACCGATATGGACAGAACTAAAGCTCCTGCGATCTCCCTCGACGACTTGGTTGAGTACTTTGTCGCACCCTTTGGTCCCAGTTGATTTCAGTTTTCATAGACATTGCTTCACATTCTAATGCTCCTGCGATCTCCCGCGACGACTTGGTTGATTACTCAGTCGCACCTTTTTGAATTCACTTGAGTTCCATTTTCATAGATGCTGATGCACATTCAATCAACGTGGACTTTGCAATTGATCATGGAAATTGGAAGTTGTGCATCCCAAGAGAAATAAAAAAATTCATATACATGAAGAGGGACTTTAATTACATAAATGTTTTGTTTTCGTATGGAAAAGGCTGTGTCTTGTAGTAATAGCTTCTAGTAATAGTCATGCCGCTCCAACCCTGTCTTCTTAAACTGGCTACCACCTAGCGCAATACTTTCACGGAAATCTCAGGAGTAGACGACTATTTGAAGCTGGAGCAAGTAGCATACTAGTATCATGAAGACCAGCTGAGAGCATTGTTGAGTGCATTACTTTAGCCCTTGCGTCATTTGTCATGATACTTTATTGTCACCTTAAGCTGAAGCAGAGCTGTGCACTCACTATCCGAGCGGGATCATATAATGTAGTCGATGTCTCTGTTTTCACGCAGCCACGTTCCAAAAGTAAAAACTGAAAATTGATCGAAAAGAAACGCCGAAAGTGAATCAGGCAACATGTTTGAAGTATCGACTACCAGCATCCGGACAGAAATTCATTCTTACCTGTATTGAAAAAAGCTCCCCATATTCCAAAGTAAGTATTGTTGAGACCATTGATAACACCGTCCGCCCCTGTGTACGAAATAATCGCCCAACACTGAACGCCCATCAATGACAGAATCAAGAGACCTTCTAGAAATCTCCAATTGAGTACAAATCGGCATTCGGAGGATACCTTCAACTTCCATGTATTCGTCCAAAAGTGATTGAAAAAGAGGGCCACCAAACAAACAGCAACCAGGGCCCAAACCATTCCCAACACCCGCATCCACATACCATATTCCAAGACCAGTTCTTCTCCCTGTAACCGAAGAGTAACTTCTGTGCGATGAAAAAACAGGTCCGTGGCCGAGCCAGCGGTTATGAGAGAAAAAATGAGCACCCAACACCAGTTGTACGTTGTTTCGCGATGGTGGGTCAAGATTTTGGCGGCCAGCTGAGGTAAATCGGCCGAATGGCGCCAAACTCCGAACGTGAGAACGGTACAGATGAAGACAATCCAGGATGTAAAAAAGACGTTGGCCTGTGCTTCTCCCACCGAGAAACTTGAGGTGTTGATGTGCAATACTGCCACGCAAAAGACGAGCAATCCAATGAGTAAGTTGCGCTCTGCTAATGATCCGTCTCGAAAGATTTGAAACCAGGTGCGCGGAAAAAATATGGTATCAAAGTGGACCACGAGAATGCTCAAAAATAGAAAAGACCCTGCACTGGCCACTGCAACGCTAGCCCACAATTTCCACAAATAAATAGGACCATTAATGGTGTGAAAAAATGTTTCGTCGGGGAATTGGGACAGCGAGTAGTTGCCGAGGGCCTCTGGTGATTGCGACCACGCTTCATCTTCTAGATTATAAAATTGCACCACCGATACCAGCATCACCACGAAGGCTATAGAACCGAACAAATAGCCCAATAATCGAGGGCTTGCTCGGATATCCTCGTTGGATAAGTGCAATTGGTGACGTCGTTCTATCCCAGGTTCGTCGAGACGACTTGCCGAGGTAGTGGTCGACAATTCATTCTTATTGTTATTATCACGATCTCTCTCGTCGGACCGTAATCCTGGTCGTAAAATGGTCGATCGAAAGCCAACCGCTGTCCGGCGGTGAGTACCAGATAGTCGATTAGATGCATCTATGGGACGAGGCCGTGGAGGGGTATAAAAGGGACCTGATCCACTGGAGGTATTCGCCTGTTGAAGATTCACGGACTCCTCGTCGGGAGACAAACCTTCGCGACTCTTCCCAACCGTCCTGGATGGCGGAGACGTCTCTTGCAAAACGATTCGAGTTGGCATATCAGATTAAGTAAACGAAACAAAACAAAGATGTGGGTGGTGAAATGAGCACACAGTCTCTTCAAGGATCAAGTAGTACTAAAATTATTTTTGAATAAATCTCGGGGATCATCGTTGAATTAATGTTCTTTGCTGCGTTAAAAGTAGAGCAAGGACTATGGATACCCCTGTCCCTAAATAGGATTACTGGACCTAGTAGATACGAGTTTTTTTTACTACTAGACTACAGTAGCTAGTAGCTAGTAGTAGTAGTAGACTAGTCTAGTAGTATTGTTGTTTTGATATTATAATAATAATATTATATTATTATGATGATTAAATTTCGAATCAGTAGACGACATTTTCATAGCTTCTTATTATTGAATATTGGATAGCTGGCTAGAGACCATACTTCATAAACTAATAATAACACTCGTAGAGGGAGCAGCTTGAAAAAATAGTACTCTATTTACTTCAATATGTAAGTAACAGAAAGACAAAAGACAAACTGTGTTTTTGCTTTCACACGCCATGTACAGCAACGATATCAAATGATTAGTCCGTCTACAATCCCAACAAAAGCGACACCATTCCAACCAAAGCTGCCATTTGTGCCACTGGCGCCACAGTGGCACTGGAGGGGTTTGACTCATGCACTTGCGTCTCTGTATTCTCATTCGAGTCGGCCACGGATTCTTCCTCTTCTTCATCAGCATCAGTATCGATTACTGGTCCATCCGTCGTGATCTGATCTGACACTGTGATGGGATCAAAGGGTTCACTAGTCGTTGCGGAGTCTATGCGGGGAGGCATTCGAGGATTCGAGTGAGATAGGTCGAATCTTAGGCAAATACTGTTCGGCCAAAAATATTTGAATATTACCGTACCTGATGCTGTCTCAATGGGAAGCATTTCCATACCGAAAGTATCCATCCAAAAGTTCTCGTCTGCATGCGCAGCCTGCAAAATTGCTGTCGAACCTTCCGGGATTTTTGGACTAGCAACACGTCCTTCGAAAAGAATCAAGTCTTGAGACGAATCGTAGATGTAAAAGTCAAAGGCATGATCAGCTACAAAGGGAACAGCTTGGGGTGGTGGCATACTCATGGCGATAGCAACCAACGTCACGGCTGCTGCTTCAACCCCCTTTTCATTGACATCAATAACAGTCTTTTGAATCACCAAATCTACAAAGTCGTCGCATTCCGTGGCGGGGCTAATACACAATCCTCCCGCAAAGGGTGCTACCATTCCCATATTCTTAAGCGAAGTCATCAAGGTATCACTGTAAGTTGACTCAAACTTATACTTGGGAAGAGCCAGGGCTACTTGAGTTCTTCTCAATTGCGGAAGGGCTTGTAGGACCCCCTTGGACGTGGACACAGCGTCCGTTTCACTCTTTGGTAACACAAATATCATGGATAGACCATCGCTGTCTTCTGGTCCGCCTGCAAAAGGCATTTGAATCATTTGGTAACCAGGCAATGCGTCATGAGAATAAGGGAAATTGTCAACTTGATGCATGAAATGAGATGTTGTCTCCGTGCTAACTCGTTTGGGGGAGTTGTAGAATACATCTTCACTAGTAAAGTCCTCATTAAACTGATTCATCCAAGAGGCTTTCAGATAAATAGAGTTTATTGCCAGAAGGAGATACTCGAGAGGACCAACCGGTACTACAGAGTCAATGAGTCCATTGGTGTTCGCTTCGATCCAAGCATTGACTTGATCCCCCGCCGTTTCGGCAGAAAAGTCGGTCCGTTGGAGATATTCTCCCACAAGCGTTTCGTAATCGGCATTTAAAGTTAGATTGCCATCCACCCAAACACTGTTGGCAATTTCCACTGTAGGATCCGCCAAGAAGCATTCGTCTTCATTCTGGTTTTGACAGACCCCATCGTAGGCTGTGTCCACCGCCTTGGCAGAGTCGTCCCACAACAGCACATTCTTGTTGTCATTGCCAGGTGGGTACCTCAAGACTTGCTGCATTTGAGCTTCCGAATCACCCGTGCTCGTAGGATACACCAGGCTAAAAGCCATAGATACACCAAGGGAGGACGTGCAGTCATTGCCCTCACCATAAAGGGTTGACGTTAGTTCATCTGCAAATTCAACTAGATCAATTTCAGAGTTGGCACTGGTAGAAGACAAAGCGAGCAGCACCGTGGCTGCGGTGAACTTGTGGAGGACCATCTTTTATCTTTGAAGACAAAACTTTGGATGTTATGACTGAATCAATACTTGAATCAATTATTTGTTTATTCTTATTTAACTCACAGCTGATGATGGTCAGAACCCTTCACGTCCGTTTGCCTTTAATAACTGGTTATAGCAATGGAAATACGAACCAGTAGCTATTATTATTAGTATTATTTCAAAATTTGATGGGTTCGTTAATCGTTGATAAATAATTCGGTCGTATCTCTACTCCTATTGGAGTAGTCGTCTAGTAGCGTAGCATATGGTAGGGTAGACTAGACTACCGGTAGTACCGTAGTAGTAGACCCTACTAGACTACTACCAAGCTACGTAGCTAGACTAGTAGACTAGTCTACGCAATAAGGAAAAATTACGAGCTACGCTCAAGCTCTTCCATTTTCTTCTTCTTTCTATGCTATTGCTAAAAGTAGTGCAATACGTTTGGTCTACTACTTTGTACTGTACTCATGCAATAGTTGGCTACTTCAAAATACTGGAATAGCTGGCTACGTAGTACAACACGTTTTCTCTAAAGCAAATCTACAAACTTTCGTGTTCTGGATTGAGGTAGAACAATGTTTGCCTACTAGTTCCAATGAGTGCCACCTATTCCGTATCCTGTAGGAAGCTGTCACTTCGGACAATCTGACCTTTTTATGCTGTCACTGTTCCGGTGAACTAGCTGCTCGAGTGCAAGAAGCCATTACTTGCTATTGTAGCTACTAGTATCGCTTCATCCCAGGGCCAACGACGATTGCAGATTCATCTCCAAACTTCCTACCATTCCGCTGTGTACCAAGGGTAGAGTGTTTCGGTCGGAATAAATTGCTGCGACCACACCATCCCCTCGGAACTTTGATATTGTCGATGGACCTGAAAATTTGGCCAACGCAGCTGCTTGCATTGACCAATTCCTTCTCTGTGGATCAGTAAGAGGCTGCGCTTTTGAGTCATCATAAGCAAACAACGAATGCACCTTAAAATTGGCATTTGGATATCGAATCGGGCTGAAAACGTAATTTTCCCCAAAAAACCAGCTTTTTACATCCAACATTCAGTACGGGATTAAACCAATCGTTTCCGCAAATTTCTGTGTGTCGTGTAGTTCCATAATATCTGCGAAACCTCCCACAAAACTAATATCGTTCTTGGCAAAATTCACCAAGAAGAGCTGGGGATATTGGGCATGGAGGCCACTAATACGGAACAGATCATTCCTCAATGTTACGCTAGCCGGATCCTGGTCACAACCATCCAGGACTTGAACTTCCTTTTCGCAGGAAAAATTCAAATATCCCTGAAGGACTGTTTCCAATCGGGATTGATTGGCCGCCACCATCGGATTCACAGGCATACTACTAATCAATAAGACCAGTTGATTTCCTTGGAGCGTCATGCCTCTGTAGACTTTACTATTGTTGCTTTCAGCGGCGGGGTCCGAATCAATGGTAATGTCAATTTCACTCTCAGCTTCCAGGAAGGATGAATCCTCATCCGATTGTTCAATGGTACCATTCCTCATATTGCTGTTGTTGTGTTGCAAAGGATTGATAGCATTGATAAGCTGCTTACCATCATTGGACGAATGATGATTGTCAGAGCCTTCTGATATTTCGGATGAATCACTGAGAATCGATGAAGATTCTTGAATCGTTTCCAGTCCAAACGAGCTCCGTGTGCCATGAGAAGCCGGAGATTGCGCACCAGCGGTAGGTGTCGAAGAAGTAATAGCATGAAATTCCTCCATCTCTTGCAATATATTCTGCAATTTTTCAATTTCAATTTCTTGACCTTTATTAGCAATGGTCAGCGATGAAACCTTGTCTTTCAGGGAGGAAATTTCTGCTCGCAGTTCTTTTACAGACTGGTCCGAGTCTTCTAATTCCTGGCTTCCATTAGGAAGCGCGTGTTTCATTGAACCAGCATTTCTCGACCAACTGATTTCTGCTTCGTCCTCCTTTGCCTCTGATGGAGCTGAAACAGCTTCATTCCCTTGTTGCAAATTTTGAATTAAGACATCACGTTCGTGTAATTGTCGTTTCAAGTCTCTCAGCTGTTCATGTAGATATGAGGATTCACCATGATCGTCTTTCTTGACTTCTTTGTTCGGTTCATCATTTGTCGTTTTATCTACTGGTATGATTGTTGCCTGTAGTGCGTCATTAGGTTCAGGTGAAGCTGCACTGGAAGGTGAAACCGGCCGGGTTAGTAGCAAGTTTCTTTGGGCAGCTAGATACTTCTGTACTTGTGCTTCCAAATTATTAATTGTATCCTGTTGTGCGGCTAATATTGCCAGGTGTTCTTCTCGTTGATCTTCCAAAGCTCGGATGGTGTCGTTTGCTTCCAGTAACGCCGATGCTTGGTGTTTGTTAACTATTTCTTGGATATCAACTTTGGTCTTTCCGTCCAAGGGTTTCTTCCACTCCTGCTTAGCTTTTCTCCATCGTATCATCTCGACGCCTCTGCTTCTCCTGCTTCTTCAGGTGGAAACTGACTTGATGAAGGGAAATTAAAAATATAGCTTTTTTTCTCAGGTTTTGTACCGTTGTTGATGAGGAGTAAGTTGATTATGAGGAGGTGAACGAAAAAGTAGTAGTTTGAATTCAACATAAATTTTGTTGGGGAGAGAATCAAGACGCTCTGCTCTGAGCTACTGAGCGTCGAGAAGGACCTGGGAAGCGAGATTGCTACGTACCTGTGGTATTGAGTGGCCTGATTTTGATGCCAAGGATGGAGTATGCTGTTTTCATTCAAGTATCATGTTGTATCTGTCATGTATGCACACGTTTCTACTGCTCGTACCACGTTTGGACTTGGAAGTCTCAATTACAAACGCATTATGGACCAGTCGAATTGCAGCAACAGGCTGCACACTCCCGATCCAGGGAAGGATAGTCGTAGTAGGTTCTAATAAGCTTATAATTTCCATTTACTACATTCTGCATTCAGACACATTCTGATTTACGCGTACTGCAAAAAGAGAGGTTTTAACTGTTGTTGCTCTATCTACCTGGCTAATCAACTCGAACATCTGCTCGCACAAACTCTCCGAAATCACCAGAGTGGCTCCACAAAAGCTGGTATTCGCTTTGGGATTCTTCTATCACCGCAATAGTCGCATTGTCGCTAACACTCCAGCGAGACGACGTAGAAATTGTCGTTGCTATTTGCCACAGTTGGATAGCCACCGCATCATCCTCCGTCGCCTGTGCTGGCTGTTGAATTCCATCCCCGGAAATGGTATCGTACACATCTAACCGATAGGATGTTCCAGTGTCAACGTCAATAATATCTTGCGACACGAACTTGTTTTTGACTGCAGTGGATTGTCGAGGAGAAACGTGCAGAAGAGTCATTTGATTGGGGTGTTTTTGGTCAGCGGCATCTTGCTTGGCAAGTGCCCAAGTTATTTCCTGTGGAAAGCTGTCGTACTGTACATCAACTCGAAGAGATACTCTTGTCGTGACTTTTGGTTGTTCTTGTGTGGCGGCACTAAAATTAGAGTGTTCCGTCGTGGCTGACAAAGCGATTCCTGTAATGTACGGGTCAGTTGAATTCGAATCACTTTCCTTTTCTTGTTGGTGGAGAGATACACAATTAGGAGGAGGAGCTCGACTCATGGCGCACACTTGTGATTGAATCCACTGGGAAGCTGCCTTTGTGCGAGCATATATTCCAGGTAAATCAGGTCGAGCACATCCAACTCCTAACAATAATCAGTAAATGGAAGTTTTGCAGGTCGGGGTTAGAAAACATGAAGATTGGCAGAAAACACAACCATCAACACAAACACAGCGAATCACGATACGTACCCCAACTGGTAACGCCCACTTGCATCCACCCTTGGGGTGTTTTGCGTAAAATAGGACCTCCACTATCGCCTTGACAGGAATCAATAGAAGTGGTTTCATTGTGGTATCCACTAGCACAAAACATGGTATTATGTTGAAGTCGTCCGGGTCGATACGATGCCCAACTACAATCATAGTGATAATGAACGGTAGCTTCTTGAAGGGTGCTAGCAACCGTCCCTTTCTCGGATGTTAATCCGTAGCCTACTATCACTAATTCTTCTGCATCCTGAAGTGGCACGGAATCGTTCGTGTGAATTGGTACTGGCCGAACGGTGGGAACCAGCTCGGCCAATCGAATTACCATAAAATCGTATTCATTGTTGTTGATGAAATTGTTGACACTATTAAAACTTGGATGAATCTGGGCATCGACTACACTATGCAGTGAGCCTCCGCCCGTCGTCGCAGGGGTATCTCCTTCCAATTTCAACTTGTGATCTTGATAATTGTCTGCATAACAATGAGCTGCTGTCAAGGCAATATCGGGATGAATCAAAGTAGCACCACAACCACGAAACCATTGGGCAAAGAAGGGATAATCTGTGGAGCCTTCGGCATCTTGTCCATTCACAATGCGTGTTGTTGTAGACGCTGTTTGCCGT
>Ga0100392_1004839_pt1 | contig 11964 bp, 6 predicted proteins | sample CryGeymeta201516_FD_81548 | JGI IMG/M metagenome (GOLD analysis project Ga0100392, IMG submission 81548) | Groundwater microbial communities from Crystal Geyser aquifers in Utah, USA - Crystal Geyser metaG 2015-16 | ecosystem: Environmental > Aquatic > Deep subsurface > Groundwater | place: USA... | reverse complement strand
TATGAATGAAAAGCCCTCATCAAGAGCTGTCCATTTAACTACTCAAAAAGTGATTTGAGACCTTAATGCCTCCAAACTAATTTTTCATGTGGAAATCCTACGGTAGTGTCAGCCTTACTCTAGCTAGTCTACTACTACCTACTATACTACTAGCTAGTAGTAGTACTACTCTAGTAGTACTACTAGCTAGTACTAGCTAGTACTACTAGAGTACCAGTAGCCTACTAGAGTAGCTACTAGTAGTAGTAGACTGGAGTAGTACTCTCTAGAGTAGCTACTACAGTAGCTAGCTAGTACTCTAAGTAGTAGTCTGAGTAGACAAGTAGTAATACTAGTAGAATACTCGTACTGGTAGGGTCTAGTCTACTACATGAAAAATAATTTTAGAAAACCAACACAACTCCAACCGATGTACGTTCACACACGTGGACGTGTCGACTCGCCCCCCCCTAAAACTATTACATTCATTCAACTCGCTCTTTCACATGCATTTTATTTGTTCGGCAAACGGATGGAAGATGGGAGTATCCTCTAAAGGTATGCTTTTTCTTTAACGATTCGTTCCACGATTGGTCGAATGAGCGGTTCAGCTAACAGAAAGAAAAACTTTGAAGTATGCTTTTCTTCAGAGAAACTGGAGTGCCATCAAAACTTACGGAAACGGACAAACCATTTTGCAGTCGAGTCGAGACAAAGAAGTGTTTTGCTTTGAAAGCTTCATCTATATGCCATTACAACCGAATTGCACAAGTAGTAGATAAACTATGATGAACACTTTTGAAAATGCCGACCGCCAGTATTTTCGGCGCAAAGAACGTGAACGACACATGCGAATTATGGATACGATCCATTATGTTGATGGAACCTTTCAACCACCTTTTGACAACGGCGATCAATTGCCAAATGTCGATGCCTTGGTTGGGATTCCGTTGGCACGATCCGACGAAGATATACGTCATTTTGCCGAGAAGAAACCTGACCGCTTTCGCAATATTAAGAGCAACAAGTTTACAATCCTTGCTGCAGTAGCCATTGTCCTGGTTGTGCTCTTGGCGTTTACGCTGGGCATGGATGTGGGCGAAGAGGAAGTCATGGCGCAGGAACGAGATCAAAGCGTTGTGTCGGAGAAGGACCAAGGCGGGAGAGAGAGCGTCGATGACAGCACTCTCATTCACCAAGACAACCTGCAGCGTTACAATCGTCTCTTCAATCAAGTATTGGACTGGGGAGTCACTTCAGAGGCTACTTTAAAAGAAGCAGCTAGTGCTCCTGGATGCGCGCTCAACTGGCTCGCTTATGACGATATTTTAACTGCCAATAGCAATCTTGCTGGAGCAAGCGTCGATACTGTTCGTACCCGCTTCACTCTGGCTACGTTGTATTTTGCCACCCAAGGTAGATCATTTCTTGATAATAAAATTGACTCTTCAACATGGACGAGAAAAGATAATTGGCTGTCTGCTTTTTCGGTTTGCCAGTGGTACGGTGTAACCTGCTTAGGTGGCACAGTGGGCGGTCAATCTTTAGGGTTGGTCAGCGGTCTGAATTTGACACAGAATGGTCTTGCAGGCACAGTACCGGACGAGTTGTCGCTCTTGCACATTGATATTCGAAGCCTGGATTTGTCGTTCAACGCCATTGGTGGGACCATCCCTGGAAATATTTCGGCTTTGAAAAACCTAAGTAAGTTGTTCCAGTCGGAAGAACCATTGCTTTGCGTCTTTACAGCGTATGAATTCATATGGCTAACAATTTTTAATCTCTTCTGTCTTTTTTATCGTTTCTTGGATTTGCAGATACTCTTTACCTAGGTCCCAACAACTTTACTTCAACACTTCCGGAGGGACTCTTCCAACTGACGCATCTGGTTCACTTATATACGAATGACTGTCGCTTGACGGGAAAGATCCCTTCGAGCATTGGAAATCTTCAGGTTGCTGAAAGTATCGGCCTATACAATAATGCCCTCGACAATAGCATTCCAATGTCCATTGGAAGTATGACTCGATTGAGTAAGTGTATCGCTTGTAGCTTTAACTAAAGCGGCGGGCTGCTACACCTGTCATCCTAAACTCATTGTAATTTGGACACTCCTTCTCCTCCTTCACAATAGAAGCGTTGTACCTGGATGGGAACGCTCTCACAGGATTCATGCCGAGCACCATCGGGCTATTGACAGACCTATACGACCTTCGACTTAGTCGCAATCAGGTGCGTTCTCAAATCGTTGCGAAAGTGACTATTGGTTATCCACCATGATGCCAACTCATTTGAATTCGCTTTTCTTGGCCTCCCTCCTAGCTTACTGGCAGCCTTCCGCAAGCGCTGGATCAGTTAACTCTCCTTGGTTAGTACAGTTGTTTTTACCTTACCTTGTAAAGGCAACGAGTTTCCTTGCAATGCTCACAAATCTTTTTTGTGCTTTCAAACCATTTCAAGAGATTTTGTATTTGTTCAAAAACCAATTGTCTGGCAGCCTATCTGGGTCGATTTTTGCGAGCAGCAAGTTGCAAGAAATCCAGATTCAGCAAAATGCCTTTTCTTCTCGCATTCCAAGTGAGATAGGATTGTTGGTATCCATGAGTAAGTGAACGCGACTCTTTCATTTTTAAAAACAAGCTCTCTGCTCACGACTAACGTTTTGGGTTTTTTGTTTATCCTTAGGTCACTTCTACGCTGACGACTGCCTCTTTACTGGACATATCCCATCAGAAATTGGTAGCTTGCACGACACGTTGGAAGGACTGTGGTTATTCGAGAACAATCTTGAAGGATTTCTCCCTTCTCAGATCAGCGAGATGACTAGACTAACAAGTTTGAAACTCCAAGAAAACAGTCTTTCGGGCCCACTTCCTAACGTCAAGAATCTTATGAAGCTTGAAAGTTTGCTTCTCAACAACAACACCTTTGGGGGCAATGTTGGAGCTGGCTCTTTCGCAGATCTTCTGGTCCTCAAAGAATTGACAATTCATGGCAACAGAGTTACAGGCAGCATCCCGCCATCAATTTGCACTCTTCCGTTGATGACTGAATTAACGGCTGACTGCGCGGGGAATAGATCTTCCGTGACTTGCACCTGCTGTACGGCCTGTTACTTTCAGTAGAGAAGAAACCGCCATTTTCATCTGAATGGAATGTCTCTCGTGGACTTGGACCATAACAATGGATCTTATTCTCGTCCGTGACGTATCCAGATTTCTGTTTCGAGTTGAATCGGTTCAAGAAAGATCGCTTGTAGTGCCATAATTATAGTATTCCTTGTCCCTTCAATTGTTGTAGACCGATCGCTAACCCTTCGTAGCTGGTGAATGGCTTGTACAGGGACCACCGATAAAGCTGACGGTGCACCAGCTGATTGAGACGCGAGGCTTGCTTGGAGTGATGAACGCAACAGCAATCCGTCGTCTTGTACCATTCTTTTTCCCGTTTTGATGTCGATGGTGGATGCTAGATAAAACAACCGTGTATGAAGAAGGTTTTGAAAAGCAAGACCTCCCGGCGACTTTTTATCTCCTTTCAGAGCTCTGTGAAGATCACTGACCATGCTGTCGACGACGCTACTACTTTCCACACTCATGCTATTGTCTGCCAATTGATTTCCAGAAGCAGTCACTGTGGCCATAACAGCCGCAGTAAGGCCCATTTTGCGCAAATGAACACAGATTTGAATGGAAGGCAAGGATGTAGTCCTCGCAAAAGAAAAGTCATGCCCTGTATCCCACGCTGAAAGAGTTTGTTGTGTGGCCTGAGGAAAAGAAAATGAAGCATCAACTATTGGCAAGCAAGATGCTGCCAAGAAAGTCGCTGTAGTTACTTCTACCTCCACTACAGCGCCCACGGGCATTTCTGGAATAGAGACCAATATTAACGGGCAAGTGATCCCACCTTTCGAATCGTCATTGCATCTGATGATGTCTTCGTCGTCACTTTCTCTTTCGCCTATTTCACGGCCTGTGGCAATGGGAGAATCTATATTGCCAGGATTCACACCTCCATTCCGTTCTATTTCGTGGAGACAAATAGCGTTTACATAATCGATTGCGCAACTTGTGGTGCTGTTATCGTTACTGATATTCCTTTCGCTGTAAGGCCCCGATTGACCATGATAGATATGATCAGCTATGTAGACCACACCAGATACAAGTTGCTTCAACGAACCTCCATCCAAGGCATCCAGGACGCTTGCAACGTTGGTCCAGCATTGATGCAGCTGGTCTTGCCAAGTAGAATGCAATATCATGGTAGCTGGTTTTAATCCAATTTGTCCCGCCAAGAAGTGCAAGCCTGAACGCAGTGTGTTGGTTTGTGAGTAGGGCCCAACACAGACGGGGGCCCAATGTGAAAGAGATTGCACATGCAAGACTTCTCGTAAGCGAAAGCTTGTTTGATCGAGTGCTGCATCTGCGTACGATGATTGACCTCGTTGCGCCCTCAAATAGGCTCCACTTCCACATTGGACCATGCAATCCAAAGAGACACGACGTCCTCCTGGTAATACATGTCGACCAACCGCAACACAACTGCGAGAAGGCGGCAAGAGAGTCCCAAAGAATTCACGATAATGTGAATTTATGCTGAAAAAATGGGAGATTTCGGACAAGTACAAATGGACAGATAGAACATCTTGCGCCGTGCAACCATGTTGTTCCAGCAATATGCCCAGAATTTCCAATACAACTTTGGCCTCTTGAACCGCCAATTCCGCTTCTGTCAGAGATTCAAGCATGGAAAGATTGGGAAGTACGGGCACCATGAGTTCGGATGTATGCCAGAGTCCTCCGCCAACGAATTTCGCTTTTGGAAGATAACGAACAGCGAGTGACATTGGCAGAGAGTTCCCAGCACGTGAAATATCAACCAAGGGTGCAACTGAGTTTGTCGTCGTTGTGGTAGTAGCTGGTTGTTCTACTCCAGCTACTATGCTACTATCCGGTGCTTCTGTCTTATCCACGGCGTGACATTTCTTCACTTTGAGGACCCCGACGCCTTCGTCTCCTTCTAGCTCTATCACCTCCACTTCGTCCAATACTAAACGCCTCTTGTAGAGAGGACAATCTATAACCAACGATTCGTACTCCCCTCCTTCTCCACAAACGTGAAATTGGTAGAGCTGATTCAGATGCAAGAACAGTGGCTGCAATTCTTCCAGCGTCTTGTTCAAATGCTTGTGAGGTTTGAGGCCGGGTGGGCAAGCTGCTCGCACCAACACTGCCGTTATACCATCTCGAATCATCTTGTCCAGCAAGTCGTGTTGGGGAGCAGCTCGCCATAGATAGGAGAGTGATACAAGACCAAGACGACTGCAGACGTGTTCAATACGTACACGTTGGTAGGTTGATAGAATAGCCCCCGATGAGACAGCCTGGACTTGAGGAAATGTATCTTGCGCCAATTTGAGAGCCTGATACAAATCTTCCACTTCATCGCCGACGGTAACTTGTTGGTAGACCAATGATGTATTAATGGATGTACCGGTCCGTTGGTAAAATATCAAAGATACGCCAATACATTCTTCGACCAAAGTCGTTATAGTTTCCGATGCTGCTGTCTGATACATGTAACTTTCCTCCTCCATATTATTATTATTATTTTCTGCGGCACCCAAATGAACACAGGCAACTAATTCATGTCCCAATCGTTGGCATTCCAATATAGAATAAATAGAATCTTTTCCTCCCGATACAAGTGCAACAAACTTCATTCTGTATGCTCTTAATGAATTGTGCTGTGAGTGAAATGTTTTTGTCGGTCGTTGCTAGACTAGTAGCTTGGCAATGATGTACAATATAATAATATGATATGATGGCTTCGATTGAAAATAGTGTACCTCTAGTTATTGACAAAAGAAATCTTTGGTGGTTGACAAAAAATAATGGTGTGGTAGACTACTAATACTCTACTACTAGTCTACTCTAGCTACTATTAGTAGACTCTAGAGCATCCAATGTTTAGAGTTCGAGCTCTAGTACTTTTATTATCTTTCTTCAAAAACCCGTAGAAGAAAACATTAAATCCAAGAACAAAGTCACCGAATAAAAAAATAACCAAACTATAAACAATAATAACAACCAACCATGGCCGAACGGCAGGATCTCCTGTTTTACCATTCTGCGGTGGAATGAATGCAATTAGCAGCGTCACTGACGACGAGGAAGAAGCGGTATGCCCTCTGGGTTGCGACAAAACTGATTCTGATTCCAACCAACTGGATTGCAATCGAAAAAAAAAAAGGGATAATAATAATAATAGTATTGTTGTAATCGAAAATCCTTGACCCTATCTTCAGAAAATGAGTGGTTTTCCATCCAACAGAGACAACAACAACAACATCATAATATCAGCCAAAAGAACAAACAGAGAAGTTGCAGACACATTCATTTTTGTTTGAAAGAACTAGTCTACTGCTGAAATAATGGAAAGGTCTTATCATGAGGATGTAGATGCAACTGCAGCTCGTGCGTTTCGGTCTGTTTTGCCCCATGAGCCTCTGCCTCAGGATAAACTCGGTTACATTCATCTTCAGGGAGGATTTGAACCCAAACGAAAGCCCAGCTACAGCTACAACAACAACAAAATAATAATTGCCGACGATACAAATACTATTCGGAATGGAGAAGACAAGAAAGCCTGCTACTGGTCCAAGGAGAATTTGGAAAATGCCGTGCGTCAATTCTTTTCTTCGTCTGCTACTGAACGAATAGACACCGATGTAACTTCCATTTTCATTCCACATGCTGATTGTCTTCAAAGTGTAGAGATTCTGGAAGACAGTTCTTCTCCACCCTACACCAAATTTCGTTTATGTTACACGAATCCATTGGCAGCCCTCGAGGTTGTTCAAGTTTGTCGAGCAGCAAAATTATCTCCCCAGCACATATTTTCGCACGTACGACTACTACAGCAAGCTCACGAACAACAGGAGTGGCAATTTACTTCCCGACAAATTCAAATTACTCAATTAACACAGCAACCCTTTCTATCGTCAGATATTGCATGGAATCGGTCCAATCCTCCCAAATTTCGGAGACTTTTATGTCGTCCTGGCGAAGACGTACAATTATTACAAGAAGAACGAGAATCAACTCGGTTTGTTTACATTTCGGGGCTCGTACAGCCAACCGTTCCCAAAATTGCAGATTGGTGGGACCAACAGCGAAACGTCTGCGAGACCATACGATATCAAGTCGACCGGTACGATACTTCCGGCCAGGGTGTCGAAATTTATGTATCGAATAAAAAACAGACCATTCGTTCGTGTCACGTGGGTATGAGATCCTCCCAAGATGCAAGGGCATTGATTGCTGGACTACAGGGGGCATTTGTGGAATGGACTCTGCCTTGGAATGCCAATCATGATACGGACAGTGCAAACTTCACAGAAGGTACAAGTACAGCAATACCAAGTGACTCGCTGTTTTTGGATTATGCTGCCATCACCAAACGGTCGACCGCGAGAGCGGAAGCAAGGGAAAAAGGGGAGGAAATCATTAAAGGGGAACCATCGCGGAGTGAATGTACGACTGCTACTAAGCATATATTTATACCAGGATTGGTCCTGATTCCTGATTTTTTGTCTGAAGCAGAAGAAGAGGTCTTGATGGCAGCATTGAATGGTCCCACAGCACCCTGGGCGCCATCGCAAACAAATTTCAGTCAGAGTGGAGCAGTGAAAAGAAAAGTTCAACATTATGGTTATGTCTTTGACTACGAAACTGCAGACGTAAAACGTGATCGATCTCTACCAGGTTCGGATTGTCCACCATTGCCAGGTCTCCCAGAATTCTTAAAAGCCGAGGATGATGCAGAGACTGTCTCTGACAAGACGGACGCCATGGAGACTTTTTTTCGACAGTCTGTTTCGGAAGGCCGCGGATGGGATGCCTTGGCATGTACTATGGAACGAGCGCGTTTGAAAGAAATAACGGTGCCGAACGAAAGTTCGGGTGAGTCAAAAGCAACAGTCAAAAGGCATGCGAATCTGAACCAAATTACAGTCAATTTCTACGAGCCAGGAGAGGGAATCGGTTCTCACGTGGATACACCTTCAGCATTCGATGACGGAGTGATCAGTATTTCTGTGAACAGTGGCATTGTTATGGAATTTCGAAAACACAATTCACCTGACAAACTCAAAAAGCTGGTTTATCTGCCAGCGAGATCTTTACTTCTCATGTCAGGACCGGCTCGTTACGAGTGGGAGCACATGATTGTCACTCGCAGTACTGACACGCACGAGGGCAAGGTGTTGCCCAGAGGTCTTCGCGTGAGTCTCACGTTAAGAACAGCAATTGATTTATTGGGAGATCCTTTGCCCAGGATTACATCGCGAAACTTCCCGCCAGTTTGGGGCGCGTCGTCTGGGTCTCAGGCGGATGCACGCGTGACCCCGAAAATGGAACGTGAACACGTTCATGCAGTCTACGATGCAATTGCAACACAATGGCATCACACCCGAGGGAGGCGAGGCACCTTGTGGCCGGGCGCAACACAGTTTTTACAAGAGTTGCCTCCAGGCTCTCTTGTTGCCGACGTTGGGTGCGGCGACGGAAAATACTTTCCTGCTATTTGGGAAGCTGGTTCCTATGTGATTGGGTCAGATATCAGCCTGCCTCTTCTGCAACAGGCTGCCTACCGCGACAGAGTACAAGACTTGAACAAGAATTCGGAACCTGCAAGCAGACAGGTTAGTGAACATCGGCATCATCTACGAAAGATGCCAGCAGTTGCTGTTGCAGATTGTATGAACGTGCCTCTTCGCGACAAGAGTTGCGATGCAGCTATTTGCATTGCAGTGATGCACCACTTGAGCACACGAGAAAGACGACTACGGTGTATCTCTGAGCTTGCAAGAATTGTCAAGGTTGGTGGCACAATCAACATCCAAGCGTGGGCAATGGAACAACAGGAGAAGAGCAAGCGCAAATTTGCTGGGACAGACGTCTTTGTCCCTTTTAATGCTCAACCAAAGTATTTGAACAAAGTTGATGAAGGTTTTGGTGTTTCTGAATCAGAGACGCCGGTATCCAGCAAAAGTATGGCTCAGGTGTACTCCGAAGAATACGAGAATGCCCAATTCAATGAAAAGAATGGTTTGGTAGTTTTCAAGCGATATTGTCACATGTACCGCCAAGGTGAACTTGAGGACCTAGTGGCAGAAGTTGACTCTGTTTCTCTTCACGAAAGTGGATATGAAACCGGAAACCATTTTGTCATCTTAAAAGTATGTAAATAAGGCACATTTTCAGGGCAGTGCTTGAACGCTATTCAACAACCTAGAAGTCCATGTTGGTTAACCTTAAAGCTGCACTTGTACTGACTATTGTGAAATAACCAAGCTCATATATGGAGGAGGGTCGGTAACTGCAGGCATCGCATTGATGGAATTGAAATGCCAGGGTCCCACTAATTCAGAGTCCCCAAACAAGGCACTCCCGAGCTCATCGGTGTCTATAAAACGAAGTAGCATGGTGATCACCCACCGAGGGTCTGAATGGTAGTCTTCTAGTTCGCCAATAAATCTAAGCCCTAGCATGGCTTTCACCTCTGGCTTGTATTTGACATGTTCATAGTGGTTGAAGGCCAGTAAGACATCCACAAAAGTTGCGGAATAAATGCTATCAAAATGACGCGTCCCAAAAACAAGCTCGCAGTGCTCTGGTGATTCAGCGAAGCCACCGTGCCGCATCCTATGAAGTAACTGGTTTCCGTAAAAGCTAGAACCGCAAAGGTGCGGTGCATTTAGCTCCTGCTTCAAAAAATCCTGAACCCTCTTCGTGTTTTTGACTCTTTCCCAGTGCTCACAGCACTGTTGGTAGTCTGGGTCTGAAAGATAGATTTGAGCATACGAAAAATAGACGCGATCCAGCATTTGTTGGTGTACCACGTTTCTCGGTATGTGGCATTCGCTTTCATCCTTCTTCTTTACATACTCAACGAGGAATTTCCACGCTTTCTTGTGCGAATACCAAGTAGTTTTGAGGAGTTCGAGTTCTGAATCACAATTCATGCAAGAGCGATCAACCATTTCTTCAAGAACGCCTGGTATGCTCGATTCAGCAAAAGATAAAAGCTCGCGACACTGGCGTTTCATCTGTGAAGGATGCATGTCAAGCCATTGCGAGGGCAAATCCAAATAACTTCCGATGGAAATTGCAATCACTTCAGATGCAACTGTTACGTATTCTCGAACTACCATTTGAACTTTTGCTATTTCTGCCAGCACCAGTAGCTTCGCCAGTGCCAGATAAAGAATACACACCACCTCTGCCAAAGCGGGACCGGGAAATCCGGTTGAAGGTTTTCGAACAGGTAAACGCAGAGCTAAATTTGATTGATCTTCAAACATTGATTGTCGCTTTACGTGCATAAATCGAGTCGGCCCAAGAGCAGAATCTATAACATCCCAAAGTTCGGCATCAAAGACTTGATCGAAATTTCGTCGATCTCTGTCAATGCGCCTCAGCTCGTGTGGAAGTACATTCCAATACTTGACGTAGTCGTACAAATCTTGATACCGGTCAAGCACCAAGAGACTGTGAGCAATCCATACTCGGGTACAGTGAAGTGATGAAACGGGATCTAGGTGGACGAGATCCAGCGAATGCTCCAAGGCCAGCTGCAAAGCCAGGCGATTCCAATGCGGACGGGGAAGAAGGTTGGATAAGGTCCCAGTTTCAGCATCAAAATTCACCATTCGGTTTGATCCTTCCTTAATGAGAGCTTGAACTAGAGCCGAACGATGCCACAAATAGCTCTGGCCCGTCTCTCCTAGACCCCCATGTTGATTGCCGAAATTAAAAACCATGCCATTGTTCCAGTCAAACACATCCATAATGCCATTGGCTTGGCTAAACTCTCTGTTCAAATGGGACACCTCTATCTGCTTCCTTCGTATCAGTTGACACATCTGACGATGACCACCAAAATTCTTATCTTGGTCAAGGCACAAAGCACTGCAATATATGGCGCAATGACATTTGCTGCACTCTTTTGCGGGACGAAAACTTGGTATGATCTCATCACACCAAGCGCATCTTGAACCAGATTTCGAATGCAATTGTGATGATGGCGTTAGCACTGAGGAGTTGATTTCTCGTAAATGGCTAAAATCTGGAGTTTCATCGTCTTCAATCTCGCTGGATCTATTCCGCGACGACGGCCGCTCGTGCTCGGGGAATTCGTTCAGCAGTTTCCCGAGGAATTGTTGATATTCTTCTTCCATTTTTTTTCTCTGGACCCAATCGAACGCAAGTTTATTGAAATATGCTTATTTGCTAATAAGAGAAGCGTTGCTCACTTTATGTCAAATAGATCGTCAGAGGGAAAAATAAAAAGAAGTGGTTTTGTGTTTTGTTAATAAGCTTTGATTCAGCTGGACGAGATTGCAGCAGTCATGATTGATGGGAATTGTGTGATTGAATAATTCTAATTCGGCTACAGTAACCTCAACTCTATTTTCACCTAAGGACTTACTGCTACCAGGTAGCCTACTAGTACTAGTCTACTGTAGCTAGAACAGTAGTACGAGTGCTACTACCCCCTGGTACTTAATCTACTCATTCGTGAATTGTTCACTTTTTTTAATGAATTTGATTGGTTGAAAAACGTCACTAATAGACATTCACTCGCAACGAACTACAGCAGTACTACTACTACTACTACTAGCTAGTGGTAGTAGTCTAGAGTATTCTAATGGGTGTCGTACCTGGTAGCTACTAGGACTACTACTAGTAGTACTAGCTACTACTAGTACAGCTAAGATTAGGATTCATCTGTTTGCAGGGGGTATTTACCCCCTGCAATTCCAGGGGGTATTTACCCACTGTGCCGAATTTTTTGCTTTTTTGCACCACCACAACATAATTTTGTTGTTGCACCACAATGACACACATCTGCACATCTATAATTCAACCACCTAGTACTACACCTTATACTTATTCTCACCATAGGCGCACCAGGTAGTAG
>Ga0100392_1004835_pt1 | contig 11969 bp, 8 predicted proteins | sample CryGeymeta201516_FD_81548 | JGI IMG/M metagenome (GOLD analysis project Ga0100392, IMG submission 81548) | Groundwater microbial communities from Crystal Geyser aquifers in Utah, USA - Crystal Geyser metaG 2015-16 | ecosystem: Environmental > Aquatic > Deep subsurface > Groundwater | place: USA... | reverse complement strand
TGGGGACTCGCTGCCGTTGCGCACAACGATCACACGGCCGTTGACGAGTGGCGTCCACCGCCCAAAGATACCAGTGCCACCTGGAATGTCCGTATAGATGACCGCCGTTGGGTTGGCGCTCGCGGCCCCCGCCTTGAAGCTCGTCCCTTGTTCCGCCGGAACAATGCTGAATACAACGCCTCTACCGGAAGTCGGATCGTTTCGCACCTTGACATGGATGGCGTTGACGGCCGTCGCACACACTCGGCCAGAGATAGCCCACTGGCTCGCCGTAAAGCCGTTTGTATTCACCTTGCGCGTGGGCGTGGCGACCTGCCCAAGGCGAATCCATGTCTTCCCCCCGTCGCGGCTCAGGGCGATACCGCCCCCAACGCTGTTCTCAACGCTCAGTCGATACATCTCAACCTGCTCCGGCTGGTTCTCATCCCGGACCTCTGGCGAAGGACCATTGCTCTCTGATGTGCCGTACACCAATGACGCGCAGGCGCACAGCAGGAAAAGTGATAACAGTGGATTGAGCAGTCGTGAGCTTTTCATTGGTTTCTGGCATTCTACATGGAAGGAATTGCAGTGTCAACTGACGGGATCAACAAAGGACGGGCATCCGACAGACTGCGGTCGGCACGAGCGTGCTCACGTTCCGTACCATACGGTCAGCGGGCGAAGATGTTCCTCCCTGCTCAACACGCTGATGCGCCGTCGTTCGTTGGCCAGTCCAAACGCCAGGGACCTGCCCAACTGGGCATCCACTCCCTGCAGGGCGAGGCAGAGTGACTCTGAGTTGATCTCCGTATCGCCGGCACCGATAGCGAAGGCCCGCGCGGTCCACATGATAACCGGGAAGGTAAGAAGCAGACTCTTCATTCCGTTCACATAGGAATAGTTGTGGAAAGGGGGCCCAAAGAAATCCATGCCCGCGAGTTTTATGCGGTAGTAACGCGCGAGAAGTTCTTCGCACGGTCCAGTCGGAATGGGGAATGGTTCCTCGATGGTCGAGAACGGGACTTCCGGGAAGCCCGTTCGCAGCGGAGGAACACCGCCTTTCCCACGGCTGAGGATGAGTGAGTGACGAAGGCGTGTTCGCAGGACTCGCAACCGGTTGATGGCTGTTCCCGTTGCGTCCTCCACTCTGTCCCAGCGATTGAAGAGACCGGCCATCTGGCGGAAGTTGACCAGGACTCCTTTCCGGGGTTGCACTCGCTCCAAGGGATCGGTTTCCGCTGCTTTGAGCGCCACAGCAGTGGCTGCCGCGAGGAATTCCTCCAGCCGATTCTGAAGTTCATCGATGATGCTGACATGAAGCAGGTGCGCCACGGACGCGCACGCGAGCAATCGGCGCGTTATTCCCAACGATGTCTCGGACAGGAGCGAATCAAATGCCTGTGTAATGCGCATGAGTTGCTCGGGCGTGACGGATCGACCCCGGTCGAACATGGGACGGGGAAGACACATGCGTGCGCAAGGCAGTACCTCCGGGATGAAGCGCTTGATTCCGGTGACATGTTCGGGCAGTGGTCTCCCGTGGTTGTCCAGCACGGCAGGGCAATCGAAGCGAAGTCCCACGTGCACGTGTTTGCCTACGGGGGTCAACACGAACGGGTAGAGTCGGCAGGCGAGGGGTTTGGCGGATTCTCCCAGTCTTTCGTGAATGCGGCACATGCCTTGCTCCGAAAGAAAAACGCACGCACCGTCGTCGTTGCGAGCGAGATAGGAGTGATTTCTCCATGTAGTGAAAAGCCCTTGTCGAGCGCAGCGCTCGTCATCTGCCCATCCCCGAGCGAGGATAGCCGATCTCTCGTCTTCGGTAACCGGAACAGAGTAAATGCCGCGGCAACAGCGTCCACAGGCGCGACAGTCCCAGCTCTGAAAGGGAGGTAGCTTGGAGAGACGCATCTGTGTCATGTGCTGGTTCCAGCTTAAAGCGATATCGGGTCGAGTCCCTTCATGGTCGTTGAGATCCACCACGGAGAGCGTGTTGCGGATGGACCCCGCCCTCGGGAGGATTCAGAAGCACAGACATGGCATACTGTACGTCTTCCACCATTCCGTGACTACGATACAGGCTGGGACCCCACTTGAGCCGCGGGATATTGGTATTGAAGTGGTCCCAGTCTCTCTGCCACTGCTGAAAAGCGCAGATGGCCGCTGTCCGCGAGTCGTCGGACGTTCCACGGGAATCCAGCCAAGCGAAATAGTTGAAGCTGCCGGTGACGTAAGTCTGGCGCACCCTGTACAGAGCCAACTGGAACCGGAGGGAATCCATTGCCTGCTGTGCGACCACTGCGTCGGGAACATCGCGCATTACCCTCTGGAACTTCTCAATGGACGACGCTACGATGCGACTCGCTTTCTGTTGATCGTAGAGGGTTGCATCAAATTGCCACGTCTCGTCACATTTCGTGTAAAGTGGGTAAAGCCGACTGAATCCCTCGATCCGGTCATCACGAGTCCAGTTGAGGCTCGGCTTCCATACGTCCGGTTGACCCGCGATTGCCGAGAAGTACCGGGACAGAGCCACGGCATCCGGCGAGTTCAGTAAGATATTGGCGACGGTGGGGGCCGCTTTCGCACCGAAGGTGCGCGTTGCCCATCGTTTTGCAAGCTCTCCTGGATCCAGAAATGGATTCCACATGAGTCGGCTGAGAGCGTGGACATTTGCATCGACCCATATTCTTGATTTGAGGTAAGGGCCACCCCATCCCCCGCCTCGGGCCCACGCCCAACCAGACTCCACGCCGACGGATGTTGCGTACAGAAGCCCGCGCTGGGGGTGAGTCTCGGGCGCGCCGCGGCAGAAAAGCTCGCCCAGGTAATTGGGAAACGCTCCCTTTCCTTCATACTCCCGCGCACACTGGAACTCCACCATCTGTTTGAGGGGACCGCGACCGATATTCGGGTTGAGGGGATTGAACCTCCAGAAGTCCGTTTCTGTCATCTTCAGGGAGACTGTTACGTCGTTGGAGGGGACTATCCCCCGAGTGATTTTCTCGTAGATATTCGGGTTGGCGTGGAATCCACCTCTCCCCAAATCCCATGCGCGGTGGATGTACTGGCGGTGATGTTTCCCAACGACAATGGCATGGATCGTGTTGATGGTTTTCGTGAGGGCAGCGGAATAGTCGACCCCGCGACACAGTCGGCATCTCCCCGAAGAGGGTCCGCTGCCTGTCGTGAGTCCCGTGGGATAGTTCTCCCCGGTACGAACCATGACGTAGTCGATTCCCGGGACCTCCCTGAGCAGTTCGTCCAGTCCCTGCTGAAGTATTTTGTAGGGAAGCGACTGCCCGGCACAGACAGTGAACTCCTGGTCGGAGAACCGGGATACGTTGACGTGGCGTATCCGCGAACCGTAGATTTGATAAAGTGATTTCGGGAAGCTGAACACGTCGCCCATGGCAACAACTCTGAGGTGCAGGGACTTCGTGCGCTGGATGGTCTTTCTCACTTCCTGACGACGATACTGCAAGGATGCGAAGGCAGCCTGGTTTCGTTTTTCTCCGTAGATTCGGTGATCGAAATCGTGATAAGTGATCAGCGCCGGCCAGGGGTCAATCATAACAGCGTTGAATCCGTACCTGAGCGCAGTTTCGGGGTTGTCGTAGAACTTGTCCTTCATAAAGGGAGTCGACATGAGCCGCAGACTCAATGCAGGTTCGCGTGTGGCATTCCAGGAACGGTCCTTCGCTGTGAGGGTTTCTTTCAGTTCGTCGGCAATGTGGAAAAGCCCGTAGGCAAGTCCAAGCTCGGACTTGGACACCACAAACAGGCATGGATGCCCAAGGTGTTCTCTTGTGCGGAGAAGGTACCCCTCCGCGGATTCCGGGACTGCCTTTGTCCTTTCCCATAGCTGCACTATCTCCATCGCTTCCGTGGAGAACTCCGGGTTTCCCACCTTGAGCAGCACCAGGGCGGGTCCCTGTAAAGCTGACGGATTCTCGAGTGCTTTTTCGGCGGATGCAAAATCAAGCGCTCTCCCGACAGCGCCACTGAGCGCGCTGACACCGAGCTTGACTGCTGCATCCGACTGGGTTTCCTTCGGGGCAACAACGGTGAAGCCATCCTGAAAATCAAAGTTCACCTTGGGCGCGACCGGCGAAGCGTAGGGCTTTCTCTGCCAGAGGAATATCCCCTCCGCTTCGCTTTTCAGCGTGTAGTTGCCTTCCCCGCGCAACCATGCCATCAACTCGTAGTCCTGCCGCGCCTTCCCGTGGGGCAGTTCGACTTCCGAGATGTCCACAATCGCGTATTCTGCGTCCCCAAGGTACGGCGTCACATAGAGGGTGCGCCGGTGTGCCAGGTGCCCCATGAGAATTGAGCTGGCGGTGACAGAAGCCTCGGGAGGAATCTGCCTGAGAATTCGCTCGGAAGCGAGGGCGTGTTGTGGGGGTTTCCATGACAGAATCTCCCTGTAGGTATTGGCCCACGGGGCGAATCCCACGCGGTGGGACAACTGCGTAGGAAGCAGGACAAGAAATGCCAGAGCAACGGCTACGTTGCCAACTTGTACACTGCCGTCCCCGTATCGTTGTGCAGTCTTCAGCGCGGACTCACGAGTCCGAAGAATTCCGCTCAGGGCGTAGACCGCGGCAACGATGAGACACGTGGCCGTCACAAAGTTGTAGTGTTCGGTGAGCACGTGCATGTGGGGGAAGTCGCTGAGGGTGTTCACAAGCAATTCGGGACCGGAAAAAAGGAGTGTGCTTGGAACTATGAGTGGCAGGTAACCCACCTGGAAGAACAGTGAGTCGAGGTAGAAAAGTTTGGACTTCGTGAGAAGATGGGCGACGGAGTCCACGGGGTCGCTGATGAACCGCGCAGCGATGCCCTGGAAACTGCCCCCCGCTTTCTCATAAAACATCTCCAGGTAGACAGTTTGTTTCCCGGCGAGGTAGTGGGGGATGATCCACTTCTGGCACGCCACAAACCAGAGTACGGAGAGGACACAAAGCGCCCAGCCCATCCGTTTGTCGCCTTTGCGCACAAGGGACCACAGCCCTATGCCAAAGACGGTTAGTGGCAAGTGTTCCTTGCACAAGAAGGTGAATAGCAAAGCTGGCAGGAGAATCTTCCATCGTCGGGTCTCGAGCGCGTAGAACAGCGCCACAAGTCCCAAAGGGGCAGCGCTTACGGCATGGAACTGTGAGAGGTTGCCGTATTGAATGCCCGGATGCAGCAGGTACGCGAGACAGACGCAGAAACTTAGAAATGGATTCCGCAGAAGTCTCATGGAGAGGAGGTAGAGAGGCCACGTCGCCGCGGCAATCACCACGGATTGGATCACCAGTAACGTCACGGGGCTGTCGTTAATCAGGTAGAAGATCGACCAGAGAGCAATGATCGGGTCTACGTGCAAACCCAGCCGGCTCATCGGGTAGCCAACATGTCCGTCGGAGAATGTGAACTCGAGGAATCGTCCCTGAAGCGTGTTCCATGCTGCCTGGGAGAAGTGTGCAAGGTCGTAATACGACGTATTGTAGGTGAATGACGCATACTCCTGATAGGACATGATGGAGAACACAACCGCGTACGTCGCGGCCAAGATGCCGGTAGCCCATGCCCAGGGACTGCCCCGCCGGGCGCTCCACGTCGTGAACCGTGAGATGTCTTGTCTAAGGAGTGGCATCTTCAGCAGAAGAAGGAGCGTCAGAGCGAACAGGAGGGCGGCGATCAGGTTGCTGGAGATGGTGAACCACGCTATGCCGAGGAGGGATGGAAGCGGCGCGAGCGCCAGCACGCCATAGGACAACCCGTCAGCTCTGACCACACGCTCTGCGCCGTCGCCGTGGGGAGAAGTGAGCACGAGCGATGTGATGAACCAGAGTCCGTAGACGGTCGGTATCCCGGTGAGTAGCAGCGTGAATATGTAGCTTCCGTGCGAAAAACAGTAGCCCACGGAAAGCCCAGCGAGAACCACCGCGGCGTGCGCCGGCAAAGCCGGGCGGGAGAAGACCGCGCGGAATACCGATGCGAGTCTCGTGGGAGTACTTGATGCCATATTCAGCCATTTTCGAGGCAGCTCACTGTAGGACTTTTCACGTCCGCTGACGCCCTGCCGCGAGTTGTGGGCAGATTCCGGTTTCTGGTTGACCGCGGACTCACGAGTCCGACGCGGACTCACGAGTCCGAACTGACCTCAGGGAGTGAAGTCAGTGTGCTTGGTGACGGAGAGCGCAAACTCCGCGAGCAGTCTGGCGCAATTCGTCAAGTCCTTGAGGGAGACGACTTCCACAGGACTGTGCATATAGCGATTCGGGACTGAAACGAGTCCGGTTGCCACCCCCGCGCGGCTGAGTTGCATGGCGTTGGCGTCGGTCCCCGTTGCTTTGGCAACCCCTGCGAGTTGATGAGGAATCTTCTTGCTGTTCGCCGTACCGTGAAGCAAATCAAAGATGCGCGGGTTGATGTTAGGACCTCGATAGATGACAGGTCCCTTTCCGAGATTCACCTCCCCGGTGATCTTCTTTTCCATGGACGGGTGGTCGGTGGCGAAGGTCACGTCAACAGCGATGCCAACCTGAGGGTCAATACCGAAGGCGCTGGTGGTGGCGCCGCGGAGCCCAATCTCTTCCTGCACGGTGGACACGGCAAAAACCGCCGCGTCCAACTCGCGTCGGCTGAGCAGGCGGAGGGTCTCCATGACAACCCACGCCCCCGTCTTGTCGTCAAATCCAGGAGCTGCAGCCAGCTCATTGCGCATTTCCGTCATTCTCAGGTCCCAAGTGATGGGGTCGCCGATACTAACGAGTGTCTCGGCCTCCTTCTTGTCTTTCGCCCCCAGGTCCACCCATAGGTCGGAGACCTTCGGCGCCTTTTTCAACTCGTTATCGTCGTGTGCCAGCAGGTGGACCGGTTTGCGGGCCATCACTCCCGGAATGGGGCCTTTGGGTCCCCAGGCGACAACGTCTTGTCCGACGAGGACGATGGGGTCGTGCCCTCCGATGCTGTTGACAAACAGAAACCCCTCATCGTCGATGTACTGCACCATCAAACCGAGCTGATCGCAGTGACCGGCGAACATAATGCGCGGCCATCCTTCGGGGTTCTTTACGGCGATGACATTGCCGTGAACATCGGTACGCACCTCATCGGCAAACGAGGAAACTCGCTTGCGGATCACTTTCTGAACAGGCTGTTCGTATCCCGAAGGGCTGGGGGTCTCGATCATCTCTCGTAAGAAATCCAATGACTCTTGACGCATGTTGCACTCCAAAATGTAGTGAGGAATTGCCTCTGCAAGAATTCAGTAACGAATGGATTCTACCAAAGGATCGGCGAAAGGGCAATCTTCAGCGCGTGTCGGCAACCTCATTCTGCGAGAAGGAACCGTACTTTCTGTCGCCCAAACGGGCGCCACGCAGCGAGTAGGTATGCCTCCAATCGCCGGTCACGTTCGTAAACTTGATCTGACCAACCCCGGGCGCATACCACGCCGTGGTGGTTGATGACTTCCCTTGCCACTGCGTCACCGTAACGACTCGCGCCGCCGCGAACTCCCCCGCCGGGACTGAGATCACTTCCTCGCCCTCGACTCTTCCGCGGAGGTGGTAAGTCTCCGTGGTATGCGTCGCGTATACTTTCGCATCGACTCGCGACTGCCACTCGGTGTCAGAAGTGAGGCGAGTGGGGAGTTGAACAGGCAGGTCTGACCGGGAACCATAGTCCACAACAGCCGATTTGTGCCCGGACGTAGTGATGATTCGGTGGTTGCTCAACCCGGCTGGAGTGTGGGTGAGGTAGAGTCGGGTGAACAAATTGGGCTGATTGCTCATGGTATTGAGCGAAACGTAGAACTTCTTCCCGTCAATTTCCTCAATTCTTTCGATCTGGTATTCGGAGTAGTATCTCGCGCCCTTGGAGTCCTCGACCTCGTACAGCCAGTGGTTGCCCTCGGCGAGGGGGAAGCAGCGGGTAGCAGTGAGGCTACTTTCGGACAGAGGTGATTGCCTCGGCGGAGCGCCGCGGCGTTCAGGTTTGACTTCGTTGGGTCGAGGCACAGACTGCGAGGGCATTGACGGCGGACCCCCTCGATCCATAGGAGCATGAATGTTTTCGCGGCTCGCGCAACCCACGAGGGAGCAGATGCCGAAGAGGGCGAGCGCCCCTGCGCGGGATCGATGGTAAGCGATCGGGTCTGGCGACGCGGCGCTCATTGCATGGTTGTTGTTCATGCGAGCGCCGCGGCCAGTGGTTGAGGGACGAGAGCGCGGGACGCCACGGGCGCATGCTCCACTTCCACGGCCCAAAGATAGAGGCAAGTGTAGTAACTGGCGCGGGCGAAGGCGTTGAGCAAGTTGATGATGGCGAGACCCGTCACACCGATGACAGCGAAGAATGCGATACCCGGAACCCCGGCGGGAAGCAGCAACCTTCCGAGACCGAAAAGCGCCAATACAAAGAGCATCCCGATCACCGACACCACAATCCTCAAACCCACCTCGCCAACGCCGATCTGCAGGAGATTCCTGCGATGGATATCGCGAACTCGCGCAAGCGCATTGCGGAGGGTGGTGTCTTCGATGATGATGACTGGCATGAGAAGAAACGAAAGCACCGTCCAGGCCGTCTCGATCGCGGACGCGATGCCAGCGGTGACCATCCCTCCCAGACCGCCAGCCTCGCGTGATCGTCGTTTGATAGCGGAGAGAACAAGTTCAACAAGGGTGCCGACCACAGCCAGAGCGCAGATGGCGCCGATGTTCTTCATTGCGTCGCGCCACGCGACGCGGACGTTCGGTTCACGACCCTTCAGGTAGGCATCGATCATGTTGACCGTCATCCCCATGAAGAAGTACCCGATGGACATGGAGCCAAACAGTATCGCGACGGACAGGATTGAAAGCAGTGCGCGGTTCATCTCCGACCACTGCTTAAGCGCGTCTCCGGTTGGCCGACCAGCAGCATGCCACGTCAGTAATGCGACGGCAAGGATTGCCGCGCTGTAAATGAAGCTGGCAATCCCTCCATACAATACCGGTAAGAGGAGAACCTTTTTTTGGAACGCCAGCGAGTATGCGCTCTGGATGAACAGCCATCCTCGACTGAGACTGTCGAAGAAGCCGGTAGAGCGATGGTACTGCGGCATCACCTGTCCGCGCAGAACCGGCAATCCCATGGTGGCGGTGGGGTCGGACGTTCCGGAAGGAACACTGGCGTGGGCCGGAACGCGCGGTGGCTCGCTGGCCGCGGCGGGGGGAACGCCTGGACGGGAATCGGGTGACAGCAGAAGGTGGGGCTGGACAGCTTCCAGCGGCTGATGACACCACTCACAGGCATCGCCCTCGCGCGTCTGCATTCCGCAAAGCTTGCAGAGAACGCGCTCCGCTTCATCCGGGGGAGTGGACGTCGAACCCGGTCGGGGGGCAATCTCTACAGCGGAACGCGGGGTCAGCCTCGCAACCGCCTCACGCGCAGGCACATGACCGGGCGCATACCGCAACGCCTGCTGGTAGTGGGCCATGGCCTCCCGCAGACGTCCTCTTTCTCAAAGGCCAGTCCCAGATTGAAGTAGGTGGGAGCATGATCGCGTTGCAGGGAGAGGGCTTTCTGGAAAGACTCACGGGACTGGGAGAGTTTCCCCGCCTTCGCTTCTGCAATGCCAAGATAGAAGTGGGAATCAAATGATTCCGGATTTGCCCGCGACGCATCGCGCAAAACGCGCAGCGCGTCCGGCAGGTTGCCGGATTTCAGAAGTTCAACGCCTTGGCGCCAGTCTCTATCCATCGTTGATTATCCCTCCGTTGCACACGCTCGTGAACGCGCCATCCGGTATCAGAGATCGACGCGCCTTCCTTCTTCGGCGGACAGGTAGGCGGCGTAGGTGACGCGTAACACATCACGCCCCAACTCACCCTTTGAGATAGGTTGCCGATCGGGTTCGAGGACGCAGTCTACGAAGTCGCGTACCTCCTGTGCTTTGCCGTCAAACCATATCCCTCCGACGGAAGGAAAGGTGAAGCCGGTCTTGGTCTCAATCTTCTCAGCGACTTCAACATCCGCAAAGGCCGCGGAATCCGGTGTGTATGCAACCAGCATATTGTTGGGGTCAATGTTGCACTGAACACGCGCATTGGTCATGAAGATTTCGATGAAGTTCTTGATGCCGCCGAGAACTGTGTCCGATGCGAGGATGGTGGCTCGGGACCCGTCGGAAAAACGGATGGCCAGGCTGGCCCAGTTCTCGACGTCTTCCCACTTGTCCACCAGCCATTGTTTCCCCTCCGGCCCGGCCCCGGACTTGAAGGCTTTCGAGCTTGCCAGATTCGCCACGTCAGCGACAACGGACTCGGGAACGATGGGTTTGCCGTTCTTCACGTAGCCCTCAAACGCCTTCAGGTGAAGGGCCGCGCCGATCGGGTGGGAGCCTAAGCGCAGAAGCGCGCCGCCTCCCGAAGTCCTCCACTGGAACGCGAAGGGGGAGTGAGACCCGCTGTGGGATTCCTCAGCGCGAATGTCGATAATGCTCCCGCCTGCGCTGTCGATCAATTCCTTCGCGCGTGTCAGGGCCGGGGCGTAAATCCAGTTCTCGGCGTACATCAGCTTAACGTGGTTCTGTTTCGCCGCATCAATCATCAAGTCGGCGCTGGCCAAGGCTTTCTCGTACATCTCACGGCGAGGGACGGTGTTGCCAATCAGTTCATCCTCCGGCCGGTCCTCACCACAGTAAGCCGTCAGTGGCTTCTCGCAGATCACATGTTTGCCTGCGTTGGCTGCGTCGATCACAATCGGAGCGTGCACGTGAACTGGAGTGGTGACGTCCACAAGCTGTATGTCGTCGCGATCGAGCATTTCTCGATAGTCTGAGTAAACGCTCTCTATCCCGTGCTTTGCCGCGTACTCCTGTCCGCGCGCGCGAACGCGTGATGACACAGCTGCCACCTCCGCGTGTGGAACGGTCGCATAGGAATTCAGGTGGAAGTTAGCGGCAAAACCCGTACCCACCAACCCAATACGCACTTTCTTCATACTGACACTGCCTCCGTTCACGTGATTCGTCGTCGCCCGTCAAATAGCCGATGGATCCCAGAACGTTAGACCCCGAGTGGATCCGTGTAGAATCCCGCATCTGTGACAAAGTGTCTGGAACCGCAGAATGCCTCGGATGTGTTCTTCGCCCAGATCGAAGTTGACGTTGTGTGTAAAGTAGTATGCTACCTCATCTGCGGTCATCCCCGCAACGTTCACGTGGGCGTCGATGACTTCCTGCAATCGGTTGACTCCCTCTTCTTTCGAAGCGATCAATAAAGAGTACAGCGATTCCGCGTCTCCGGTGTCACCGACAATCCAAGCGGCAAAGACGAATGGCAGACCTGTCCACTCGTGCCACACATTCCCGAGATCGCAGATGTCAGCAGGAACACGTTTGCGCGCCGTCAGTGCATCGTCGCCAATGAGCAACATGGCGTCCAAATCGTCAGGGATGGCGTCGGGGACGACAGGCAACGGCTCGAAGCGCGCGTCGACGCGCCAGCGTTCCTTCAGCAGAACTTTCAGAAGCGCAACGGAACTCCTGGAAGCCGTGGTGAGACCGACCCGGCTGAGGCTCTCTAACGGTTTTTGGTGGAAGAGGAGAACACTCCCCACGGGTCCCACGCACGAGATGGAGATATCGGGAAGGATGTACACGCCGGACCCGCGGAGGTAGTCGATGACGGGCATCAAAGCGATGTCCAATTCGCCCCGCTGCAGCGCCTCTGAGAGTTGAGACGGCGGAGATCGTTGTATGCTGACGGACGCATCGATATTCGTTGCATCGAGAGCGCCGTCGAGAAAATGCACCAGCGGAGCCGCGTTCAGGTAAGGGACAGAACCAATTCTGAGGTGTTGATGCGTCATGTGGTGATCCTAGCCCTAAAATAAGCGCGTTTGGCTGTAGACTGGATAGTTAACCTCATTTTCTGTCTTTCGCGTGGGTCCATCGTGGGTGACATGCTCGCGTTGTCAAATTTGCGCAGTTTGGGGACCGCGTCCGT
>Ga0100392_1004826_pt1 | contig 11980 bp, 11 predicted proteins | sample CryGeymeta201516_FD_81548 | JGI IMG/M metagenome (GOLD analysis project Ga0100392, IMG submission 81548) | Groundwater microbial communities from Crystal Geyser aquifers in Utah, USA - Crystal Geyser metaG 2015-16 | ecosystem: Environmental > Aquatic > Deep subsurface > Groundwater | place: USA... | reverse complement strand
GCCACCTCTTTAACCGGGGGAAGTTTCAGGAGTCTATCGACGCCTATGATAAGATCCCGAAGAAGTCCTACAAATGGCCATATATCCTTCTTGAGAAAGCCTGGGTCTACTATCAGATGGGTGACTACAACCGTGCCCTGGGGCTTCTGGTGACCTATAAGTCTCCGCTCCTGAACACTTACTTCTTTCCAGAGGCGGAGTACCTCACGGCCCTGGCCTATTTCAAGATGTGTCTCTACGACGATTCTCTGACAGTTATTGGCCAGTACTACGATTCTTATCGTCCGCGGTTTAATTCCCTGTCTGCGGTCCTAAAAAAGAACATGAAGTCCCAGGACTATTTTTACAACCTGATGTTTAAACCGGGAGAAGAGCTCGAGAAGCACGAGGAATTCGTCAAACAGATCATCACCCGACTAAAAAAACAGGTTCGTTACAGTCTCGATTTCAACACCATCCATAAGGTGAACGAGGAGATGCGTGAGATCGTGGCCAAGGAGCCGCTCAAAGAGCAGAAGCGTCTTGTGCCCCATCTTCATGAAGTGAAGACCAACATGGTCTCGAAGATCAACTACAACGCTAAATCCGATATCTTCCAATTCCTGGAGACAGTTCCCTTCTTCTCTGAGGAGCTCTTTAAGCTCAACCTTGAGACCATTTCCCGCAAGAAGGATCTGGTCTACAAGAATAAGAAGCTTATCGCAGACCGGAGTCGGGGAGACTACTCCAACGTGAACCGAAGCCGATTTGAGTACTTCTGGAAGTTCCACGGAGCCTTTTGGGCCGACGAACTCGGTGACTACTCTCTGGGATTGAAATCGAACTGCCGGGCGGTCCGGATTGAGGATGAAAGACGATGAAAACTTTAGGACTTTTTCTGGGAATGATCTGGATATCCTCCTCCTTTGCTCAGGAGACCCGGACGATCTATGAATATAAGAAATACGAGCGTTTTGACCTGGGAAATCTAGAGGTTAAGGGCCAGCTCATCGCCCCCGGTGATATCTCGGTGAGGGAGCGTGAGCGAAAAAGATTTCAGCTTGAGCTATATTCACGTAAGGATTTTAACCCGTTCATCCGAAAGGATATGGAGTCGATTAGATAGGGTGCAAAGGATTTTTGCTACCCCGATTGACCTGGAGACCACAAGCGTTGGCAGTGGTTTCGTAAGTAGGATAAAACGTGGAAGACATGGATTTTTTCCCCGCCTAGGCGCTTGATAATTTTTTTTGAAAGCGTAGAATGACAAAAATTTAGTGAGACCCTTTTCGATTCAGTGGTTGGACGTTACTTCAAGTTGCACGTTAGTTGATACGGACGAATCGAAAAAAAGAGCATGACTCAATAGTCTGTTCTGGTTATTTAATGAAAAGATCTAATCTCAGTTTCTCGGAACTCTCAGCGAAGTCCATTCTCTTCCTATTCACTCTTACCATCAACATATCTCAGGTTTCGGCCCAGGAGGCACCAATGCAAGAAGTAGTGACTGATCCAGTCGTTCAGGAAAACATTTTTCAGTGGGCCGCACGGTTCATGAATGACGGTGGGATCTTCATGTGGGTCATCGCCATCGTATGGTGTCTCGGTGTGGCCATTGCCGATGAACGCTTAAAGAAATACTTTAAGTTCGACATCGACGGCGCCTCCCTTATGGGAAGTATCAAAAAGCATGTGATTGGAAACCAGGTTCAGGATGCTATCCAGCACTGTTCTGAATCTCCGGCCCTTCTGGCCTTCGTGATGAAAAATGGTCTTAAGCGCGCCAACCAGTCCAAGGAACAGATTCAGGATGCTCTGGAAGCTAGTATCCTCGAAGTGGTTCCACAGATTGAAAAGCGCCTGGCCTACCTCGCACTCTGTGCCAACCTTTCAACTCTTCTTGGTCTCCTTGGAACCATTCAGGGTCTCATCGCTTCCTTCGCGGCCGTTGCCCAGGCCGAAGCTTCTCAGAAGGCTCAGCTCCTTGCTGAAGGTATTGCGGTGGCCATGAACACCACGGCCCTCGGTCTTATCTCTGCCATCTCACTCATGGTGATCCACTCCTTCCTCACGACTAGAGGGGAGAAGATGATCGGAGAAATCGAAGAGAACTCCGTGAAGCTCCTGGATCTTATCGGAACTAAAAAAGCCGGTATCGTTCAGTCTCAGGATAAAGCAGCTTAATCAGGAAACCCAAGGGATTTGCCCATGAAGACTGGTCATAAAATGAAAAAACCGGAGAAGCTGAATCTAGTGCCGATTCTCGACTCCGTGTTCATCTTCATCTTCTTTCTTCTCATGTCCGCCCAGTTCCTGGACGTCTACGAAATCGGCTCATCAGTGCCGATGACAAAGTCCGTCCCGGAAAAGGATGAAAAAGATAAGCTCAATCTTACGATGGAAGTGAGTAAGGATAAGGTTGTCGTTAAGCACGGACTTAAGCGTCCGCAGACCCGGACCTTTGCTTCTACTGAGCAGGACAAGATGAAAGACTATCTCCGTGGCCTCAAAGAAGGTCATCCGGATGAGAACACCATGATCGTCAAGGCCGATCCTAAGGTCTCCTTCCAGTACCTTGTGAGCTTCATCGACTCAACACAGGAAAACAAGGACACGAAGAAAAAGCTCTTCGAGCAAATCGTGTTTGATAATTCCGGAGTGAAATAATGAAAAAGAGATTCAGTCGCCATAAAAAAAGAGAGCCAGTAGATGTGGATATCACATCTCTCCTCGACATTCTGACAATTCTTCTCGTGTTCCTTCTGAAATCCTATAATGCTTCGGACCTGAAGCTGGATCTTCAGAAAAATATTGAAATGGCTTCATCAGATGCCCGGGAGCTTACTCGCTACGCCCCGGTGGTGCAGATCAATCGGGAATCAAAGGTCTTTCTTAACAACAAAGAGATCGGCCGACTTCCTGCCGCGGGAGACATGATTTCTCTCACAAATGCCCTCAAAGAGGTGAAGGCAAAAACCGAAGAGGAGAACAAGAAGAAGAATCATCCTCTGAATGCTGAGCTTGTGAACCTCATCTTCGATAAAGACATGGACTACGCCGTCGTTCAGCGTGTGATGAATGACTCAGCTTTGGCCGGATATTCACAGTTTAAGTTCATCGTGAAAGGAAACTACTAGATGAAGTTTTTACTCGCCATCCTTTTTATCTCCCAGTTCGCCCTCGCTACTGAGAACAAATCTCAGGCCCGTTGGGATGAACTCATGCGCCTTGTGGGTGTAGAGATGAAGATCGTGGAGAGTGCCAAGAGAAAAGGGCCGGATCTTAAGTACCGCATGCTCGAGCTCCACTCTGAAAAGCTTAAACTCATCCACGAAAAAAATAACAAAGAGTTCATGACCCAATCGGCGAAGGCCGGATCCGGGAAGGGGAAGGAAGCCTTCTTCAAAGAAACCCGCTCTTACTATCACTTCACTAAAAACTACGGATTAAAGCTCCTTAAAGAGTATCCAAATACCATGCACAAGCCATGGATCTACTACGCCTTAGGACTCAATTCCCGGGACTACGGTAAAGATAAGATGGCCGAGCGCTATCTTTTAGATTCCATTTATCTCGCGGGTAATAACCAAAAATCCCTTCGCCACCACGCCACCACGGCCCTGGCCGATCACTACTACAACGAGAAAAAATACGCCGAGGCGATTAAGTACTACACTAAGGCCATTAAGAACCCGGATGATGAATGGCTTACAAAGCACCTCTTCAACCTCTCCTGGTGTTACCTGAAATCCCGTCAGTTCGATGCAGCGATCTCAACGATCCGTGAATCCTATACAAAATCAAAGAATCTTGCCTACGTCGATATCCGGGACCAGGTGCTGGATAATATCGGCTCATTCTATGTTTATGCTTCCCGTCCTCTGGAAGGGCTTGAGTTCTACCTTGATAACGAAAAAGATCCTGTTCCGTATCTTCTTCCTATGGCCTTAAAGGCCATGGATAAAGGCCATGAGAAGGAAACTGAAGAGATCCTCGCCTCAGTTCAGAAGCTCATCAACAAGAATGAAACTCCTCAGTACCAGGAAGATCTTTTTCATAATTACCTCGATTTCTACCGCCACTATAGCCGCTTCTACGATCATGAGGTTTATTCCCGGAAGCTTGTGGCCTATTATAAAGAAGCTGAGTCCGAAGATGGAAAGGAAAAGAAACTTCCTGTTGGTCGTAAAGAGGACGCTATCGAGAAGATGCGAAGCCTTGCCGGATTCATTCAGGTTAAACTCGCTAAGGACATGAAGCGCTCCGAGAGTGAGTACCGTGAAAAAGAACTCAATCTTGTTCTCAATTTCTTCCAGCACCTCATCGCACTTGATAACACCCGCAAGGCCGAGTACTACTACTTCCAGGCCGAAACCTATTACTCTCTTCGTCGCTTCCAGGATGCGGCCCCAAGTTATAAGGTTTCTATCGAGGAGGCCCGTAAGGCTAAAGACCATGACCGTGCTCGCAAGTCTCTTAACTCGCTTCTCGCCCTTACGGGAATGGAAGTCCTGGATAAGAAGACTAACCGTGACTACCTCATCTTTGCCTACACTGAGCACCTTTCTTTCTGGCCCCGGGACCCGAAGTCAGAGCAGATCTATCCTAAACTCTTTGAGATCTACCTCGAGCTCCAGGATGATGAGAAAGCTTCTGATCTAGTAGCTAGTTTCCATAAGTATTACCCTGAGCACCTCAAAGAGCAGCAGAAGCTCATGACCAAGGTCCTCGATCAGTTCATCGAAAAGAAGAATACAAAGAAACTTGCCTTCTACATTCATAAGTTTAAAGAGGGCTTTTTGAAGTTCTCTAAGAAGACGATCACAAAGACCGAGATCGTCCTCGGGAATATCCTCTTCATCCAGTACCAGGAAGTGGCAAAATCAGGGGATAAGCTTGCGGCCGCCAAAGGCTTCGAAGAAATTTACGTCAATAAGCTCTATACCGATAAAGTGAAGTTCCAGTCCGCTTTCTTCGCTGCCATGGCCTATCTTGAACTTGGTGAGCCGGTGAAGTCCTATCATTGGATCGATCTAGCCCACGCCCGCATGAATAAGGCAGAGATGCTCGAGCGCCGGGACGAGGAATTAAAGATCACTGAGCGCATGTACCGTCTCCAGGATTTTGTGACCGCAGGAAAAATGGCCCGGAATCACCTGGCCCGTAACTGTTCACTGAAAGATCGTCTCCAGAATAGATTCTTTGAAATCGGTATCATGACTTCTCTTGTAGAAGATAATGCTAAGGATGCCGAGGAGATTGTCTCTAAATACTCCAAGTGCCTTGAGAATCCCGCTCTGGTGGATACGGCCCTGGCCCAGATCTATCAGCAGTATGAAAAGAAAGGGGAGTTCTTTGCTCTTCGCTCTTTTGTCAAAAAACACTCTGTGGAACCATATCTCACTCAGTATCGCCTGACTCTTCAGAAGTGGTACTGGTCTGAGGATAATCTCTCCATGAAAGATAAGATGCTCTCTGATCTCGAAGATCTGAAGAATGAAGAAGCATCGAAGTGGGTAAATGAGATCCGGACATTTGCTAAGGCCAAAAAAGCACAGAAGTCCCTTATGGCCTTCAACTACTGGAATAAGCCGGCCTTTGACGGTGAGGCCTATAACAAGGCACTCGAAAATTACCTGAAGAGAGTACAGACTTATAAAGATAAGTACCACGAGCTGACTCAGTCTAATCAGACGGATCTTGCGATCTATTCCACCAAGCTCTTCTCTGAACTCTACCTCGCTGTGGGGAAGAGGATTCAGACAATGGATCCAAAAGGTCTTGATAAAGAGATCGTGAATGACTTTAGAGGAGCAATGAGACAAGTGGCTTCGCAGTTTCTCAGCACGTCTAACCAATACGAGAAAAGTTTAACCAAGGCCCTCCGTGAAAAAGAGGCCCTGACCCAGGGATCCAGGACAATCGCTTCACTTGAAGAAGTGGAAAATCCTGTGAACTCATTTTTTACTGGTCTCACTATGGATAAGGTTCGGGAATAGTTATGAAAACAACACTTCTTTTAATGGCCCTCATATTCTTGGCCTCCTGCTCTTCAAGCCGGATTAATCGACAGATTAACGATGCTGAATGGGACTCTCTTGCAGATGAATCCTATATGCGTTGGGGAGAAGAGCGTTTAGAGAAGTTTGCGGATCCGAAGAACACGGTGGTGAAGTGCTATAAGGGGAATACCTCTAAGGCCCTGGACGTCTACCGGAAAGAATACGAGAAGCGTGGTCAGCAGCATTATTACTGGCTCCACGTAGGAAACTGCTACTTTCTGGATGAGAACTGGAATAAGGCCGAGTTCTTCTACCGCATGACTCTGGAAGAAACTAAAGAACCTAAGATCCGCTCCATCGCCCTCAATAATCTTGGCCTCATCCACTTTAAGCACTCCCAATGGGATAAGGGCCGGGACCTCATGAAAGATTCCATGAAACTGGCCCCGAAATTCCGGGTGCCAAAATACAATCTCTCCCAGCTCTACCTTCAGTTTGGTCATTATGATAAGGCCATCGATCTTCTGGATGATTCGGCCTTCAGTGGACATAAAGACATTGATGTTTATTTTTCACTGGCAAACGCCTACCTCTTTAAGGGGGATATGAAGGAAGCTGCCAGTTACTTTGCCAAGATCCCGAAGGAACATTTCCGCCGGGAAGACATCGCCGCCACCTACGCACTCTTTCTTTTAAAGAAAGGTGATGTTGAGGGAGCTCATGATGTCATGAAAAAGCGTGACCGCAGTGGTGTTCTGGAGATCACCAATATCTCCCAGAAAATCGAGCGCATGGTCGCGTCCAGGAAAAAAGAGGAGCGTAAATAATGAAAGCTTCCACCCTTCAGGGTCAGTTTGTACTGCGTTGCCTGGATCAGCGGATTCAGGAGCCCTTTAAAATTGATAAGAAGAAAATCCTCGTGGGCTCTCATGAGCACTGCGAGTATCAGATCAAAGATCATTCGATTTCGTCCTACCATGCCTTTATCTTCCTCAAAAACGACGAAGGTATCATGGTTAAGGATCTTTATTCCGAGGCCGGTGTTTATGTGAATGGCCGTCGGGTTGAAGAGTGTTTCGTAGGAGCAGGGGACGTTCTTACCATCGGTAACCTGAGCTTCTCTGTCGAATGCCTCGAAGAGAAAGCACAAATCGTGAACCTCGATGAAGCGATCATTCCGGCGATGCCTGCGGAAGCTCAGCACTTCGAGCTTCCTCCGAAAGAGGGTCTTATTTTCATTGACGGTGAATACTGCGACATTCATTTTGATGAATCCTCTTTCAAACCTCTTGATACAAGACCAGAAGTTCAGTTCACCGGCGAATACGTTCAGCTCGAAGAGTCCGTCGAGCCCCTGGAGATTGCTTACACCACTAAGAGTAAGCGTCTTGAGGTGATCAGCTATGTGAACGGGATGATGATGGATATCTCCTACCTTGACCTAAAGGACGGGGATTTCTTTCTCGACTCGGTAAAAGGAAAGAAGACGGTTCTTTTCCACACCCTTGAGCGAAGTAAGATCTTTACCATCTCTAATGGCGATCTACGCTTCTATCCAAATGAAGCGGTAATCCCTTCGACTCCTTGGGAGTCTATTGATCTCAATGAGACCGTGTTTTTGACCCACGGGACTGAGCAGGTCTCGATTCGTCTTGTTGATAAGGGAGTGAATTGGCGCGGAATCCCACTCTTTTACCGCGATCGAGAATTCTTTCAGCAATCCGGTAAGGTCTTTGCCTCCATCTTCCTGCCACTTTTGATCCTTCTCTTCATCACTGTTCCTAAGGATGAGGATATTAAAGAGGATAAGGCGATTGTTTATACCATCGCTAAGCCTATTCAGAAGCCAACGGAAGCTCAGGAGAAGTCTGATCTTTCGGCCAAGGAGCTCACAAGCAAAACCGAAAACACAGGTCATAAGGATACTCAGCAGCCGAATCAGAAAGTTGAGTTTGCTTCGGCCTCTTCTAATAAGAAAGTGGTGGCCAAGGCAGCAGCACCAGATCCTGCAGCGGCCCAGCCAGTGGCAACAACTCCTGTGAAGTCCTATTCATTTAAGTCTTCAATTGCCCTTAATTCTGTTGTAGGGGACGCTCCGAAGATTAATGCTCAGGGGACCTCAAAGTCGGCCCTAAAGGATTCTACGTTCAATACAGGATCTTCTGATACAGGGGAGCTTGTAGCAGGGGCAGACATTGGAGTTTCTAAGTTTAACGGCTCAGATAAGTCCGGTTCCGGTTCGGCTTCCTACGGTTCACGAGGTCTAGCTTCAAAGTCTGGCTTTGATTCTGCTTACCTTGAGCCAAAGACGGTGGTGCTGGGATCCATGGACCCGGAACTTCTTCGCCGAATTCTTCGGGAATACATTCCTCAGTTCCGTCACTGCTACCAGCAGGAACTCATCGGGACTTCGGATAAGATTAAAGGGGTCATTGACCTGAACTTCACAATCTCTGCCTCTGGTAAAGTTGGAAAATACGACATCCGCGCTAAGGATGCCCGCTTCTCTAAAAAAGGTGTGGGATGTATGGGGCAGGTTCTCTCGATCATCGATTTCCCAAAACCAAAAGGGGGAGGGGTTGTGGACGTAAGACAGCCGCTTAACTTCTTCTCTGAAACTGAAAAGATCTAAAAAAAAGGGCCCCTTGAGGGCCCTTTTTGTTTCTTAGAGAAACCAGCGGATTCCCACACTCAACAAGGTATAGGCATTAGATTTTGAATCACTACTCCCGGATGCTGTGCCATTAGTCCAGGATCTCTTGGTATCATCTTCCCAGGCAAAACCTGTATAATCAAAGATGAACTCTGTATCCTTACCAAGGTTAAAATTAGCTCCGATCCCGAAATAGGCACCCAGAGAACTTGTTGAAGAAGACTTGGGATCAAAGTTTATATTGGCACCTAATGGTCCGTTCTCAAACTTCACAGTGTCTTTTACATTTCCGTATCCCACCTTGAGATCAAACCAGTTCCATGTCCAATGAAAGCCCCCGCCAATGAAATTGGCATCATGGGTTTCAGTGTATTGATCTTCAAATTGAATTTCAGGCTTTCCAAGGCTAGCGAACATGAGCTCCAGAGCAAAAATGTTAAATCGATAGCCCAGAACCCCAGTGAGATTGGTGGCCGTCTCCATGGTTTGATCGGAAATACTAACTCCGCCTTGCTCATCGGAGGATTCGCCAAGGACTCCTGTCCCGATGGAACCAACCACATAGAGCTTATTTGCTTTGGCCTTCTCATAAGAAGAGCAGGACGTAAGAAGAGACAAAAGAGTGATGAGTAGAAGTGCGGCCTTCCCTGGGTGCATGATATTCCTCCGTGATTGTTTCTTAAATCATAACCACGGTGAAAAAGATGGGCGGTAAAGATTTCTTTACCGGTGAATCAAGCAGCTTTGAGAGTCTGGAGGGAGTGATTCTTTTCAGTTTTTTTCTGCATGTAGCGCTCGATCTTTTTAACCATCTCATGGGGACTGGTGTAGCGAAAAGTTTTCACCTCACCACTTAAAGAAGCCCATTCAAGTTTCCCTGCGAAGATAAACTTAGGCGCTTTGATTTCGAAGTTAGTCAGCTCATCCATGGGGAAAGTCTGCACGAGATTTTCTTTAGAAAAATAAGTTCTCAAACCCTTTTTGATCACCACTAATTTAGTGTCGTGGATCTCGAGAATTTCATTGGGACCCTGAAGGGTATAGAAGATCATTCATTCCTCCGCCGCAGCAGAGGAAGTATCGACTTTATGAATAGAAATCTAAAATTTGTTGATAAGATTCACAGAGATTTTTTTTGGTACTTGGTTTTTTATTTATCTGAAAACGATCTCAAGATAGATCATACAAAAAACCACTGCACCTAAAGCAAATTCAGTCATAGAGACCTCCTCCAGTTTAGTCTAAAGGAGGTCAGGGTATTTATATCTTATTCAAGTAAACTTCTTAGCATCCAGGCCGTTTTTTCATGGAGTTGCATCCGTTGGGTCAAGAGGTCAGCTGTGGGCTCATCGCCAGCTTTTTCGACCACTGGGAAGATGGAGCGGGCAGTTTTCACAACCGCTTCCTGACCTTTCACCAGATGCTTGATCATCTCTTCTGCTGACGGCTGGCCCGTGATCTCCTTGATGGAGGAGAGTTTAATAAACTCACCGTAGGTTCCTGGAGCAGGGTAGCCTAGAGCACGGATTCTTTCGGCGATAGTATCCACTGCCAGGGCGAGTTCAGTGTACTGACCTTCAAACATAAGGTGGAGAGTGTTGAACATAGGACCTTTCACATTCCAGTGGAAATTGTGGGTCATAAGATAAAGGGTGTAGGAGTCGGCGAGAAACTTTCCCAGACCCTGAGCGATGCTCTTTCGATCAGATTCAGAGATCCCGATGTCAATGGAAGGTGCGGATACTTTGGATTTTTTAGATTTCGTATTCTTTGCCATGGATAATCTCCTTTGAAGTTGAATACGACTATTCTAGTCCCCATGCTTGCAGGGGTCTAATTTATATTCTCTATAGGTTCATTGATTTCTTCGATTAGACAGCTTTGATAAGAACCGTGACAATAAGAAGCGATGCTAAATATCACTACTGCGTTAGGTCTAATCTTTGTCTGTGGAGTCTCGACTCTTCTGGGCTCAGTTCCTGTTTTTTTTCACCATTACTTCAAAGACTCATCCTGGAATTTCTGGGAGTCTTTCGGGGCAGGTGTGATGACTGGGGCTTCACTTTTCTCTCTCTTCTTACCGGCACTCCTGATCATCTCTTCCACGGATTCCTCCTATGGGATCTTTTTTCAGGGAATAGGGGCAGGACTTGTTTTCATCTTCGCCTCATCCTTTCTCATCCGTAAGCTCACTTCAAATCTCCTTCACCAGAAGGCTTTTCTCTTTGTCTTTGTTATGGCCCTGCATAATGTCCCGGAAGGTTTAAGTGTGGGGGTGGATGTGGCGGCCCTGGGATGGAGAGAATCTCTTCCTCTGTCAGTGGCGATCTTTATCCAGAATCTCCCTGAGGGCTTTGCCTCAAGCCTGAAGTTTCTTCTGGCGGGCTTTGGACTCAGGAATGCTCTTCTTGCCAATGGCCTCACAGCGCTGATTGAGAGTCTCTCGGCTTTAGGAGGTTTCCGCTTTGCCCTTCAGAGTGGCGTGACTCTTCCGTTCTCCCTTTCCTTTGCGGGGGCCTCCATGCTCTCTGTTGTGATCTTTGAGGTGCGGGAGAAGCTTCAGGCGGAGACCGATTCCTTCAGCCTGAGAGGATTTTTACTGGGCCTCGTCTTGGTTGGTTTGCTAGATCTTCTCTTGTAGCGGCAGATTTTTCCCCCCCTCCATTTCGATTCTCAAATTCGTTTGTAAAGTGAAGATGATTTTTAGCCTCAGGAATGTAAGTTTTTGTTAAAATGTCAGAGAATTTCATCGATAAATTTAGTCGGACAAACACCAAATCTAGTAAAAAAACCGTCAAAAAAATGTCGATAACACTATATCTAGTTTTTTCGCTTTCCAATTGTCAGAACTCCCACTACGCTTGAATACAAGACAGATAATAACAATTACCACACACATCATGACGAAGGAGTTGGGGTATGCAGAGAGAACCACTACTAGAAACAACCAATGACCGGTTTGTTCTTTTCCCGATCAAGCACCAGACCATTTGGGAAATGTACAAGAATGCGATGGCAAGCTTCTGGACTGCCGAAGAGATCGACCTCTATCCTGACTTAAATGATTGGGAAAACCTCAACGATCAAGAGCGTCACTTTATTTCTCACATCCTGGCCTTCTTCTCGGCTTCTGACGGTATCGTCAATGAGAACCTGGCCCTTCGTTTTTATAACGATGTTCAGATCCCTGAGGCCCGTGCCTTCTACGGATTCCAGATCGCCATGGAGAACATCCATGCTGAAACCTACGGTCTTCTGATCGATACCTACATCAAAGAAGAATCCAAGAAAGAGTACCTCTTCAAGGCCATCGATAATATCCCATGCATTAAGAAGAAAGCTGACT
>Ga0100392_1004808_pt1 | contig 11997 bp, 8 predicted proteins | sample CryGeymeta201516_FD_81548 | JGI IMG/M metagenome (GOLD analysis project Ga0100392, IMG submission 81548) | Groundwater microbial communities from Crystal Geyser aquifers in Utah, USA - Crystal Geyser metaG 2015-16 | ecosystem: Environmental > Aquatic > Deep subsurface > Groundwater | place: USA... | reverse complement strand
GATGACGAATTTCACAGCATTCAGGATAAAATCGACACCGAGCGCCGCATCGATTCCGAGCTGTGGAAATGAACAGAATCCTGATCGACACCAATATTTATTCCAACGCTCTTCGAGGGCAGGTCGATGTTGTGGCGGTGTTGCGCCAGGTTGCCCATATTGGCATCAGTGCAATTTCAATCGGAGAGCTTATCTCGGGATTTCAAGCCGGCAGCAAAGAACAAAAAAATCGCCGTGAACTGGCGCTTTTTCTTGATTCACCCCGCGTTCAACTCTACAGTATCGATAATGAAACCGCAGAATTTTACAGCACCATTCTCAATCAGTTACGTCAAAACGGCACCCCGATCCCCACCAACGACATCTGGATTGCAGCGACTGCGTTTCAGCATGGCTTACCGCTTTATACTCTGGCCAATCATTTTTCACTCGTCGCAAATTTGCCCCGCCGGTAGTGGCAGGCCAGGACTTTTTCCTGAAATCCGTATTTTATTCGGCTTCGGTGGGAACAGTGACCCGTTGCCAGTGTCAGTCGGTCCACTTTGAGTCTACGACCTGGCGTTCACTGCTGAGTTGGGCGGCGATTTTATGTTGCGTGTTTGAGTAGATACCCATTGAAAAAACCGTCCTTTCAAATGTCCGCAACCGAGGATCAAAAGGCCATACAAGTCCAAGGCGGCCATTGCAAAGGGAGTCGCAGGGTTATAGGCGGATTTTCAAGCTTTGTTTTCGGGGGAGCGACTCATTGAAGATGTAAAAAATTCATAAAAACATTATTTGCGCACGAATGTAGTGTCCTCAACGTTGTTGCTTTATTGCTTTAACCGCTTATCGACCAACCGGCAACAGTCTCCGCAGACGCTCGACAAAGTCGGTGTAGGCGGTGTTGTCTGAGCATGGAAAGAGCCTAGCAGATAACACTAAAGCAATCAAACAACGACGTCCCCCATAGCCAGCGTCCCCCATAGCACTCAGGATTTCAGGAACATGCAGTAAGCAGTTCCTTCTTTGAGGCCGACCAGGCTGGCCGGCCCCAAAGGTATTCTACCAACAATTCCCCGCAATTTGAGAGCGCTTGACACCGGTCTGGGTGACTTCAAGGTAACCACATTTGCTGTCGGTAAACTGTGGGGTTGCCCGAATTGTGAAAGTTGTTGCAGTTAAAACAGGCAGGCTCAATTGATACCTATTACCCGTGGTCCACTGCTGCACCTGATCATCAGCCGCCGTGCCCAGGGTTGCGGTGGCATAGCTGCTGGTGCGCGTCATCAAACGCTCCATATTCTGCGCGCCGGTAAGCAGGGCGGTTTTAGCCGAAGCGCGATAAGCATTGATGCGATAGTTGTTATAGGTCGGGATGGCGATTGCCGCCAGAATCCCCAAAATTCCGATCACCACCAAAATTTCGATCAAGGTAAAGCCGCGTTGGCTCATACGGTCAGATCTCCTCGTTTTTATTTTTCAGCTTAGCGCAATTGTCGCCAGGACTGCCGCCCTCTGGCCGACAAATCGCCACCTTTTTCTTCCTGGAACATAAGGTTCCCTGTCGAACCCGAGAAGACCTTCACCTGGGTCGAGGTACCGTCAGAATTAGCATCCGCGTCATCATCCAGAATCTTTGGTGCCTGAATAATTCCTTCCTCAGACTCAATTCCGGTGACTGCCACCTCGACATCTGTGCCGTTAATAGTGACCGTGACCTTGTCTGCGGTGTCAATATCGCCATCCCCATCGGCATCGTAAATCGTGGTGTCAAGCCGTCCGCCGTTGAAGGGGTCCATTTCCATCAGCCAGCTGGTGCCGCCGGGCTCGCACGGGCTGTCGGAGGGGATCAGAGTCACGAAAATAATTTTGCCGTTGTTGAGAATCGGCATTTCAACCACACGCTCGGTCTGGCGGTTGGGGGTGTTGGGTGAAAGCAGATCGAGATACCAGCCTACCTGGGCCCCGCTGCCCGTGCCGTAGTTGACCGTATTGGTTGAAAGCACCCGGATATTACGCCCACTAAATTTGTCGGTGACCGGCCCTTCATACAGGATGGACTGGGATTGCAGTTCGCTGCGATCCGTCGTGGAAATGGCACCCTTGTCCTGAATGCCATAGAAAGTCTCGACGGCGCGACTTGATTCAACTGCCGGAACAACGTTGTCATTCGCATCGAAGAACTTGCCGGTTCCAAACCACACCATGACATCGGTGCCGTTGGGATGCCGACCGACGGCCGGACGCACAGTAATTGGTTGAATTTCGCTATTCGGTCCACGCGCTGTAAACAGCGGGGTGGGAGTCGTCCCCGTTTTGTAGGCGACCCCCCATTTGCTCGGTAAGGCATCCTTAAAATCAAATTTCCACAGATTACCCTGCAAGTCACCGGCATAGACGTAGTCAATAATCCGATCACTGTCGACATCTACCGGTACCGGAGCGCTTAGTCCATTCGGGGTAGTGGTGTCACCAACGCCGACATCAATCGTGCCATAGGTGGTGGACAGGGGAAGGCCTGTAGCAATATCAACCACATAGAGCACCGCCTTACCCGTGGCGCTATGGTACCCATTGCTGATAAAAGCCACCCATTCGCCACTGGCTAGACGTCCAATTGTCGGTTGAGGAAGAGTGTACCCCAGATCGGCATAGACCAGAGTACTGGAACTATTCTCGGTCTCAGGGGTGATTTCCCACAACACCGAATTGCCATCAAAATTGGCGGGATTGGTCACATCCAGAGCAAAAACCGTTTTGCCCCCGGCCCCGGTCGTACCCAGTAAAACCGTATGCCAGGCGCTGCCGAAGTAGGCGTCGCCGGTGCGGGGAGCACCGTCGACCATATAACGATGGCCATTTTGGGGCGTGCCGTAGTTGGTAGCGGTCAGTCGCGGCAGTCCGGGGATCAGGGAGTTTGGTAAATAGGAGAAAACCTCGGCGCCGGTAGCAGCATTAAAACCATGGAGCATGCCATCGTTAGCACCGACATAAACCATTTTTGTGCGATCAGCATAGGCGGTCGAAGCGCGAAAGCTGGTGTAGGAAGTGCCCTCAGTGCCGGCGAGCTTGTCGTAGGCGAAATCAGGTGTGCCGACGAAAACCGGGTCAGAGTTAACGATATCGCCCAGCACCAGATTGCGGTCACGCAGATTGCCACCGTTCTGGCGCTCGGTGGTGCGGTCACCACGGAAGTAATTGACGCGATCCTCGCCCAAACCATCATTGGTGCCGGCGATATTTTTGTTCAGGGCCAATTGCTGGGTGGCAGTCAGCGGGGTGCTCCATTTAAACTCCAGACCATAGGGCGCTGCGATTGCACTGGGATTGAGGGTGTAAATTTTACGATTAGCTGCCGTGGGCAGCTGGTTTTCAGCGTTCCAGGTTTGAGATGTAACCACATTCCCCGTGGTGTCGCGCGTTAAACCAATAGCCAGCAATTCCCCCGACCAGTCCGCGCTGTTAAATTTAGCCTGATAAATGGTGGTGCCGGTCTGCAACTGGGTCGAGTTACTGGCAACAGCCGCCGACGACGAACTGATTTCCGCCAGCTGGGTGAAAACCTGGCCCAGGCTGGCTTCCAGCTGACTGGGATTGGTGGCGTAAAAATAGTTATCGGGCTGACCATCGCCGTCGGCATCCCAGGAGGCGGTATCGGTCGGGAAGGTCAAACTGGTATTGTTTTTATCATACCCCCCCCACTTGGCAGCATAATACAAGGGCGATTCCAGCTGGCCCGAAGGTGTGCCGGTAATCACATAACTGCCTGCGGTTGGCTCATCGCCAACCTGGCAGTCGGAGCACCCATTAACCGAGCTGGTGTCGGTATAATTAAAGCCTTCGATTCCCGAATGAACATGAAAGCCGTCGTTGCCGGTGCCGCTGATGATATAACCAAAGCCCATCATACCGGAGGTCGATTCCGCTATAACGTCGGTTGTTACCTCGATGATGGATGAGCTTCCCGTCAGGTCAATTTGGTAGTGCAAAAAGCCGCTCATGTCCTGGTCATAATCGCCGCCCTGCTCACTGTCTTCCCACTGAATGAAGAAGGTGCCTTCGCCGCGATTTTTATCCACACTGACCGGTTTGAAATTGACAATTGAGCAGTTGGTTGCGGTGGTATTTTTGGTGTTGCGACAGGCGGGCAGAATGGTCACATTTTTATCAGTGCTGCCCGGCACGCTGATTTCAATTTTTGGTACCGCGGGTGCTAGTGACACACCAAAGGTCTTAACGGTTTGATCATCTTGCAAATCAGAGCGAATATCATTAGTAAACGCATGGTTGGCCAGGCCGCTGAGATAATAAGAGCCCGAAAGACGCGGCGCTTCGGGGCAAATTCCCTTGACCGCCCCCAAAGAGGAGACCGACTTTTCGGTACACAGCTGGTTATTGTCGCTGCCATTTTCGCCCACCAGCCAGGTCTTGCCATGAATGGACTCGCCGGCACCCACAACGTCGGTCAGCGTTGCAGCCGAGCTGCTGGTATTAAGATCCGAAACCCCACCCAGTTGGTCATCATCGTAAGACGCCATACTGGCGTTGAAATTGATGACATTCAGGGAGGAACAATAGTTGTCATTGGTCAGGGGGTCTGACCAGCTGGCAGTCCCTAAGCCACTGATTTTGTCATCGCCTGAAAAAGTGAAGGCGCTGGTGGCACTTTTTCCAGCAAAATAACGCAGGCTTTCGAGAAAAATCTCCGATTGAGGATTGCCCCAGTTGCTGCAATTACCGTCGCTAAAAGAGGTCAGCTGAAATGTACAATTATCGCCCGAACCACTATCCCCGTACACCCCGGTCGAATGGTTATAACCATATAATCTCAGCCGGTTAAGGCTGTCGATAATTGCCCCGGTGCTGGGCGCGGTTTTGAAAGTACCGTCGGTGTCAACATTGATCTCATTTTTGAGGGATTCGATATTCTTACGCAGCACCCCACCCGATTTGTTTTTCGTGTAGCTGCCCGACATCATCCCGAAAAGCAGGCTGTCGGTTTCACCGTGAACCTGCAACAAACCAACCGGCTTGAAATTACCGCCGGGGTATTCGCGGCATTTTTCATTGCCGAGCAACGCACCGTCGCAAGCCTCAACTCGGGCAACATAATCGCTATTGCCCAGCCCAACATCGGCCTTGACCGGGGTCTGCATATTTGCGGTCATGCCGGTTAATCCGATATCGTTGCCGTTTTTGGCCGATTTTTCTTCATCCCAGCGACATTGCCAGCGCTCATTGGCAGTCCATAAACCATAATCACCGTAAGCAACCCGGATGAGAGGGGCGTCGGTAATGCTTTGCGAATAACCGCTTGTGGCAACGGTGGTGTTACACAGGGTGATACCCTTGCGGGTGTGGTTGGTCAGGGTCCAGGTGCTGAAGCTGCCGTTACCAAGGGGCGTGGCGGTCACGTCCAATGTGACCTCGGTGCCGTGGACACCGGTGACCACGCCATACATGTAAAAATTGCTGGGGTCGGTGGTCAGGGCGACCGTCATCTGGTCACCAGCACGCACCTCCCCGGCAGCAAAATTAGTGATAAAAGTTCTGCTGCCCGTGCCCAGGGTTTCGGTGCTGCTACTGGTGGCGGTTGCCGGCAGGTGGCTGGCGCTGAAAGGGGTGAGTTTGGCGATATCGCTACCGGCATAGTATTTCACCCAGCTATGGGCGTCATTGGGCAGGTAACTGCGTTCCAGCACCGTAAGGTTTGAATCATCGGTTGAACGGTAACCGCCATAAAGGATTTTGCGCACCGCATCGATGCGGGCAGTAGTGGCCCAGTTGAGGAAGTTGCCGCTCCAGTCGCCGGCAGTGCCCCCGGCGCAGTATTTATCGCTGGTCATGGCCACAGGTTCAAAACGATCATTGGTCGAGTTGTAGTTGTAGCACTTGCGGGAGTCGTAGTAGCCAAAGTAATCAATAGCGTGAATGTAGGTGCCGTCGGCGATACCGTCTTGATTTAAGTCGTCGTAGTCACTGTAGGCCGAAAAATACAACTGATGGTCATTCGATAAATTAAGCATGACCTGCGGCTTGGCCGGATTTTTCAAGATCAATGGCACCTGGGAAATCAAACCGCTGTCGGTAATAACTGTGGTATCGCAACCATCATCAACCCCGTTGGCACAATCATTGTCTACCAGATCACCACAAATTTCGGTGGCTCCGGGGTGAATCGCGGCGTTGTCGTCACGACAATCGCCAGCCTCGACCGTATAACCGTCACCGTCAACATCGCAGCTCGGGTCGGCCAGGTCAGTCATGCCGTTGCAATCGTTGTCTTTGCTGTCATTACAAATTTCCCGATTGCCGGGATACATCGCGGGATCGTTGTCGTTGCAATCAAACTGGCTGGTAATGCCATCGGCGTCATTATCGTCGTAACAACCTTCGTCAACTGTGCCGTTGCAGTTGTTGTCAACGCCATCCCCCAGCCCTGTGGCCGAACATTCGGCAGCTCCGGGGTTGATAGCGTACACATCATCACGGCAGTCGCCGCCGGCGACGGTGTAACCATCGTTGTCGGCATCGGGACTAACCACCACCGTACCGCAACTGTTGTTATCAGGGTCGGTCGGGTTGATGGGGGTTGTCCAATTGGGACTCGTGTCATTGTTCGCGATTGAGGTCCTGGTCGTATCGGTGGTAATAACGAAGGAGTCAAAGCGAAATTTTTTCTCCCGTGTCCAGAAGTTTATCCTATAGGTTCCCGCTGAAGGAATGGTGATGCTGGCAGGAGTACCACCCATGTCGTGCTGCTTCGTACTCCATATCCATTCATCGTGGGGACTAAAGGTCAGATTGCCGGTTGCGGTTTCGTTTACGCCATACCAGATAGAGTCTTTGTTGCCATCCTCACCAAGACCACGCACAAAAATTCGATAGGTGCCAGCATCAGTGAAATTTAGGTCATAACTGACGGGCCTCCCCGAAGGCGGATCGCTATAATCGCTATCAGAATCGGCCTTGAGGTACGCGTTATTCCCCGCGTCGTTATCAGACTTTTTATCAAAGTTGTCCCCAAAATCGGTATAATACTCGGCCTCAATGAGCGTGCCATTGGGGTCAACCGTACAGATTCCCGCCCAAAGGGGTGACGCACAGAGCGCCAGCAACAGGATGGCCAGCAAAAGGGGATTGAGTCGCATGTTTTTCATTGTCTTGCCTCCAAAACCAGCGTTAAGCGGGGGTTTTCTAAACTTAAAAACGGCAGCATTACTGCAAGTGCGTAATCTGTAACAAAACTTCAGCAGTACCCGAACCACCTACGCCACGCGAGGTCACGCGATACATGGTTTCGGTTGTAACCGGGGTGTCGGCATCGAGACCCTCATCGTCAACCGGCATTACCTGAAGCTCCTCGACAATGTAGCGCGGCTGCTCGGCGTAAATGCTGGTATTCAGATCTGAAGCCGCCTGCGAATTGGTGCCTGTCCAACGGTTGGTGTCGTCCCACAAAGGTGTGGTGCCCGGTGTGGCCGGAGTGAGGATCGGCAGAGTCGGGTCAATTCCCCCCAGGCCCGATAACCGTACCTCGGCCTCGCGCAAAGCGGCCTCGGCCGCCTGAAACGCCAATTGACGCTGGCCCATATTGCTGGTCATTTTTTCTTCAATGGTCGAGGTCTGCATGGTGGTAATGCCCAGCAGCGAAAGAATCACCAGAATCAGCAAACCGGCAATCAGCACCACACCACGTTGATTATTTAAGGGGGTCAGCATAAGCAATCCTTTTATTTAGTTGGCCCGGTTACGCAAGACAAAGGTCGATTTAAACACCCGCCGCATCCGCCGTTCATCCGGCGGGTCATACTCGGCCGCGCCGTCAGCATCCAGGTCATAGGTATTGGTATCGACCGCCGCCTTGCCGTCAATCGGCCCCTGCACCAGCAAACCAACCCGCACTGCAATTACCTGGTTCCAATCAGCTACCCCGGCAGCCGAAACATAACTATCGACCTGCCGATCGCTTGTGGTATCGACCCCATAACGCAGCTGCATGCGTTCAATGCCTTCAACAAGTTCCTCGGTTTGTCCGTACTGGGCGCGGTAGAGAGCGGGCACCCCGGCGGGGTTATTGCGGATCAGATAGCTGGTGGTTGATAACTTGACAATTTCCGAGCCAGGCGGAAAGGCCTGCCCCAGGTTCTTGGTCAAATTGCCGGGATAATCTGGATCACCAGGGGTCGGTGTGCCGCCGGCATTATGCACGACGTTACCATTGGCTTGCGTGTAATTTGTTACCTGAAAGACAGCTGTGTTGCGACAGTCGCTGATCATGACAATGTCATTGGTGTCGATCAAAGCAGTACTCGTACCATCGGTGACTTTTAAATCGGCCGAACTGTCCGGCATCGCCGTCTCAAGCAAAATCGGGTTGCCAGTCGCCACGCTGCGGATAGTAATAATATCACTGCCTTCGACCAGATCGGTTAGGGGTATAGCAGCGTCAAGGTTTGGGCTGTAATCAAGGGCATCAACCCCACTGGGCACAGTTGGCCCGGTGTAGTCAAAGCCCTGAAGGCCAACATTGAAATCGAACATAAAACTTGTATCGTTAAGCGTATTTACAATAGTACCAGCTTGATTAGAGCAGCCGGTATAGCCTGCCGTGCGCAGATTGCGACCAAGGATTTCCATGGCGAAGCGCGCGTTTTCTTGCAACCGGGCAAACTGCTCATTTTTGCGGTAGACCGTGGTGCTGCTGACAAACACCTGATAAACCCCACCCAGCAGAACCAGGCCAATAGCGAGAGCCACCAGCAGTTCAACCAGGGTCAGGCCTTGCTCGTGTTTCGACATTGTGGGCCGCTGTTTCATAGTTTACTCTCCACCACCACCGCGGGGGTCGCGTCGTCGGCATTGTTTGAAACCCACGAAACCGTGATGCGCACCAACCAGGTATCGGGATTGGAATCGGCATTTTCATCTATCGCCGTCACACTGATAGCCCCCTGGCCGCCAGGTAAGCCCGAATTGACATTCGTCGTCCCACCCAGCCCCGCAAGCCATTCATTCAAATCGCTGAGGGTTACGCCGGTCTTGCCGAGGGTGGCGGGGTCTTCGCCGGCGGCGATAACATAATTATTGCTGGCGGTGGCGCTGATGGCATTAGCGCGGTTGGCGCGCATCATGTCCAGCACCTCGTAGGCATATTGCAAACCCTGAGAGCGCAAATAGGCGGTATGATTGCCCCGCAAGCCGTTAAGCTGCATGCTCGCGACCCCCAACAGCCCCACCGAAAGAATCACCAGGGCCACCAAGACTTCGATGAGGGTAAACCCGGCATTTTGTTTTATCTGCGGCAAGTTCGTCATGAAGCTGTCCTTATCAAGGTGATACGGTTCGAATCCGACCGGTATTGTTGGTGATAATTCTGATGACTTTAGCGCCGGAAGTTACCGTGATCGTGCCATTAAACACTGCGCTGAAAAACCCGGTCGGGGCGTAGGTTAAGCGGTTAACAACACTGCCACCACCAATCATGGTCGTGTCGCCCTTGGGTCCGGAGTAAACTCGCAGCAGGGTATCACCGGAATCGACCGTAGCATCACCATCCACATCCACAAAAACAATCCAGCCTTGCTCCCAGTTGCCCGAAGTCGTGCAGGCGGTCTGGTTGGCGCTTTTACAGACCGTGACATTCCGGCCCCGGGTAACGGCCTCGCTGCGCGCCAGGTTCAAGGCCGAAACCAGATCATTTACCGCAGTAGTGGCGTTGGTGCTGTTGGTAAAACCCCTGAAACTCGGAACGGCGATAGCCGCAGCGATACCGATGATCACCATGACGGTAATCAGCTCAATCAGGGTAAAGCCGCGACTGTTCCATGCGTTTTCAAGTTTGAATCTGTTTCGTCGGTGCATAGATTCCCCGCTTTCTTAGACTTGAGAGGAGCAGCAAAAAAAGTACCAAGATCAAAGATAAAAACTTTGCATGAATTACAGTTGGTTATACGTCCATTATCAGCCGGATGAAAAGCTGTTTCGGTCGTCACGCAAAAAAGATCTGCAACTTTTGCATTGTTTAAGCCTTTGCCCGCGGCAGCTCAATGCAAAAACGGCTGCCTTGGCCGACGACAGATTCGCAACGAATATCGCCTTCTACTTCGGCCAGCAAGCGCTGACAAACAGCTAAACCCAGGCCGCGCCCCTGGCCGGGGGGCTTGGTGGTAAAAAAGGGATCAAAGATTTGCGCAAGTTGCTCCGCGGCAATACCGCAACCGTTATCGGTAATCCACAAAACAACCTTTTCCCCTTTGACCTCGGCGCTTAAAGAAATGTGGCCATTTTCGTCGCAAGCGTCGCGGCTGTTGAGCAGCAGATTCATGAGAATCTGTTCCAATTTATGCCGGGCAATGGCGACCGGCGGTAAAGTCAGGTTCGGTTCGTAGTCGAAATAGAGTCGTTTGCGCAGCCCTTGTAACTCGAGGCGGCGGACGCAATGCATCAACAGTTCCCAGGGATCATAGGATTCGATCCGCGCGGGTTCGGGGGCGGCGTAATCAAGCAGATCCTTGATAAGCAAATCCATCCGCTCGACACAATGCTGTGCTGCACGGACAATTTCGTGAGATGGGGTGGTCGCCAGATCTTTTTGCAACAGGCTGAGATAGCCGGTGAGGGCACCAAGGGGATTGCCGATTTCGTGGGCCATGCCCGCCGCCAGGGAACCGACGCTGGCCAGTTTAGCGCTGCGCACGAGTTCGTTTTGTGTCTGTTGGCGCTCGGTGTTGGATGCCTGCAGTAATGCGATGGTTTTTTGGGTCTGTTCCCGGCTTTGCTTGAGGGAGTCGAGCATCAAATTAAAGCTGTCGGCGAGGTCATAGATTTCACGCGGGCCATTTTTTTCGAGCCGCACATCCAGGTCGCCGGCGGCAATGTGCTGGGTCGCTAGGAGCAGCTTTCGGGTTGGCGCGACAACGTTGCGCTTGATCAAAAAATAGCCTGCCACAACCAGAACTGTGCCAAAGGCCAGAGTATAAACCAGCAACCAGCGTTGGGCGCGGTTGAGCCTAGCGAGGATATCTTCCAGAGAAAACTGCGCCGCCAGTACGCCGCCGCCAGATCCGGGGCGTCCCAGGGCGACGGCCAGTTGCAGCTGGGCGTTTTGATCGGCGCTCAATATTTCGAGCAGGCCCGGCCACTGGCGGTGGAGATAAGGTTCGCGACTGAACTGCACCAGGCGTAAATCGGCAACTCGGGGCGGGGTGTCGGTTGCGCTGCGATAAGCAAAACGCAACCGCAGATCATTATCGAAAACCCACCAGTTTTCGGCCTGAATTTCGGTGGGCAAATCAAGCAACAGGCGCGGGTCAATGTCATCGGCTGCGGGTTTCTGCTCCACCAGTCGCTGAGCAATCAGCTGCATGGCCAAATGCGCCATCTGAATCCGCTGCTGGAGGAAATTTTGTTCGGTATAGCGCAAAAAAATCACCCCACCAAAAAGCAGCGCAGCTCCGAGTAGAATAGCGAGAGTCAGTAAAATTTCAGTGCCTAAGCTGGTGTGCTTCTGCGTCACGGGCAAGCCTGGGTTGGCGTTTGTCGGCAAAGAATGAGGTTATTACACAGAGACTAACCTTAGCAGATTTTTAAATTTGTGCGGGGTAAAACAGCTGTTTGTCGTCAGCATTACAGATAATGCCGCTGAACACCAATCTTTCACTGGCAGGAACTGCCAATTTGGGGCGACAACCGAAAAGCTCTAACTCCCCCCGGCCCCCTCTTAATTATAAGCGGGGGAGAAAACCTCTGCCGCGATTCACAAGAATACTGTTGCTGTGAATACTGTTGCTGTCTGTGGGTCATGGGTTTTCTCTTTTTATTTGCAAGTTTTCAAGTCGAGCATACCAAGAGCGGATTATCAATTCCACCAACTAAAAAAGGTTTCAGCTGATTCTCAGGGCGGCCAGATTTTCAGCAACGCTTCAGCCATTTCGGCGGGGGAGTCAGCGACACTGATTCCGCATCCTGATTAGCACTCATCTTCCGCAGCTGGCCCTCCTCACTTGGCAGCCT
>Ga0100392_1004806_pt1 | contig 12002 bp, 8 predicted proteins | sample CryGeymeta201516_FD_81548 | JGI IMG/M metagenome (GOLD analysis project Ga0100392, IMG submission 81548) | Groundwater microbial communities from Crystal Geyser aquifers in Utah, USA - Crystal Geyser metaG 2015-16 | ecosystem: Environmental > Aquatic > Deep subsurface > Groundwater | place: USA... | reverse complement strand
TCCAAAATCATAGATACATAACCCCTGATGCCGGTTACCGGGGTGCGCAGTTCATGGGAAGCGATAGAAATAAATTCATCTTTCATTTGGTCCACTTCTTTTATCTTTTTGTAAAGAACCGCATAATCCCATAGCCGGACCGCCGCGGCTAAAAATAAAATGACAATCAGAACTGTCAGAACCAATAGAAAAATAGAAGCATTGCGGTTATAGTTTGTGAGCTCATCAACAATTTTAGAAGACAGTCTCATGGCGAGTAAGGCCTGTTTTTCTCCGGCCGCATTTTCCATGGGCATGGCTACTTGCCAAAACCGGCTCTCCCGGGAAAAATCGCCGACCAGTTCTTCACCTTCGGCTGTCGTGGCTAATTTCAGGGAATCAGTGGCTAATCCGTCATTGTCCGGTTGCATCCAGGCGACTTTATAATAATAAAATTTTAAGACTTGGCCGATATCTTCTTTTTTAGCCGCGGCCGCCACTTTAAAATTATCGCCTTCCGGGACTAAAATCTCTAAATCCTGGAATTCCAGATTTTTGCTCAAAAGGGTATCAATTTTTTTCTGGAGCAGATCCTGGTTGCCCAAATCTTCTTTTATTAAAGCATAAATGGAGCGACCGACTATTAGGGCCTGGCGCTGCAAGGCCACGTCCAAATTTTCATTATATTTGTTAATGATAAAAATCGTGTTGAAAGCAATTAAAAGGGGAATAAGGATAATTAAAATAATGCCATAAATTAGCTGGAGAGTTTCCCTGTTTTTTATGAAAAATTCTTTAAACTTCATATGTTCAAGACTTTCGTAAATTTTTAAACCTTTGGGTGAACCATTAATGCGAATACTTTAGTGATTTTTAAACATTATCAGAGGAATGCGAATGCCGCGAATTACGACTATGAATTGTTCGCATAATTAGTATTTGCGGTATTGGCATTAAATTCGTAGATTAGCATTATATTTCTATGTTTGTTTCTTTTTCTGAACAATAAAGATGACGAAAAGCAGAACGCCGACAACTATAATTAAGGCGGCGATGATAACATAGTACTTTATCAAATTTCCGGTTTCGCTGGTGGGGGTAATCGGGGCAACTGTTTCCGAGATAAAGTCTCCAACTGAAGCCGCTTTAGCTTCCTTAACGAAGAAGCTCAAAGGATTGCTTTTAGTGATAATTTTTCCGGTATTGTCGTTTAAAGCCACATAAACTTCATGTTCGCCTTCAATTAAAGATTGGTTAAATTCATATTGCCAGTTTCCGTATTCATCGGCTTTTATAGTGGCCACTAAGGGCAGATCAGAGTATAGATACAAGGTGACAATACTGTCTGGTTCAGCTATACCTTCTAAGCTATAGCCCTTATTTAAATTATTTTCATCCAGAATATTATCAATGCTGTCAACAGATAGATTTTCCGAGATTTCGCCTTCAACTTTAGGCTGGCTTAATTTTTTATTGCCGATAATTGCCTCTTCAATCGGGGAAAGGACTTTTCCTAATTTTCCCTCTCCTGACGGATTATAATTACTTTTCACTTCTGCGCCGTCGTCGTAACCGTCTCCGTCCGTATCGGCTTTAAAAGGATCAGTACCTAATCTTATTTCTATGTCATCCGGCAGCCCGTCCTGGTCGCTATCAATCATTAAAGCTATTGGCGCGGTTTGGACTAAATTGTCGCCGTTATCCAGGGTTAATTTTCCTTCCATGCCCAGAACCCTAAAACCGGCTTTTCCTTCTTTTAACGGCATCATTTCTTTGGCTACATCCAGGCTGGTCCTTAACTCTTCCTGGGTAATAGAGCCGCCAGCCAAATGAGCCATTTTTTCTTCCAGCTCTTGATATTGGACTTGTTTAGCCACAATATTACCTAAATGTCTTTCCTTTATGGAATTTTTACATTGCCAATCGTCTATGCCCTGGCAGGTTACTTGCGGAGCATATTTGTTAAACATAAAATCCTGACATTTTACGTCATCTTCTATGCCGGCCGCTAAACATTCCTTCGGTCCGTATTTTTTAAACATTATCTTATCGCATTCGCTTCTTGTTTTTACTCCGGCCGCCAGGCATTCCCGAGGCATATATTTTTGTTGCATATAGAGATCGCATTTTTTTTCATCGGTTATGCCCTGGTCTTGGCATTCTTTCGGCATATAAGCCGTTCTCATCACTTTATCGCAATCCGCGGAAGTTTTGGCTCCGGCTTTCTGGCATTCAACCGGGAACTTCTCGGCCGGAATTTTTTCCGCTCCGCCGTATTTTTCAAACATATATTTTTTACAGGCTTCGGGCGTTGAAATCCCGGCGGCTTTACAATCATTTGGAGCGGATTTTTTAAACATGAACTTCTCGCATTCTTCCGGAGTACTGATACCCGCATCTAAGCATTCTTTCGGGGCATTTTTTTTAAACATTATTTTTTCGCATCCATCCCTATCGCTTACTCCGGCGGCTCGGCATTCTTCCGGCAGGCCAGCCAGTTGCATGCGCTTCTTACATTCATCCGGGTTGGTAATATTGGCTTCCCGGCATTCGGTCGGGGCTTGCTTTAAAAACATTATTTTACCGCATTCTTCCGGGGTCTTGGCTCCGGCCTCTTTACATTCCTGGGGCAGTTCATATTTTTCTTCAAAATATTTAAACTCTTCTGTCGGTTTAAATTCAACCTTGGTTAGATCGCTTAAATTAACGGTTTTTTGCCTTAAAACATAATTGCATTCCTCCATAGTCGCTGCTCCCGCCTGTCCACATTCCGGCGCCATAAAATTTTGGGCCATATATTTATCGCAGGCAGCTTGGTCAGTGATTTTCGCTTTTTGGCATTCCGGAGATAAAGACACCTGTATTTTTACTAACTTTCCGCAATCCTCTCGGCTGGTTACTCCGGCTTTCTGGCATTCGGTGGGCATACTCTTTAGAAATATTATATTGTTGCATTCCTCGGGCGTAGTTACTTGCGCCTTCTGGCATTCAATTGGCATGGAGTACCTATAACTATATTTTTTGCATTCTTCTTGGTCTAAAATCCCTTTTTCCCGGCATTGCGGCGGGATAGACATATATTTATTGCATTCTTCCCTGGATAACAATCCTCTGTCTCGGCAATCGGGCGGAATGGATTTAAATTTCTGGCATTCTTCCTGGGACAGGAGTCCTCTTTCCCGGCAATCGGGCGGGATATTCATAAATTTTTGGCATTCTTCTATGGAAGTGATATTATTTTTTTTGCATTCAGAGAGGAGCTCCGGCTGGACTTGAGGTATCATTTGCAGCGGTTGTTTTTCCATCATTTCCGGAGTTAGCGGCTGGATCGGCGGAAGGAGATTATTCGGCGAGGTCCCGTTATTTATAACCTGGATACTGAAAGACCGGGAAGCTTTTATGGTCCCGGCTACTCTGGCGTTGGCCGTGACTTTGTAATAGCCATTGGGGAAATTTGGCGTATTCCACATAAAATAATATTGTTGGTTATTATCCCGCACTCCGCTGTATTTATCACTCCTTGGGCCTTCAATGGAAAAATCTACTCTGTCTACGTCTTTATTTAAAGAAGCCGTAATTCTTTTTTCACCAAAAAGAGGCGGCTGGAGAGCTTCTATAAAAGTAATTTCGTAAGTTGTACTTAAATCCGCTGTTTTAGTTTCAAGAGTATTATATAAGGTGGGAGCAGGAGAAATAGTTGGGTTATCAATAGTTATATTTATTTGTTTTGAGAGATCTACGTAGCCGCTTTTTTTAGCATAAGCCTTTATTATATATTGGCCGCTAGTTAGAGATTTAGTATCCAAGTTAAAGGCGTAAATTTTATTTCCTTTATTATCGGCCGGATATTTATTTATTTCTCTTCCGTCTTTCTGGATGGAAAAAACCACTTCCGCTTCTCCACTTGTTTTTACAGAGATAGTAGTTTGGCCGGAAGCCTTTGCTGGCGGAGAAATAAATTCCATAGTCATAAGATAATGAGGGGAAGCATCAGTAATATCAGTGGTAATATCCCGAAATATAATATTAGAATCGCTGGCCGAAGGAATGGTATTGGTGGTTGTGTCTATGGTCGGAGCGGTGTAAGTCGTGGTGTTTGTTGAAGGGGCAATATATGTATTAGTGTCTATCGTGGGGGTAGCATCTAGTATGGTATTCATACCCGGGGCAATATAAGTTGTAGTATCCGTGGTTGAAGTGGTATCAGGAGCACTGTAGGTGCTGTCGGTTGTAGTTTGGGCCTGCCCGGCTAAAACGGGGATAAATAAAAAAACCGCCTGATTTAATATTAAAATAGCGGTCAGGAAGACATTAACGAATTTAATTTTTGCTAATTTTCTCATATTTTTAGTTTTAGAACCGGCCAGGAGAATTTAGAAAAAATTTTCCGGCCAAGTTTCTTAGTTTATATATTCTTATCCTCCCTCTATTATAACATATTAGCTTTTTTCCCGCCAGAATTTGCTATAAATAGCTTGACAAAACCATTTTTTGGTGTAAGATAGTATAAAATTAGAATAATACATGTTTTTTTAAAAAAGGAGAAACGGAGATGAAAAGAGAAAAGAGAGAAATAACTTTTAAACCTCTAAAGAGTAACCGGTTAAAATGCAATCAAACCGGCGACCAGGTCCGGGCTGGCCAGATCAAGACCTACAGAAGAAATAAGCTCGGCGGAAGGCCAAAAAAAGATATAACTCCGCCAGAGTTAAGCTTCCCCAGGGCAAGGATTTTTTTGGGATATGTATATTGCCCAAATTGTGGCACGCAGAAGTATGCATATTCTTCTGGGAAACAGGTGTGTTCAAGTTGTAACCAAGTATTTATCTTTTTCCGTTAACTCTTCACAGAAAGTTTTTTTAAAAAATAAAACGCCATTGGCTTAAAACCTAATGGCGTTTTCATTTGTACCGCTACGGGGAATTCCGCCTCGTCCCGCCTTCCGGCGGGACTTCGTTGCCCTGGGCAGCGCTCGATGCTCCTTTGGTCGCATCAAGCGACGCTCGGCTGCATTTTTTGCCGACAGAAATTCGACAAAAAATTTGCCTTGCTTCTGCCCGTTCGATTCCCCTTAACAAATCAAGTAAATAAAAATGCTCTCGTTTTTCGAGAGCATTTTTATTTATTGTACCGCCACGGGGAATCGAACCCCGGTTACCAGGATGAAAACCTGGTGTCCTAACCACTAGACGATGGCGGCGAAATTAAAACACCCCGAAAGATAGGGATGGATTTTTTTAGGAAAGTATGGTAATACTAAGAATAGTTTAGATAATTTTTTAGTTTTAGTCAACCCCTAGAAATTTACTTCTACCTGACTTTAGTCAGGATTAAGAAATCAATTTATTAAATATTGGCTGTTTAGCTCCTACTAAAGTAGGGTAGAAATTAAATTATGATTATTTTAGGGATAGAGACCCCGCACAAAGCTGCGCTTCTGCGGGGCGAGACTCAAAATATTAATGTTTGTTTATTTTTATGAATGAATTTTTATTTTTATGATAATTCTAGGAATTGAGACCAGTTGCGATGAAACTGCCGCGGCTATTATTGAGGGAAAAGACGTGGGGACACAAAATCTTGTGTTCGTACGATCTAACGTGGTTTCTTCGCAAATAGAAATTCATAAAAAATACGGGGGCGTAGTGCCAGAAGTGGCCGCCAGGGAGCATGTTTTAAATATTTTACCCGTGGTTAATGAGGCTTTGGAAAAAGCGGGTATTAAACGCGAAAAAGCGGCAGAGAAAATAGATGCCATTGCCGTTACGGTCGGGCCGGGTTTGATTACTTCTTTGATTGTAGGGATAGAAACTGCTAAAACCTTGTCTTATGTCTGGGGTGTACCTTTAGTGGCGATTAATCATATTGAAGGGCACATATACGCTAACTTTGTTAGCGTAAATTCCAAATTCCAAATTCCAAATTCCAAACAAATTCAAAATCCAAAATCTCAAACCTCAAACATAAAATTCCCAGCGTTAATCCTTACTGTTAGCGGTGGGCATACGATGTTAGTTTTAATGACGGGTCATGGTAAATATAAGATAATTGGTGAGACGCGGGACGATGCGGCCGGGGAAGCGTTTGATAAGGCAGCTAAACTACTTGGCATTGGTTATCCGGGAGGACCGGCCATCGCGGCTGAAGCGGCAAAATTTCCGATTTCCGATTTCCGATTTCCGATTAAATCATCAATCGTCAATCGTCAATCGTCAATTTCCTTGCCTCGGCCCATGATTAATTCCAGTGATTATGATTTTTCCTTTTCCGGATTAAAAACCGCCTTGCTTTATAAATTAAAAAAAGATAAAATGTGGAAGAAGAAAGTTCCGGAATATTGCGCCGAATTCCAGCAGGCCGTAATTGATGTTTTAATTGCTAAAACCATCAAAGCCGCCCGCGATTTTAAGGTAAAAACCGTGATGCTTTCCGGCGGGGTAGCGGCCAATCAGGAATTGCGTAAACAGATGAAAAAAAAAATTGAATCCCAAATTACCAATTATCACCGCCTTGGCGGGATCCCGCCCACTATAAATATAATAAGGTGGCGGGACAAATTACAAATCCCCGATCTTAAATATACAACTGATAATGCGGCGATGATTGCGGCCGCCGGCTATTTTCGGGCTTTAAAAAAAGATTTTATCCCGTGGCAGAAAATAAAAGTCGATCCTAATTTAGAGCTAACAGTAATTTGCCCGCCCCTCCCGCCTCGGCGGGATTGGCGAGGCCGGGGAAATTACCAATTTGTGGGTTATTAACTTAAAAATTAATTAAAATTATAAAACAGCGTAATTTACGCGATCAAATCTATGTTAAGCCAAGATTTTATTCAAAAAATGAAAACCAAACTGAAAGAGGAAAGAAAAGCCGTAGCTAAAAAAAATTTAAAATTAAAGAAACCGGAAGTTGACGAAGACAATCCGGATTTTGATGATTTAGGGCATGATGCTACCGACGATATTTTAGAAGAGTCGTTATTATCGGTTCATGAGGGTATTTTAGAAAAGATAGACAATGCCTTGGGAAGAATTACTGACGGCACTTATGGAGTCTGTCTTAAATGCGGGAAAAGTATCAGCCAGGAAGATTTAGCTAAAGAACCCTGGGCCGAGCATTGCCGTGTTTGTGGGAAGTAACATCTTGATTTAAAAAAGTCGTGTTTATTGCTAGACACGACTTTTTTATTTTTTATCTAAGTTTTGTCCAAATTACTAATTACTAATCACCAATTACTTTTTTTTCCCTCTCATCTTTCTCTCTTTCTTGTTTATTTCTATGGTGGTTTTTATAACCGTATCCGGAATTAAGGAAATGGAATCTATGCCGCATTCTACTAAGAAAGTGGCGAAATCCGGGTAATCGCTCGGCGCCTGGCCGCAGATGCCAATTTTTGTTTTTGTCCGGCGGGCGGTGTCTATGGCGTATCTGATTAAAGTTTTTACGGCTTCGTTTCTTTCATCATAAATATGGCTCACTAAAGAACTGTCGCGGTCAACCCCTAAGGTAAGCTGGGTTAAGTCATTACTGCCGATAGAAAAGCCGTCAAAAATTTCCGCGAATTGTTCGGCCAAAATCACATTAGAAGGAATTTCCATCATACAATATAATTCAAAGCCATTTTTGCCTTGCTTTAAGCCATGCTCGGCCAGGATTTTCCTGACTTTTTTCGCTTCTTCCAAAGTGCGGCAGAAAGGCACCATTACTTTTAAATTATCTAAGCCCATTTCCTCGCGCACCTTTTTTATGGCCTGGCATTCCAGTTTGAAAGCGGGCAGAAATTTAGGCGAGTAATAACGGGAAGCGCCGCGCCAGCCGATCATCGGGTTGGACTCAACCGGCTCATATTTAGTCCCGCCAACCAGGTTAGCATATTCATTGGTTTTAAAGTCAGAAAGCCGGATAATAACGTCCTTAGGATAAAAAGCCGCAGCAATCATCGCTACCCCTTCGGCCAGTTTATCAACAAAGAATTGCTTTTTATTTTCGTAGCCGGCAGTAAGCTTATCTATTTTCTTTTTAACGTCTTTGTCTTTTATCCGGTCATAGTTAATTAAAGCCAGAGGATGAATTTTTATGTAATTATTTATGATAAACTCTAATCTGGCCAGGCCGACGCCATCGTTAGGGATAAAAGAGGTGGAAAAAGCCAGGTCTGGTTCGCCGATATTCATCATGATTTTAGTCTTGGGTCTTTTTAGATTTTTTATGTTAGTTTTTTTAATTTTAAAAGGCAGGATGCCTTCATAAACATAGCCCTCTTCGCCTTCGGCGCAGCTGATAGTCACCTTTTTTCCGGTTTTAATCCGGTAAGAAACGTTATTGGTGCCGACGATACAAGGAATGCCAAGTTCGCGGGAAACAATGGCGGCGTGGCAGGTTCGGCCGCCCTTATCCGTCACAATCGCCGAAGCAATTTTCATAATCGGCTCCCAGTCCGGGTCAGTCATATCCGTGACGAGAACCTGGCCAGGTTTAAAGTTTTTAATGCCGCTTACTTCCATAATCCGGTTAGCCACGCCTGTGCCTATTTTATTGCCGACACTTTGCCCTTTAGTTATAATTTTACCTTTTTTACCAAGTTTATATTCCTCCAAGATATTATAGTCTCTAAGACTTTGCACAGTTTCCGGCCGGGCTTGGATTATATATAATTTTTTGTCTTGGCCATCTAAGGCCCATTCAAGATCCATAGGCCGGCTATAATGCTTTTCTATAATCATAGCCCACTCGCCCAGTTTTTTTATCTGTTCATCGGTAATTGATGGCTTTACTTGTTCTTTTGGTTTAATCCTTATATTTTTAGTCGGATTTTTGGGATCATTGTTATAAACCATTTTTAATTTTTTGCATCCGATAGAACGGGAAATTATGGCGCCGGTCGGTTTAAAAACATAAAATTCGTCAGGATTAACCTTGCCCTGAACAATATTTTCTCCCAAGCCGTAGATGGAATTTATAAGGACAGCATTAGAAAATCCGGATTCAGTATCAATTGTAAAAATTACTCCGGAAGCGGCTAAATCAGCCCGGATCATTTTTTGCACGCCGACGGAAAGGGCGACTTTAAAATGGTCAAATTTTTTGTCAACGCGGTAAGAAATCGCCCGGTTAGTAAATAAGGAGGCGATGCATTTTCTTACAGCCAGTAATAGCTCTTTTTCTCCGCTGATATTTAAATAAGTTTCCTGCTGGCCGGCGAAAGAAGCATCCGGCAGATCCTCGGCTGTAGCTGAAGACCGGACCGCCACCGCCAGATTTTTAACTCCGTATTCAGCCGAAAGTCTTTTATAGGCCTGCCCGATGGCTTTTTCAAAATCCTCTGGAAAAGACGTACTAACTATTAATTTACGCACCTGCGCTCCGCGATGCATTAAGTCTATTACCTTATGGGTATTAAGGCCTTTTAAGATTTTTTTTATTTCTTTTTTTATGTTTGCGCTTTCCAAAAAATAATTATAGGCATAAGCCGTGGTGGCAAAGCCGTTAGGCACTCTTACGCCTTTAGAGGAAAGTTTACGGTACATTTCTCCCAAAGAAGCGTTTTTGCCTCCAACCGATGGCACATCTTTAATTGTTAGCTGGTTGAAAAATTTTATGTATTTATTGGATTTTGGCATATTATTTATAATCTACGAATTAGATTTTAGAGGGGAAATAGGGCTAAGAAGGCTTTAAAAAGGATGAGAGGGGAAAGAAGGGGAAAATTTTTCCCCCTCCCTTCTCGCCCCCCTTTGCCTTCTTAAGCCATCTCACCCTTCTTGGGAGTTTATAGGTTAATTTTTTTGCTCCATTCGTAAATAAAAGGAATTTTCCACCATTCACCATTATAGGTTTTGATAATTCCCATAACCGAGATGACAATTAAGACAAGTATCAGGAGCTGCCCGAAAAACGGGAACCAGACAAACAAGCTGGCAATCAGTTCAATAATAAACAAAACTAAACCCTGCTTGGCATGGAACTGGGCAAACTCAGAATCTTTCTTACCCAAAAGTGGCACTAAACAGAGAATCCAGATATAAGATAGGGCGGCAATATTTTTATTGGTTTCCACATCAGGATTGGCAGAAGTTTTTTTACTTTCTTTTTTAGCCATATTTTTGCTATCGCGGACTTACGCGGACTCACGCGGACTTATACTGACTAGAGCGGACTCACGCGGAAGAATGATAATTAAATTATTAATGATATTATTATCATAACATAATTTTTGCTATAATAAAAATACTGGTGTTTGACAGAAAGACTAAATTAGTTTAAGAATAAAGGAATAAAAGGGGATATGGTGAAATTGGTACACACGCATGCCTTAGGAGCATGTGGGGCAACCCATGAGAGTTCGAATCTCTCTATCCCCACCAAGGTGTTAGAAAAATCACAAAAGTATTTAGAGTTTTGCGAGCGTGTGAGCGAGCAATCCGACCTTTTACACAGTAAAAGAGGCGGGCGAGTCTCCCCTTCGGCACTGGTTTTTGTAGGCGGGATGGGGCAACCCGTGAGAGTCCGTGGGGTCATTCTTGCCCCGTCGTATGACGGGGCGACCCCACGCCCAGTCGAATGACTGGGCGAATCTCTCTATCCCCACTAACGTTCAGCGGTCACATTATAAATATAAAAAGGAGGCAACAATGTCGGAGTATTTAAAAGAAAACTGGAAGCCGCTTGGCGTAATGTTAATTGCGACTATTATCGCCTTTTTCTTTATCTGCAACCATGTTTAATTTGGTTAAAAGTAAGGGAAAAAGCGAAAAAGCCTGAATTTAGCTAATTTTCAGGCTTTTTTCTTTGAAATTGTAATAAATATTGACAAAAATATGCAATCGTACAAATATGCAATCGTACAAATATTGACAAAAAAATATAAATATGATACTATATAATTGTCTCATGGGGGTGAGTGTTTTTTCCAAAAGCCAAAGGAGGTCATAAAATGGCGGGAAAAACCCTCACAAAGAGAATGGTCGCAAGAATATCTGTTTCTGTTTTCGGTCTTGCGATAGCTATTTTTTGTTTATTTAAATTGGTTAGTGCTCCGGTCTTTCTTTACCCGCAGCAGCAGTGGGTTAACGCCCAGTACTTAGCCTTAGTGTTTGTGGGAGCCCTGGTTTTTTATTGGGCGGCATTCACTGATTTTGATCGGAGTAAAGAAGAAAAATTCTTTCAATAAACACAAGAAAGCCGGAAAAGAAATTCTCTCCGGCTTTTTCATTTGGTTTTTCTATTATATAATACTAAGTAGAAGAAGTTTTTGCGACTCTAAACCTTTAGATGATCCTTTAATGCGAATCCTTCCTTGAGGACTTAAGCCTTTCTGCCATAATGCGAATGCCACGAATTACGAATACGGTATTTGCGGCATTCGCATAATTGCGCAAACGATTAAATATAGATAAATAATTCGCATTAATGGTTCGCTAGAAGGTTTAAAAATAAATTAACGTCTTGAACATGAGTTTTCTCCATACTTTTAATCCCAATCCAATTTTAGTTTCTTTCGGCCCCATCCACGTCTATTGGTATGGTTTTTTTATTGTTTTTGGGGCTTTGGCAGCCATAGCCGTGGCTCTAAAAATTTCTTCTTATTATAGTCTAAAAAAGGAAGCCATTATTGATTTAGCTTTCTGGTTGGTCTTGGGAGGAATAATCGGTGCTCGGGTTTATCATGTTCTTTTGGAATTGCCTTATTATTTAGAATACCCTTTAGACATTTTTAAGGTCTGGCAAGGCGGTCTGGCTATTCACGGCGCAATTATTGCCGGCTTATTAGTAATTTGGATTTTCGCCCGAAAACGCGGCTTTGATTTTTGGCTTCTCTCTACGATTATCGCTCCGGGCCTGGCTCTGGCTCAGGCAATTGGTCGGTGGGGAAATTATTTTAACGGTGAACTTTTTGGTAAGCCGACTGATTTTCCCCTAGGCATTCCAATTGATATTATGAGGCGGCCGCTTGAATATATTTCCTCTGAATTTTTTCACCCCACATTTTTCTATGAATCAATCGGCAATTTTTTAATTTTTTT
>Ga0100392_1004804_pt1 | contig 12005 bp, 10 predicted proteins | sample CryGeymeta201516_FD_81548 | JGI IMG/M metagenome (GOLD analysis project Ga0100392, IMG submission 81548) | Groundwater microbial communities from Crystal Geyser aquifers in Utah, USA - Crystal Geyser metaG 2015-16 | ecosystem: Environmental > Aquatic > Deep subsurface > Groundwater | place: USA... | reverse complement strand
TGACTATACAAATTTTTAGTACTCTACTTCTAAAATAGTAAGCTAAATATTTATCAGTAACACACAAATAAAACTTTGATAGGCCACCCACTGGCTAGAGTGGTTGGCGATAATAATAATAACGTATCACTTTGAGCTTTGAGCCAACAGGACCTGTATCAACTAGTAACTAATCTCGGGGAAACAGAAGTAGGTTCCGTTTTGTGTGGAGTGATAATTTATTAGTGTCAACAAGTTATTATAAATCAATCTTCCATGTATTGTAAACAATGCAGCAACACCGCAACACCCATCAACACCATGAACTATAAAATGCATTTAATGGAATAGAAACAAAATTACGCGTATCCAATTTTTCCTTCTTGCTTGCGATCGAATAAAGATAGGAAAGTGTCCATCATCGTTGGGGAATGGAGGTGAATGAAGTACTCCAGTAAGGAATGCGGACAAAGCGATCCGTTACTTGCGCAGTTTGTTATGCAATTATTTTAATCCAAGGCGCCGACGGACGACACTCCTGATTCGATTGTGTTTTGCGTTGGAATGGCTATCCAAACGGTTAATATGTTTCAATGGAAGTTGTTGCTGTTGTTAGTTGTTGGGAATGGAGGGTCGCGCGGCAGCTCGATTGTACACACCAGGCACCGTGGGTTCTGTAGTGGTTTATTAAATTGTGGGAATAGATGCGATGGGGATACAGAAGGTGTTTGTGTGGCGACATACGATAGTGTAGGGGAACTACTTATGAACTGGGAACTGGGGGTGCTGATGGTGTTCTTAAGGAAGTACCGAAGTAACCCTTGATTGACGGTATTGTGTTTATGAAATACCCAGCTGCTTTGTCGGTTTTGTGTTTATGAAGCAGCATCCAACAAGTCGCGACTTACTTTGAAGCAGATCGTTGGTATATCGAGGCAGATAATTAAACAGTTGTGAGGGCATTCACTAGCAGGACACAGGACGCAGGGCTCTGGAGCTTTGATAACATCTTCCCTGAATTACCGCAAGTTTTTTTTGGCACGCATTCTGGGCAACGATGATTTGTCCTGTTTAGGTGGTATCCAATTTCATTTTTTGAAATCTGGGCTGCTAGAGCAGATATCATGATCAATCTTATCGTCGGAGGTGTAGCGTGTAGAATAGAGATATCATGGTATGTGCTGTATGTGCTTATGTGCTCTCTACGTACTCTAGTACGGTACTCCATTGCTTTGGATTTGCTTGTTTATTACAGTACCGGTACTAGTAGTACTACTATGCTGAGGTTCTTTACTTAAATTTTTGATGTACCAGTACGTAGCCGAGATCTTTCTTGAAAAGTCGTCAATAATTGAGCACATTCGTGAACACTACAATTAAATGAATCATACAGTACCTGGTAATGATAATCCTATATTCAGATGCTCGTGGTTTGTCCCTTAAAGCTTTTTGGAACTGGGGTACTCAAAGTTCACATTGTAATAACCATTCGTGAATGCGAGTCTGCTTTCTTGCATCATCGCGGCCAAGCGATACAACTACTACCTGTGGTATCCAGTATCCATTACCATTATCGAACAACCCCAGCCCCCCCATCGTCGCTTGCACATTCTTCTTGTTGTTTTGAGTAGTTGTTTCTGTTTCGATAACCTGTCGAATACCTTGCCACATCCGTAAACGCCTCTTGCACTGTTCGAACAGTCAATTAAAACCTGCGAGTCAAGCCATAGCTGTCCTCCCCATTTAAGCTCAGCGACATATTATAGTCTCCTTCAGGCAAGAGACAGTTATGAGAACTGTATCATTTATCAAGATGAACCACCGAGTGCATTTCATTTTGGCCCTGAGCTTGCTCTTGGCTTCCCAACCGTGCCTTGCTGATACCGATAACAACCTCCCAAAGCGACATACGCAGGAATACCATACGCACAATCTACGAAAGCTTGGATTGGAAGCCTACTTTTCTACCACAGTGGCTCCTGCCACCACCGGGCACGTGAATGTAACTTTTCCTCAAGAAGATACTAGGGATGATGAAACCTCTACTGATGCACCCTCTGTGGCCCAGACATCGGAACTGACCCAAGAAGAAACTCCTCTTCTGGAGGATACTTTTACTGACAAACCTCAAAAGGAACAGACACTTCAAGTAGTTCCCAAAACGGTCGAACCAACTGTCGCTCCTGTTGCCCCGACGACTGCGCCTGTAGCGGGAGCACCTCCCGAGGTTTCGGAAAAACCCGAAAAGACTCCTGTTGACGAACCAAGTGTTGACGATGGTGTACCTGTCAAGGATGAGGATGGGATGTCTGTCAAAGAACAAGATGAGGAAGAGGTACTTCTTGAAGACACTATTACCGACGAACCGGAAACACAAGAACAGAAAGAACCCCCCACCGCAACCCCTAATGAGCAAGTAAGCGAGGTTGACAATAACGAATCTATCAACAATACTGACGAAGTAAATTTTGTTCCGCAAGGAGATCTCTATTCGGAAACCCGCCAATACAATGGAAGCCTCGGTGAAGTATTTGTGGAGTTTTCGTTGTGGAGCCCTACCAGGGATAGCATGGAGCTTGACTTCCTGCGGATAAAAACAGCTGTGATCGATAGCTTTGATGTCTTCGTTTGCGATGCCAGTGATCCTATTCGGGAACAAGGACCCGGCTATTGCGCCGTTCGGGACAAAGTCCTGCTCAAGGATTCATCATCGATTGCCATGGATAGTCTAGTATCCTCGGCGAGCGATAGTGCGGTAGTCGCCCCTACCATGATGGTTCTGACTTCGACCAATGTAAATGATGGCAACGGTGTAGTCCACAACAGTGAGCTCTTGATATGGACTACCTGGCGCGTGTCCTGGGGTGTCTTGCAGATTGGATCCGCTCTTCGTAATTACATTGAAGATATGTACGTAATCGAAGGAACAACTTTCTCAGAAGCCGAAAAGAATCTCAAGGAATTGGCATTGTTGCAGCAAATAATTTCTGTTGAGACAGAACGTAACATTCGCCGGGGAGTCTTTCAAGCCGATTTGAATATGTTTTTGGCAGATGAAGCTTACGAGGTCAAGTCCAGTGTGGTTGGAGAGGAAGTCAACACATTTGGGGCCATGATGCACCCTGCAATAATTGGAAATGGAAACCACGCAGACGAAGAGGGCGACGGCAATGACATGATGATCATTCTTTTCTTTTCTGGATTGGCAGTGGCCGTCTGCGTTATTGCGACTCTGTTATACTTTTCTTGCCGATCCCGCAGGTATAACGGGGGACAAGGCAGCAAGCGAAACATAATTATTGTGGACGATACAAGCAAAACCGATTCTGATCCTAATTCTCATCGATCTTCTCCTGTGAAGGGACCACCTCCTATGCATACCTATCAAGTGGACGAGGAGGAGGAAGCCGACGAAGAGCAACTGCAGCATAGCTTTGTCATTGATCACGAACAAGCCCTGCAAAACGAACCACCGCAGCAGGAATTTCATCAGTCGCTGCAAATGGAACAAGAAGACGAAGAAGTGCCAGTCACCGAAGGCGATGCGCACACACACGCCAGATCCATGGCCACCAACACCTTGGCAGAATCGTCAATGTACACAAGCGGCAGCGGGATATCTGCCATCACTGGTGTTTCGGGATTGGAAAATTCCGATACCTGGTCTGTGGGTAGCATGAGTATTGATCTTGCCGATTGGGGATGAGCTGACGCTGTCAATATCGTTGGCACAGAAATGAATGGCCTGTATCAGACACTCCATTGTACGTTTCTTTGATCGCTACGTCTTTCTGCAATTGTACGCATTGGATATCTGTATTGGACATTTCTCGCTTCTTTACGAACACGAAATTTCACCTTTGGCGAGAACTTCCTATTCATTTCATTTTCTAATACATTTTTGCCTCTAATAGACCATGATATTTATTGCTATCCCTATCGGCTACATTAGTTAGTGAAGCACGGCATAAATATTAATTTTATCTATGACTACACCCACCAGCAACATTAGGTAACAACTGGTTTGGGAGTTGCTCGTAAGCTTCACCATCGATCTGCGCATGTTCCTGTTCCAGCACTGAGAGATTGTCGGCGTCGCGCGTCCCCAGTCTTGAATCAACTTACTATTGTCATATTTCCATTTTGCATGGATGTGAGGATTCACCACAAACTGGAATATCGACATCGCTAACGGAAATTAGTACATACCGTTAAATTTTATTGTAAAGCCGAAATTTCATTCGTTTCTGTTTGTGGTGTCAAAAATACCTATGAGAAAACCAGTATTGCCGCTTTTGCGCACTCGAGATGTCGAGCAAATTTAGTGCCTTTGAAATCGTCACCGTGTGGTTGTGATAGAGGTCTATCGAACTATTTCGTCACGTGGATCAAATTCTCCACCTCTACGTGTGATAGCTCCCTAGCATCAACAGAATCAGGAAGTGTTGGCTCGAATACTCGTGGCAAATGATAAGCGAGCGAGGAAATGCGATACGTCTTTCGTGGATATTCCATAACCCCAGTAAACTAGGAGAGACTACAGATAAAATGGCAGCAGGAACAAGCGAAGCAGCCACGACTATCACTGCAACAAGATTACCCGCAAGTGGACTTCTCTCCACTTTGAAAGACATGGCACCAAAACTAAGTTCCGGCGCATCTCTTTTTCGCGCCCATTTTACTATGAAAAAGTTTTTTAAGAACAGTACAGTAGAAATATCGCTTCCTTTCACATTTGAGAACTACTGTTGTTCTTGTATGGTGTCTTGCTCGTTTCTGTACCAAACAAAAAATTGGTGTGTAGCGCAGTGAATCATGTGATGTACTTCATAACCAGGAGAATCGATGCAACCGGCATTGAAAAATCGTGGAAGTTTAAGCGGCTTTCTTCTTTGGGGTGGTCTTCACAATTCCATATCGCTTGAAAAAGAATTTCAAGAACAGAAAGAGGTAACTTGCGTACATGAGTAATGTTCCCTGAATATTTCTCATGTTGGCCCAGCATCCTTCTTCCCCGACATGTTTGAGAGAATTGTATGTTAAAAATACACCGACCAGCATTTGCACAATTTGTGCCACAGTAATGACAATGGGATTGAACCACTTTTGGATATTCGGCAAGAGCTAGGGTGAGACGCTTTCATTCGCTTAAAATTGACTTGCAACGTATCTTCCATGCAAGCAAGCAATTTAAATTCAACCAAAATCCCAAACGCCGAACTACTCATGAATCCGGAATATATAAAATACGAAGCACTACACATCACATACCTTGGGCTTAATACGCATAGCCATCAAAAAGTAATAAAAATACATGATGGCATGTACTCCAAAGTTAACAGCACAGAAGATCAATCCAGTTGGCGTCTCATTGACCCATGTGTGCCAACAGCAGTAAAGAACGGTAATATGATGGTACCAGTGCAAGAAAATCAATGGTTTCTTGTGGATAACGATGAAAAAAGTATCGAACAACTCGGCGAATTTGCTCAGCAAGAAGACAAAACCCCAGTTGGCAACAGCTCCAGATCCGAGCAGAGAGTAGGGTGATTCGCAGACATTGTCTCTCAGTCCGTAGTAGTACAAATTGTGGATGACTTGAGGTGCCGTTCGGAAAAATCCAAAGGTAGAAAAGACGCTCAAAAAGAAACTCCAGGCAGCCAAGGTTTTTCTCCAACCCCATGAGGGCTTATCCTGCATGTAGTGCTGTCCCCAAAAGATGGCAACAACGTAGATTCCGCAGGCCAAAAAAGGAATCCAAGGGTTTGCATCCATAACGGTCCAGAATCGGAAAATGTACTCCGTGTTGAACTCCCAGTCGAAATGGGTCTTGCCCAGCACTGGGTACAAGCATGCAATCTCCTCATAGTAGTACTTGTCGGTTCCTCGAACAATGGATTCTCGAAGACACTCTCCGGTTTCGTCAATTGGGTGCCACACCATGATTGTTTGTTTGCTCGTTGCTGGAAATAATAATATGAAGAAAAATAATGTATTATTGAAACATTAAAAGGATGTTCGCAGGACCGTTTCCCGTGGTTGTGCTGGACCGTTGTACCTGGTACTCGAGTACGAGTACTTGTTTGCAATGACGACGACGTGTTGCTGTTGCACTGCGAGTTTGAATTGAGGACGGCAGGCGCATGCCACATCGTCTTTACTTTGTAGGGTTCAGGCTCATGGTCCAAGCCAGAAAGAATTGCTCTGCTACTAGTAGTAGTAGCTATTTTAGTAGCTAGTAGTAGTGGTAGCTAATAGTAGTACTAGCTAGTCTACTGAGTACTAGTAGCTAGTACGAGTAGTAGTAGTGGTAGTCTACTACTACTACTACTACTATCTCTAGCTAGTAGAGTAGAGTCTAGCTAGAGAGTAGACTACTACTCGTCTACTCTCTACTACTCTACTGTAGTAGCTAGTCTACGAATGCTATTAGACACACTAATACTTGCTACTCGGAGTAGCTACTACTAGTAGTACCGGTAGACTAGCTAGCACTCAAATACTACTACTAATGTACTACTAGTAGTAGTGCTCTACTACTAGCTAGTGATGTAGAGCAGGTAACAATGCTACAACTAGTAGCCGGCTACTCCTACTAGCAACAAGCTGAAGTACAGTATTCTAATCGAATACTACAAGGTACTCGAATAGTATATTCCATTCCAAGAATAGTAGCTAGACTAGACTACTTGAGTGGAAAACCAAGAAGAATTGGAATCAGCGACTTCAGTGCCAACGGCTAGCTCACAATAAATATCTTTTCATGATTACCAATAAGCACACGCAGGTAAACGTCATGACATTGTCCAAGCATTCAGTGAAGACACGATCCATCATAGCACATCGCTTATACTGTTTCCGCAGACGATCACTCAAAACATGTCAAAAGGGACTGAACAAGCATCAGACAGTGACCCTTCATTGTCTCTTCCCTCCTTCTAATTTTGATGGTGGGTCCAGTCGAGCCACAAACCCTGTCATGTATAAAAGAGAACAAAGACTACAAAAGTGACTGAACAATAGGTTGGTATTGGCCTGAACAACCAGGATATCCAATGGCTGCAAACCATCAATGGTAGCTGGAATCATGCTAGCCTGTAGTCGTCCAGCAGTCAACACTTTGATGGCCAAGACACCGACAGTTTGTTCGGCACCAAGGAGGGTGACCAGCATGCCGATTAAATTGAGTGAGACACCTACTCGAATTGCTCTACGGACCATATTGGCCGTTTCAACACGGGTGGTAGCTCTTCGCAAGAGTCTCCGAGAAAGGCGAGCTCCGCCTCCCCATGTCCAAAAAATACTGAGGAACGAAATAGCAATTCCTACGGGCGCAGCTCGGGATAGTATGGGTGAGATATTGAAGGACATGATCTCGAAGGTCACGTATGTTCAGTTTTCAACAGGAAGTATTCACTGTAAAATAGTAAATAAAATGGCATTACTGTACATACCTGCTCCCGAAAGTAAAAAGTTTACCTGAGCCCCAGAGGATAATTGCTTAGGACTACCAGCGACCACATTCTTAGCAAAGACCAAAATGACGGCCGAAGTGACGGTCAAGATCATTTGAGACCACCAAGATAGCCAAGAGGCTCGCTTTAAACCCAGGGAGGTCTCAACCACAACCGTATCAGCCCTTGGTAGCTTGGCTGGGGCATCGTTGCTTTCATTATCATCGTCTTCAAGCTCATCACTGTTGGGACGCTGCGAAAAAAGTTTTTCGGCAGAAACGAACGGCTTGGCATCGATCAATTGTCGCTCTGCCCGACTTGCCTGAGGCAAGGGCCGTGCCCGAGTAGATTGTCGATTAGTCGCGAAGGAAAAAGCAGATGATTTCTGCAAGACTGCTAACAGCGCCGGCAAGTAGAGCACTTTCATGATTTGCTTTTTAAATCTCATTTCTACTCATTTAATATCTGCTCTTTAATATATAAACTAAAACGCTTTGAAGGTTTGGGATGATGATTTTTTTTTAGTCTTTTTAGGCGGACAGAGATGAAATAATTTTTTTTCCGTCTAGCCTACACCTAACCCTATTTCTAGAGCAATAAAGTTTTCCAATTGAATTTACTCGTGACCCATTATATTTTGATCGTGCCGTACAACTACTACTTCTAATAGTAGTATTTGAGCCGGGCTGCGCTCCTGTGGCTACTACTATGCGATCGGAAGGTGATCAATGCAGCGCATAGCATCATAAATGTCTCTCGTCCAATTTCCCCATGGATCAGCCCTCTTCATACATGCATAAAACCAGACTGTTACTTTGTGGACGTGTTTCTTGGCCTTGAACGTCTCATCTTCTCCTTGGACATTGGGGTAGAAATTCTCCAGCAAAGTTTCCATAATCAATTGTCTGCCATCATCAGGTCTAGCTTTCCAAATCTCAGATCGTTTGTTAGTCACAAAAGCACGACCTCTTCCCTTACCAAGAATCAATTGTTCGACCAATGTCGGGAGAACTGTTCCAAGGTCAATCTCCAGCGAGGGTTTATGCAACGAGATTGTACCGGAAGAAGAAACGAAGTTGGACCTTTGAATATAGTCGCAGCTTTCATCAAGCTGAATGGAACCTTTCGAATCGCCGTCGATGTCAATCAAACGACAATTCCGATGATCGCGTGAAACCAAAACATTGGACAAGTGGTTGAAATCAAAGGCTTGGACACCCATCAGTGTCAAATCACGGAAGGCGTTCAGCAGAGAAACGAGAAGAACCTTCACTGAAATCAAAGAAAATTTTCCTTGTAGGTTCTCGACTTCTTTTCGTTCTTTCTCGTCGGTGACCCTATCTAGCGGCATGAGATAATCGGCGATGAATTTCTTCATGGTGTATGTGGAAAATTCCTCTTCATACTTTGCTAGTAAGACAGCCTCAAATTTGAACTCATGTGGATTGTTCGAATTCGAAGACAACGCAAGCCCTAGACCATAGAATTCAACAACTCTCCCATCGCTGTTCAACATATTTGCCAGTCGAATGCGTTTGGCTAGACCAGCTTCGGATCTGTTTTCCATGAACGCCACCATTTTTTCAAAGCTAAAATGCCGCTTCACAGCGGCATCAATAATATTTTCCTCAGGACATAAGTCGAGTTCACGGCTGTTGGACGATACCGTTACCTTTCCTAAAGAGCAGCGGTGCACTATAGCATCTGCACCCATCCCCAAGATGCCACCCTCTCCAGGGGCATGAAATTGAACTGGTTTATTTGCTCTAGTTGATATCTTCATGAAGTGGCGCCTTTCACGAGGGTCCGGAGAGTAACTAAAGACAACTGGCGTCAAGGAAGCTAGCGGAGAGCCATCAAGAAAATCCCACGCCCTCAAATGCGTGCTAAGCAGATTGTTGTCCAGAAAAGTCGCTGGTGCGGCGGGTCGTTCTTCGTGAATAAAGGTCCAAGGTTCTTCTAGTAAGTCTCCATCTGGTGTACTCTTGACGACAGAAAATATGACAAGTGCAAAGCGGCATTTGGAGTTCCATCGGACATGTTGTTCCGTTGAGTCTTCTGGAGTAAAAACTTCTAGAGAAAACATTGATTGAAGAAGAGATAGCTGCACGGCTGGTTCTATCAATTCTCTTTCCAATGGAAAATCGTACATATCGTCGTATCCAAACATAGCTAATACCACCCAACTCTTAGAAATGTGTTGTGGTGCATCTGACGAGGCATGCGACGAATAATGGGAAAGTAAGCCATTGGCATGACCGACCAGTGTTTCTTTCACGGCAGCGATCGATGACTCTCTCGCAATTTTCACATCCATGGTACACAATCCTGGAATCAGCAATTCCACTTCGACTACGCCTCTGGCAAAGTCTGCCGAAGTGGTACTTCTTATAAGAGTCACAGCGGATGGTGGATTGGCGTAGGCATATACCTCTTGATCTCCCACGGTGTCGCTTTGCAGCTTGATACGCTTTGAGCAGGGTCCTTGAAGCATGGCTTCCAAGTCCACTAGCTGCCGTTGAAAACCTTCATTTTCTAGAACGAACGGTCGTGACTTGGACAGACTTTGCAATGCTGCTTCCAACGAGTGTCCAAACAACATAAGAACTGCTATGCCCAGGGTAGCCGAGCGATTTTGACCTGCTACACAGAAAAAAAGGACACGGCCTCTTTCTTGTCGCACGCGGTCGTAGACAGCTTTTGCAACTTGCAAGTGTACACTAGGATCTCTTGTCTTAAAATCAAAGAGAATAGGGTAGGAATAGTCATCCATGCGCACATTTGTGAATTCATAAGCAATGCCCTTTTCCTGTAAGGCGTCAATGGGCAGGCGTGATATTCCACCACTGGCACAGTTCAAAACAGCCGTTACCCCCCAACGAACGAGGCTTTGAACATTGGCAGCGTGGTACTTGTTGCCTATCAATAACGACGTATTTTCCACCCAAGCTGGTTCGGGATCTCGCCAATCCGACGTCATTGGTATTGGGCGCGCCACATAGCTTCGAACCATTTCAAGACGAGAAAATACTTTTTCGTCGGAAAGGAAGGAAAATGTCTCATTCATACTGCTTCTGCTTATTCTTTTCTGCTTGACTACTCCTGTCATTTGTACTCGCGAGTGCTCGTGTCATTAAGTCTAAAGATGTTTATAACATGATTCCTGTTTTTTATTGCAACATGGATGGGCTGGGCTTGACTCGACAAGTCCCTATTGAACCCTATTGTAGTGATTGGATTCGGCGTTTCAATTTTTCAACTATCCAGCACTCAATTTCATTCATTAGTACGGTAGTGCTGGTACCTCTGTCGTAGAGTTGCTACAACTAACTTGAAAACTAAGCTAGAGTACGAGTATCTAGTGATAGGAGGAGTAGTAAGACTGTGGTACGACTCCTACCAGCTAGTACTAGCTAGAATTAGGCTCTACTTGTAGCAGTACTAGTAGCTCGTAGTTATGGCTACTCCGATTAGACTCTTGCCTTGAGAGGAAAAGCCGAGAGGATGAATCTTTACTACTACTAGACTAGACTACTAGTAGTAGTAAAACTACTACTAGTACTAGTACTCATATTATTAACTCTACTAATAAACGCAATGGTGGACAGACAAGTGATAAGAATTAAGTGGGCGGTTCTTTGAGATGACGTGTTGCAACCGATGTCCTCGTCGAAAGATTTTGGTTGGTTCATACCTGGTACCATTTGGATCGCCTTCTCGATTTCTCCCTTTCACACACGAAGAAGCATGATGATAAGACTTCGCCTCTTGTTCAACTCTCATCGGCTTCGAGCAAAAAATGTGTATGTAATCGAAGAATTTTGATGTTTTTGTTGATGCCGTTTTTAATAAAAGCTGTCAGCACACTTATAAATCGAACTCAACACACCTACTCATACAAAATCCAGACGAGCTGAGAAGGTAGGGACTCGATAGTTTGAAAGTGTGGTTTGATGGAACATTTTCTATTTTTTATGTTTGCAGGGTATGAATGCTACAAAAGTACCAAGTACAAAAGATACCTTTTTGCAAGATCCACGAACCTGTGGTTCGTACTGCAGTATGATTGTTTTTTCAGTCAAACCTGATCGAAGTTCAATTGCAACTACTGAGATCTGAGATTGCCTGATATCATCTCTCTTGCTCATATTTGTCTTTAACCTGCTCTTAACTGACTACACTTCTGCCGGTTACATTACCGAAAGATACTCTGGCTGAAGCATGACAACACTCATAATGTCCATGCCCACTCCTCCAAGCATGACTGAAAGCAGCACTTCCGAAAATGAAAGCGAGGATAAGCTTATGATGTTCACACCCTCGTCTCTTACGATGCCTACCCAATCCTCGAAGATGCGCTCTGTGTCGGACTCAGCTCTAAACACAGATAAGGTCACTTCCTTTTTCCCAGGGAACAAGAACGAGAAGGTGGCATTCGCCGTTTTACAGCCCAAAAGACGGATATCCTTTGATGAACGAGTCATGGTGCGGGAGTATTCCAGTAAGTCCTGGAATCTTGTTCATGATTCTCAACAAGTCTCGCCCATTCCTAGTACAAGACGCGTGATACAG
>Ga0100392_1004801_pt1 | contig 12010 bp, 7 predicted proteins | sample CryGeymeta201516_FD_81548 | JGI IMG/M metagenome (GOLD analysis project Ga0100392, IMG submission 81548) | Groundwater microbial communities from Crystal Geyser aquifers in Utah, USA - Crystal Geyser metaG 2015-16 | ecosystem: Environmental > Aquatic > Deep subsurface > Groundwater | place: USA... | reverse complement strand
GCCCGCTAATTTCGTTGCTATCAAAGTCAGAAGATGACTGATTGCTTCCATTATTTTCACCATCGTCGCTCGGCATCGTCTGGGACGAGTGCTGGTGATCGTACGAATGATGACCCAAATTCCTTTCTGCCTCCAAGAATTGTTCATCTCCGGTAATCTGCGCAAAATAGAGTGACATTTCCTCTAATGATCTTCCCTTGGTCTCTGGCAAAAAGACAAATAAAAAGACAGCACTGGTCAGACAGATGCCTGCCAGTACCAAAAAGAATCCAGGCCATGTCAATGCTTTTGCCAGAGAAAGAAATGTAGACGCCATTATGGTGGCTGTAATTCGGTTCGGCAAAACAGCCACACTCATCGCCTTTGCTCGAATGGAAGTGGCAAAGATTTCTGATACCACTACCCAATTTCCTGGTCCTAGACCAGTGCTGAAAAAAGCCAGGTAAAATGCCAATCCAACCACTGTCATTATTTTGCTCCAGTCTGAGTCACTTGCAAACATGAAGCTGACAAAGATCAAGGATGCTGCACACCCGACCAGAGAAAACAATAGGAGTGGTCTCCTCCCCAATCGATCAAACAACGTGGCTCCGACGATGACAAAAGCCAATTTCACTGTTCCCAACACCATCAAAGCTGTAATTTGTCCCACTTCGGATTTGATGCCAGACTCCTGAATAACATACATGAGGTAAAACATAATGGAATCAATACCGACAGCTTGTTGGATTATGCTCATCCCAACTCCCACAGCGAGCATTCTACGAACTGCCGGGGACGGTCGGCAGAGAATAGCGTGCCATCCTACTGATTGGGCAGCTTCTTGCTCCAACGCTAGCGAGGCCTGGATGTCTCCTACAATATTGTCCACATTCACGTTCGTTTCTTTCTCAGCATGATCATCTTTTACAGATGGGTAAATTGTCTCCAAAACAGTTCTGGCTTCGTCTTCGCGGTCCTTAGCCAGCAACCAACGCGGTGACTCTGGAATGACGCCAAAAGTCAACAAAATGAGCATAATTATTGGTAAAACAGAACCCATGGCCAACATGATCCGCCATTGGTTCGGTGAATTGTCCAAGCCTAATGCGTACATGAGGAGGCTTGACGAAAATCCCAGTACAACCCCCACTGCAACACCTGCTTCGGCCCATGATACCAAGTATCCTCGTTTTTCTTGAGGTGCAATTTCGGCAATGTACATTGGATCGATGGCCTCTCTGCAAAACGAAAATGCCGAGCATGCTGCGTTAGAATAAAATTTAACGCCAGATTTTCGCCAACTAATAAAATAAGCATGCATACAATGCAACTTCCTTCCTTCCTTACCCGACTCCCACACCCAATCCTACAAAACATCTGCCAAACATGAGAATATGAAATGAACTAGATGTGGCCATGACGGTACATCCAACACAAAAGGCCAATGCCGCCACTGCAAATGTGGCGCGACGACCAAAGCGATCCGTTAACCACGGCGATAGTAGAGCTCCAAAAATGGACCAAAAATTGAGACTGCCCAAAAAGAGTTCCAATTGTTCGTTGGTCAAATCGACGAATTCTTGCTGCAACAGCGGACCAACGTTCGTACTGACGCCAAGATCGTATCCCAAATTGCAACTATTGAGTGCTGCGCAAAAAGCATACAAATAAGCAGCACTGCGTGGTGCTTTTGATGTTCGTTGTGTGTCATGAGGTTTCTCGTCGTCGTCGTTCTCGTTGTCGTTTTCCTCACGAGGACATTGTTCGTGAATTATCACATCACCTTCTCTACGAAGAATGACGATACCTTCTCCGTCCTCGAAGGTAGTGTCGTGTCGACATATTTCATTTGCATGTACGTCTTCTTGGTCATCTGCATGATGCGTAAGGGATAGGGGCGCATACTTCTGTTTCTTTGTCCTTCTGGAGGAAAAGGAAGGTGGAAGTTGTGGTGGTGGAGCCATTGCTTCGTTTTCTTGGTAGAATAGTCCGCAACTAAATCTTCCAGCACTTCTGTTGTCTCCACTGTTTCGTCTCCTATCGCTAAACAACAGAATTTTTCTAGCCTCTTTATGTACAAGTGGTTAATATATTATTTCAAGTAGCCTCATTGTCAATCAAGGAGTGTCAAAACCAGGTAAAGAAGTTTTTTGTAAGAAAGAAAAAATTCAAGTACAATGAAATTGGAGCAAATGTGCGATTGAGGCGACTAGCTCCAGATGGCCCAGAAATATTTGAGTAGATTAGATAGGTGTGTGTGCCTTGTCGATTTCGTGGTCCGCAAACACAAGCCAGATATTGGCAGAGTTGGCCTCTTAGAGTGTGATCAGTGCCTTCAGAGAATCCTTTCAATTGAAACGCGCGATAAGTACACCTGCAAACAGAGCATGAAATCAATGGTAACTCATGGGAAATACAAATGAAAAATTCCATAGATACTACTAGTTCCAAAAGGTCTCTGTCCCGACAAGGTCATACAGGAAGCCGGCGAGCGATCTTTGGTTTCAATAAAATGTTTCTAGCAATGCAACATCCGTGGTTATAAAAAACGCTATCTTCAGAAATATTTAAAGCAACTAGCAATTCTCTATTATCCCCATCAATATAGCCAATATTGTGGTTGACAGCAGATACTCATATTTTGTTGCATAGCTTTTGTCTTCATTTGTGGTTTCGGGGGCATGAGTTGGGACACGTGTCTCGGCCACGGTTGGCGCCATCGTCGTAACATTCATTTCTTTCGCTGTTGGAGCAGCAGTTGTAGGCGAGAATATCGGACTAGAAAGTTCGGCAAAGGCATCAAAGCTTTCGTCTATAACTGTAGGGTATGCATTTACCACTCGAAAATTCATTGCCCGGTCATCTCCTGGCACCAGGAACTCTTCCAGAACTCCTGAGGCGATTGCTGCTTGGGAAGCAACTGCATAATCAATGTAGGCTTGTTCGATGCTTTCGTCATCTTCGACATAGACACGGTACATCCCGAACACCAAAATGCAATTTGACGAATTAAATAATTGTCTCCCTTCTACAGCGTCGCCGTCGGGACAAGAAACATCTCGAGAGTCATACAACTCAGGGCTCTCTGCATCCAAAGAAACCTCACCAAGTCGTCGTCGTCGAGTACCTCTTGCATACCGTTCCAAAACAGCAGTTGCATTACCCTTTAAACCTGCTGTATTGCCATCGTCTTCTCCAAGACTACTAACGTCGTCTTGTAAGTTCTGGACTAGTTTTTTGTAAGATTCTTCAAGTATAAACAATTGCAGACTCTCAGCTCCTTCAGCATTTGTTGGCAATAACATGGCCGCTGTCATCCTTTCGTCAATAGCAATGACAAATGACGAATTGATGAGCACAGGTCGTCCGATGGATATATTCAAGGAGTTTTCCGTCATTGTATCCATGTCACATATCTGATCTCCATTTTGCATCTTGCATTGAAATAAGTTGGGTTGCCTCAATCTTAGTCCTGATGTCGCTGGATTATAATTTTTGTCGATGTTGGATTGCATTTCTTTTTCGGCCTGCAGATTGCGAGTTACGTGCAAACAACCTATGTGGCTTTCCAGTTCTTCTTTGCACTCGGAGCAACACGTCTTGCTATCACAAAAGTGCGAAATTGAATCGGCACACGCCAATTGGCTAGTGGTGTTCAAGAGCATCGTTTCATACTCCAAGTTGTCGACATCGAGGGGTGAACCCAATTGTTCTAGTGCTTCTCTGGTGAAATTTTGCTGAGCGCTTACTCTTGTGCAAGTACTATTGCAGCTGTTGACGATCCAGCAGGTATCCAATATCTCCTGTCGTTGCTGGCAAAACCATTTATCCGAGGTTTCGTCGTAGTCATACTCTTCATCGTGGGTAGCAAAATGATATATTGCTTCATCGGATCCTTCATTCATATGTTGTTCACATTCAAATGCACCAACGTTGCACTGAGACTGGTTTGCTGTCCCGTCGATAGAGAGTAGTTCCAAACCCGCCGCGAACGCCTCGTTGTAGATACCTGTCAGACATTCCGAGTAAAATGTGACCTGTGCGAAACAACCTGAGCAGCATTCCACGGTCTCACAAAACTCTGTAGTTATTTTCTGACAAACATCATTGGCGGCGTCATTCACGATAGCTACAGGAGAGGATTTGGTGTCGAATTCAGGATTGCGAGGAGGCTCAAAATTCTCCACGATGCAATTGCTGTCACTGTTACACCTCTCGCTATCCAAGCACTCCTGCAACCGATCTAATTCGTCTTGACATTGTATCGTAGAAATTGACGAACTAATCAGTTCCGGACGAAGTGGAACGCACCGACCATCCACACATACGTTTGGTGGACACGGCTCAGCCATACATTGAATGGGAGGGCACATTATGTTTTGACTTGCCTCGCCACACTCCGGACCTTCTTCGACATCTTGGACCAATGCAAGAGTAGGGCCAGTGTTGTTGCACCCGCACAATTCGGCCAACAGTTTATCTTCGTCATCCTGAGGTACTTGATGTTGAAGGATGGCATTGCATTCCTCATCCGAGCTGGTAACTTTCATGAGCAGATAGGATTCCAATGCTTGACATGTCATGATGCCATCCTGTCGTGCTCCTGGAATGTACGAAGCGGAAGGAATACCCGTGAGAACATCGTGGTATTGTAGGGGTACTCGATTGTTTTCATTATTGGGACACAACAAGCAAGGATTGTCGTTGGGAATGGGACAACCACAAAACAACCCCTGACTGATTTGTGCGGCTTGGCATCTATAGCTTTCCAGTGATCCAACAAAAACCAATCCATCAGCCAAGGCTCCACAAGTTGGAAGGGGAATATCGGGATTCGTAATTTCTTTGTCTGGTAACGACGGCGGTGATCCATCGATGCATAATGTACAGGTACTTGCACTGCTGTCGTTGCTGAATCCAGCTTGTTGTGTGGGTTGCTGACGCGATGTCTTATGACTGATAACTTCGCCACGAAAAGGACCATCCTTAACAAATTCCGATGATGACATCGCAGCAGTGGAAGGTATGTACAGGAGAAGCATGACCAGCAATGAGTGGTATGTGTAGCAGGGTACAGAGGGTGAACGTTGTCGTTTTCTTTTTCTTCTTCTTTCTTTTTGTACCACAATCGGACGGACACCAAGCATCCCGGAGGCATTGATACGGCGGTGCATTGGATTGGATTGGTCCGGTAAAGCTATGAGTTGGTACCGACAACTTCGTTCTTGGATTAGAGAATTCGGTCTTCTTTTATGAATTCGTTAATCGTAATACCTCCCCTCCTACTATCTACTAGTAGTAGTCTACTGGTACTAGACTACACCAGAGTTTGAGAATCACTCGGGGTACTGGGTAAGCTCCGTGGCAAAAGAAGTTACTACCGTACTAGCTAGTACTGTAGTAGCACGGTACTGCGTGAAAAGCCGGTCATTTATGACTATTTACCTCTAGTAGTAGTACGTACCAGGTACAGTAGAAGTCCTCCAAGAGAGGCAGGCAGGAGGAGGAACCTAGTATTGTACTACTCTAGAAGTGTATTTATCACCACCATTAGTAGTAGGTACTGACTGGTCGTACCTGGTACGCTATTAGTAGACCCTACTTCCTTAGTGGCGTTACATCTCTATTACTAGACTACAACTCGAGTAGACTATTACTACTACTCTACCAGTAGTAGTAGTAGTAGTGGACACAAACAATTGGGAACTAAGTTTGAATCATTCGGAGTCTAAGTACCAGGTACCTGATAGCAGGTATCAGGTACTCGTAGTACGTAGTACTGGTACTACTAGCTATTGGATAGTAGTACTAGCTAGTAGTACTACTGTAGTACCTGGTCGTCGTAGTCCAGAGTACTATTCAGAGGAATTACTGTTCAGTAGACCACTTTGTATTATTATTATTTTGTGATTTTGTGATCATGATATTATGCGTCCAGGTGTAATGTTTGCTTTTATCAATACTGCAGCACTACAGCCAGTGAAAAAACCCGTTGCTATGGATAACTGTTCGCGCCTCCAAGCATCATCGATACTCAAGCATGTACAACATTTCTTTTACATCAAAGGAGTTTTTCGCATACTTACCTTAAACTGGCTCGCGGATGATCATAATCAGGTCTGTGGCCATGCGGAAGAGCTGCCCAATACACGAAGGTCACTCCTTCAGGGTGTACGTGAGGCCGCATTACTGTGTCCAATAGGATGCAGTTAGTTTATAATTTTTGACAAGGTGTGTCGGCGCTTGCGCCACATGCCCCCCCCCTTTTCCCGATCGACCAAAATGGTTGATCCCCTTGGAAGTACCTCATTTCCTCCCCCCACCATTCAATATTATTTGCATTTTGCCAAATCTAAGGCCTAATGGAATTATTATTGTTATTTTCTTTTTCCATATTGCAAAACCACCGTTCGTCATCATTGCATTGCATTGCACTACACCATTACCTGGTACTAGTACCCCAACCAAATTGATAGATTTTAACCATGAGCTCCAGCTTAAGCCGGGCTGTCAAAAATGCTGCCGCTGGTGGTAGAAGTGGCAGTACTTCAACGATCAATAATGTGAATAGTAGTAGTAGCAGTCCATGGCAAAAGCAACAACATGGAAAATTCGAATCATGTTTTGCTCAAGGCCTCGATCTTACGGAATTTTCTGATGAAGCTACAACTACAAAAAATGCAACCACTACGGTTCCAATAGTTTCTGCTTCCGCCCAATTATTGAAGATTAAGCAACAAGAATCACAGCAGCGTTACGAACTGGAACGTCAAGATGCAATGATGGAACAGGTAGCCCACGATCGTGCTAAACAATATCATCTTCAGCAACAAGAACTACGAGATGCTTGCAGCAAAAATGTGGCAATAGCAGCCGTGTCTCAAGATCATCGTAAAGTCAGTGGTGGTGGTAGTAGAGATTCCAAATTAATAATGGGATCATTACTCGTTCAGATGCACAGCGGGGATGACACGGCTTTAAGAAGAAGCAAAGCCAGTCGAAAAATGGATAAAGTAGTTGTCACGGGAATTCGATCCAATAATGTAACAGGCGGTATTGGAGCGAAAGTGACAAAGAACCACCAGAACAACAAGCAACAGAAAAAGAATAGTAGTGGCAACCATGATAAGAAAAACAATACCAACAAGACTAACAATAAAAAGGTGCACGTTGTGTCGAAAAGAAAAATCCGCAGTAAATTTTGATATTGCTTGCAATTTGTGGTGTCAATCACAAGATCGTTTTCAGTACCTACGTACGAACAAATAAGAATGCAAGATTTCTTTTTACAGACCATCGTTTTTCCCCGACAGCAGGGAAAGCAAAAGCATGCAACGCACAACGCACACCAGTGGTTTTAGGCAGCATTTTCATAACACAACCTGGTCTGGGTTCCATACTTAAAAAAAAAAAACAGAATGCACAATCTGATTCAATGTAAAAAATTACGTGCAAGATGACGTTTCAAAACCGAAAACAATATTTGGTACGAACCTTTTCATTGGAGTGTTACTGACTACTCGAGTAACTGCCAACCATTGAACACATCGCGGGGTTTGCTTTAACCATCATGCAGAGAAGCCATCAACTTTTCTGGTACTCTTTCTGCCAGGACCGGACCCAGGAAAGTAAATGATTGCCGCGAATGAACAGTTGGTACTCCAGGATAATTTTTACACTGATTTTGACTCGAATAGTTTCTTTTAAAACAGCCGGGAAAACTATGCTGATAAAAAATTAAAACTGCTGTTAATTTATTATGAATGACTTTAGTATTGAATGGGTACGTGTGTGTATGATCAAGATGTTGGTGTTGCTGGAAAGAGGTTTGTGTAGTGTAGGGGAAAGGTAACGCAAACAATTTCACAAATTTCATGACAAGACAGGTAGCACGAAGCCATGCCGGGAACCGCTGACCATCTCATTAAAAGCCATCAGAGAGCCTTGCCAACGCATAAAGCTGGATGCAATCAATGAAGCACAGTCAGCGTGGTCGGTAAAATTATTCTTTTTCCTTCCGCCTTTAGACAGAAAAAGAATGTGCAACAATGACGACAGGCTCTCCGAATCGCATCGTTTCCTGTCTGTGGTGATCACGTATGAGTATCCTGTTGCTGGATGTGCTATAATCGCAGACCTTAGGAAGCACCCGACGACACAATTTGAGAAGCGTACTTGTAAGCACCGTCCCTCGCCGTCTCGGCATTCTTTCGATCAACAACGTCGCATCGAATTTCGATTTCTTCTGGTGTGTAACCCTTTTCATGTTAATGTTAATGTTTCGAAGCGATGAGGATGCACGTGAGTTATCCATTCAAGCAAATTGATGAGACCGAAAAAAAAAAACACAAGAAACGCCATCTCATCAACGTACCGGAATGCACTTATTGCGCTCTTTTAGTCTTTCAATGCAAGCATCAACATCAGCATCAATGTAGATAGTCCAATCAAAAATACTTTTGACATCTTCCCAACCATCATCATCGTGAAGCAGATATAGACCTTCGCACAAGACTATTCTGTGCGAATCACGAAGAAAGGTATGCTGATCTGGTGTTGGATCTCCTACTGCATGGTCAAATCCTGGAACGCTCACGGTCTTTTCTGACCCATAAGCAATTTTGTGCAATTCATCCTTGAGCGCTGCTGCATGAAAGGTATCAGGAGCTCCTCGACGATAAATAACATCCGCAGGATTCTCCATCTCTGCCAACTCCGCCAGGGGGATATGGAAGCCATCCATGGGCATAATCAAAGATCGATCTTCACCTAAAAAAGCTTGGATAATTTCAGCCGACGTAGATTTGCCCGAACCGGGAATGCCTACAAGTCCCACCATGAATGGTCGATTGGGGTTGCTGCATTTTTCAAGGTGACTGAGCGTTCGAGCGACCTCTGGTTCCCAGGTAATTTTGACATGCGAAGCAATTTTTTCCGTGGCAGGGTTCATGTACAAACTAGATGAAATTTGAGCTTCTACCATATCATATTGGACTTCCTCTTCCTGTGTAGCAGTATCCGCCAAAAAGGAAAACTTCTTGGCAATATCATCCAATAATCCATTGCTCAATTCTTCCCTCTCCTCTTCAGAATTAAACTCCACCAAAGGTTGTGCTTCCATCATTTCCTGAACATCATTTAGCAAATCCTCTCGTGTTACTCCCAACAGCGGCTCTACCATGTCATTTCTGATTTGCACCGATGTGCAATCTTCGTAATCTTCACCGACACAATCGTGCAATTCTACAGCTTTTTGAATATCGGATACCGTTTCATACTCGGCAGCTACTTCAATAGATGGAGGATCTCCTCGTCGGACAGTTCCCTTATTATTGTTAGGAACAGGGCCCCGATCCTTGGCACAAATCCGCGGAATAGGTTTGCGAATCGAAAAGGCAATTGCTGTAGGACATGCCAACGAAGAAAACACAATAATTGAAACAGCAGCAAAGATGGTGAATTTCATCGTAGCTAGGGCGTTTGGTACTAGACGTAAATATTTTTACTAATGTGTGGCGGAATTGACACAATGCAAAGGTTTAATTTATGAACTAGTCCCAAGCTAGTTCGAGAGTTGAGTTGATTACAAGCTTTTATTATAAGTACTGGTTATTAATTCTTTGCGAACTTTTGCAACCGAGTTGACTGGCCAGTAAGCTACCAGGTAGATTAGAGAAGCTGTTGTCTCCTGTTTACTTTGCCTTAGGTAGTACGGTACCTGGTAATATTCAGAGAAAACATGCCGATGTGTCTTTCATTTTCATTAATTAATTGCCTCGGCTGATTTGCGCTGTGATGATGCGTCAACGCACTAGACTACTACCTGGTACCGGTAGCTAGTACTAGTGGACCTCTAGTAGTAGCTAGTAGTAGCTACCGGTAGACTAGAAGGAGTTGGCCATGTTATTTTCCTCACCGCCTCTTATTATTATTAGTACCAGGTACCCTATTAATTATTTTTTCTCGTAGAGAGACTCTTCGAAAGAAGAAAATATGGCGTGGCACGTAAACCAGGAGCCCACCATTGAAGGATAGAGTTGAAGTTACAGACTACTACTCTAATAAATAGATACTCGTATTCCTTTGTGAGTTTTTGAATACTCACTAGAGACACCATTCAATTTTTTTTTACTACTTGTACCTGGTGGCACCGTACGTACCAGTAGTACTAACTACCAGGGCAGTACTAAACTACTCTACTAGAGTACAGTACGAGTACCTACTAGCTACAGTAGTAGTAGAGAATACTACCAGGTAGTCTACCAGGTACTCTTGAGTTCTTCTCATTCACGAAACTCCAGTAAAAGTAAAATTTGTCTCTCTTTTTCTATCAGGGCCACGGCGTCATTGGTTGACATGGAAATCTGATTTGACAAAACGCTTCTTCTTCACCATGGTGCACTATCATCAAAAACCTCTCGCCATGTTGTGCTAACATAGCCTTGGACGGCTCTTGCCTGTTTGACGTGCCTTTTCAACCAGGCATCCCCAGATCCAGTGTAATCAGAGGCACGTGACAGAGTCGCCTCGTGCTGAAATAGACTAGAATGCCGCTATATTCTATTTGCTTGGCATAGAATGTGCTTTTTGTCCTAATATTATGCGAAATAAAGCTTTCGCATCGTCATCCCGGGACGTATCAATTCATTCAAAAGGCGTCGGACGTCGTGGCATTTCCAGTGACTACAACAGTTGTTCGTTAACCAACACCACATTTGGTACGAGGTCGGAAATTCTCTGGTGTTTGTTTTTGTGCTTATAGAGCTTGACAGCCTCCTCTTGACGAGGGACGGATGGGATTGAGGATAACATGTTGTGCAACGTGGGGTCCCATACCCTGGGCTTGATGCATAGACACCCACTCCGTCAAGTAGTCTACCTGGTACTCGAAATCCGTCATGCACTACTACTAGTACGAGAGTGTACGGTACTACGTACCTCGCACTCGAGTAGCGTACTGAGTAGCAGATGGCACCTGTGTAAAGTACTCCGAGTACCACTATCTGGCACTCCGGAGTACCAGGTAGCGTACCTAGTACCTAGTATCACTACAGGTACGACCAAAGATGAAAGACAAAATTCTTCGGAATTTTGAAGCCATCAAAGCTCTCTCTAATAATTCTGAAGTTTCTGGCGGATGGTGTCAATTGTGATCCGTGAAAGGGTGAAGTGACACCTCCATGTCGGAAGTATGCAATACTACTTCTACAATCCCAACCATACCAGGTAGTACCAGGGTACCAGGTACTAAAATGGGCTATTTCGTGAGAACAGCTGAGATCCAGTTGATTCCACAGGTACTACTACTACTACCAGTACTGGTAGTAGCTTAGCGTTTGATTGCTGGGCGAGCTGAACTCGGTTTAAGTTTACCATTGTTTAACAAACAATAACCACGCTAAACCATATGTATTTTTTTAATTATTTTATGAGATGATACGCATAAATTACTAGATAACGCTATTAAACTGGTTCATTACACAGCAGATCAAATTAACCAATATCCCTAGAAATAACCATGTATGATTGAAGCTTTTAAAACAGACTGAATTTGACGGAAGTTTGTGACATGCTTCTTTTTTTTTACAGGAATTGCAGTGTGTTTTGCTCACTTCTCTCTTCTCACAATTTACCTTGTAAACAATCGTTATCGATTCATTTCAATCTTTAGCGAGATCAATTTACCTTGTAATTAAGCAATCGTTATCGCTTCATTTCAATCTTTTGCAAGATCAACTAATAATTTCTTCATCAATTTATCATCACATTCTCACCATGATGGCTGCTGAAGAAAACCATAAGGTCGTCGACCTCGACGAGGAGGAAGAAAAACACGAAGCTCCCTCCACAGGATGCGGAATCCTGGCTAGATACCCCGTTATCTCTATTCTTTCCTTTGCCTCTGTTGGCATTGCTATTGGGCTGGGCATCAGCTATTGGGATCCTGAAGATCCCGAAGACAAGGCAATAGCCATTCAATGGATTGGTCTAATCGGAGAAATGTTTATCCGTGCCCTGAAGGCTGTGG
>Ga0100392_1004799_pt1 | contig 12017 bp, 9 predicted proteins | sample CryGeymeta201516_FD_81548 | JGI IMG/M metagenome (GOLD analysis project Ga0100392, IMG submission 81548) | Groundwater microbial communities from Crystal Geyser aquifers in Utah, USA - Crystal Geyser metaG 2015-16 | ecosystem: Environmental > Aquatic > Deep subsurface > Groundwater | place: USA... | reverse complement strand
TGGCAATATTATCCAAATCCCCCTCCATATCCGCAGTAAATTGATATTCAAGTTCCTCAGGAAAGTTTTTAATAAGAAAGTCGATGACTGCATTTGCAATTGTAGTCGGCTTAAATACCCCTTCATCTTTCTCGACATAGTTTCTGATTTGAATTGTGGAAATAATCGGAGCATATGTGGAAGGCCTTCCAATTCCTAATTTTTCTAAGGTTTTAATCAAAGATGCTTCATTAAATCTTGGAGGGGGTTCCGTAAACTTTTGAATCGGATTTACTTCGATTAATTGAAGTTCCTCATTTACCTTGACTTCGGGCAACAGAAACACCCGCGAGGTGTCTGCAGATTTCACCTCGCGGGTGAATCCTGGAAATAGTTTCCGCCAACCATCAAATTTCATGATCTGTCCGCTTGCACGCAATAAATACACCCGCCAGGTGTCCACAGATCCCACCTGGCGGGTGAGCTGAGCCTGTACATCAATCACCGTCTCGTCGTAGACACTGGCCGTCATCTGACAGGCAACAAATCTTCTCCAAATAAGTTCATAAAGTTTTTTCACCTCGGGAGAGTCCAAGCCCACTCCCGAGGTGGGATTTTTATTAACGTCCGTAGGACGTATGGCTTCATGAGCTTCCTGAGCAACTTTGCTTGTTGTCTTGTAATACTTAGGAGATTCGGGAAGATATTTCTCGCCGTATGTCTTTTTGATAAACTCCCTAGCCTTGGTAATTGCCGCTTGGGAAATATTAAAGGAATCGGTCCGGTGGTAGGTAATTAAACCTTCTTCATACAATCTTTGGGCCACGCTCATCGTCCGTTTGGCTGACCAGCCGAAAATGCGGGCACCGGCTTGAGTCATGGTCGAAGTGGTAAAAGGGGGGTAGGGGCTTTTAACCACTTCGCGTTTTCTGACATCCGAAACCGCATACTTTGCCTTCTTCAAATCCCCAACAATTTTCTTTGCCTGTTCTTCATTCTTTATTTCCTGTTCAATCAATTGAACCACAAACACCCCCGAGGTGTCTGCAGATTTCACCTCGGGGGTGAACTGTTTTAGTGAAACATAAATCTCCCAGTACTCTTCCGGCTTAAAAGCTTTAATCTCCCTTTCCTTTTCCACAATCAGCCGAACGGCCACGGTTTGCACCCGGCCGGCCGAGAGACCCCGTCTGACCTTTCGCCAAAGAAGCGGTGAGAGTTTATACCCGACCAGCCTATCCAGAACACGCCGGGCGGTTTGAGCATCAACTAAGTTTTTGTCAATTTCTTTCGGGTTAGCAATTGCTTCCTCCACCGCCTCTCGGGTAATTTCATGAAAGACAATTCTGGAAATTTTCTTCTTGCCCAAAATTTCTTTAACATGAGCCGCAATTGCTTCTCCCTCGCGGTCCGGATCAGAAGCAAGAAATATAACTTTTGCCTTTTGACTTTCGTCTTTTAACTTTTCAATCGTTTCTTTTCGTTTAGGAACAACCTCATAATCCGGGGCGAAATTATGATCAATATCAACCCCCAGTTTGCTTTTGGGCAAATCTTTAATGTGGCCCATGGTTGCTTCAACCAGATAGTCCTTGCCCAAAAATCTGGATAAAGTTCGGGCCTTGGTGGGTGATTCAACAACAATTAAGTTCATGGTAATGAATTTAGACTAATTAGCTTAATCAGGTCAATGGGTGATTCTACACTATTGGCTCCTTCTTCAATCAACCAATCCGTTGCTTCGGAGCCTGGGATGGCGAAAACTTCTAGCCCCATGTTGGCCGCGTGCGCCGCGGTCGAAAGTGTTCCGCTCCTTCTTTTGCCTTCAACCACCAAAACTGCTTTGGTTAAACCCGCCACAATTTTATTTCTGGCCAAAAAGTTTTGGGCTAGGGGTTTTGTTCCGTCAGGAAAGCCGGAAACAACTGCTCCATGTTTAGCGATATTTTCGGCCAATTGTCTGTTTTCCGGAGGATAAATAACATCAATTCCCGATCCTAAAACCGCTATCGTTCTCCCGCCCGCGTCTAACGCGGCTTCGTGAGCTACCGTATCTACACCGCGGGCCAGACCCGAAACAATGGTAAAACCGGCCCCAACTAAGGCCTTGACAAATTCTTGGGTTAACCTTTCTCCCCTGGCTGTCATCTGTCGGGATCCCACCACGGCAACGGCCTTGGCATCCGACTTTAAAATTCTACCTAAGACTTTCAATTTGATCATAAATTTTCCTGGCTACCGGTCCGGCTACTTTCGAACCTTCGCCGCCGCCTTCAAATAAAACCGTCACTACAGTCTCCGGTTCACCGGCGGGGGTAAAAAGCGTAAACCAAGCGTGGGTTTTGCCGTCTTGATTGGTTTCAGCGGTCCCGGTTTTGCAAGCGACCAATCCCCGATTGGTCGTGGTGAGCTTAGTCGAACCACTATTCAGATCAAAAAACGTATAACCGGTTCCGCCGGAGGAGCAAACCTTAACCATTCCTTCTTTTACCAAATCAAGAATTTCTTTTTTAATCCCCAGGTCTCGGCAGTTTTCCTCTCCCACGGCAACCCGGGGCTGACACAACCTGCCACCTGCGGCAATTGCCGAAATCATCTGATTAATTTCAATCGGGGTGACCACCACGTCTCCTTGGCCGATAGCCACATGGTAGGTGTTGCCCAAAAACCAGTTGGTCCCTTGAGTTGTCTTTTTCCACTCGGGAGTGGGAATTAAACCGCCAGCCTCTCCGGGCAAATCGATTCCCGTTACCCGATTAAGCCCGAATTTATCGGCATATTCGGCTATCTTTTCAATTCCCACCATCTCCCCGATTTTGTAAAAAAAGGTATCAGTCGAGCGGGCAATCGCCCGAGTAATATCAATTTCCCCTTCGGTTCTCCCGTACCGGGTAAAATACCAATTAGCATAGGAATAGCTCCCGATGCGGATAACTCCCGGGTCGGTAAAGCGAAAATTTTGGTTGATTTTTCCCTCTTCCAGGGCAGCGATGGCTACCACCGGCTTAAAAACCGAGCCAGGATGATAAAGGCCGCTGATGGCTCGATCAAAAAGGGCTAAATTGGGATCTTGCAAAAAAGAGGCAACTTTCTCGGGGTTAAAAGAGGGTGAAGAATAAAAAGCTAAAACTTGGCCTTTGGTATCGGTCATCACCACCGACCCCTTTTTATTCTCAAAAAGCCCGGGGAGATAACTTTGAAGGCCAAAATCAATATTTGTTCGCAAGTCCACCCCCGGGGTGGGTTCTTTCTTACCTAAAACCCTGACGAGGTTTCCTTTAATATCCACCTCAACCAATTCCTCTCCGGGGGTCCCGCGCAAACTGCAATTGTACTGCTCTTCCAAACCGCCCCGGCCGACCCAATCCCCCGGCCTCCAGGGCCCTTTTTCCGGACATTTCGGATCAATTTTGCCGACCTCTTCTTCACTGGCCTGCCCCAAATACCCGCTAACATGGGCAAACCCAGAACCCAAATTATAATTTCTTTCATAAACCGTAATCACCTCACCAAACTCAACTTTTTTTTCAATTTCCCTGTTTCCCACCAGAACTTCCCCGCCTCGGGCTAAAATCCGACCCCGGGGGCTGGGAAGAATAATTTTGCGGATTCTATTCCCGTCGCTTAAGCCCCGGTAATACCGGCCTTTAATAATCTGCAGTTCAACAAGCCTGGCTACCAAAAACAAAAAAAGAAGCATTAAAACTCCTCTTAAAAACCAGACCAGCCACCCGCCTTTGTCTTCCCCCGCTAAATCCATACAAGTAATAGTATATTATAATCTTCTCCCAACCCGGATTTTTTTCAACAAGGCGGGGTTTTCCAGACAAGTACCACAGCCCCGGACCACGCAAGTTAAGGGGTCATCGGCCACAAAGGTCGGCATTTTGGTCGCCTCCGCCACTACTTTAGCAATTCCGGGAAAAAGCGCTCCTCCTCCGGCCAAGTAAATTCCAACTTCCATCATATCCGCCATTAACTCCGGCGGAGTTTCCTCTAGAGTATCGGCAATATTGGTGATAATTTCCTGAATAATGGGAGAGAGCGCTTCTCTGATCTCGCTGCTGGAAAGTTTAACCGATTTGGGTAAACCCGATTCCAAATCCCGGCCCCTGATCACGGCAAATTTGTCCTTGCCTTCCTCGAGCGACCCGATGGCTATTTTGACTTCTTCGGCCGTAGACTGGCCCAACAAAAGCGAGTACTTCAACCTGACGTAAGAGATAATCGCCTCATCCATCTCATCTCCGGCCACCCGAATCGACCGGCCCAGAACAATCCCGCCCAAAGAAATCACGGCGATTTCCGAAGTACCCCCGCCAATATCAACAATGAAACTCCCCTGGGCAGACTCAACCGGCAAGTTCGCGCCGATCGCGGCCGCCATCGGCTCTTCAACCAAATGAGCTTCTCTGGCGCCGGCATCCAAAGCGGCATCAGCCACCGCTCTTCTTTCCACTTCGGTTACTCCGGAGGGAATCCCGATCACCACCTTGGGCCGCGGAATCTTGGGGATTGACGAGAAGGCGGACTCGTGAACTTTTTTAATATAAAAAGAAAGCATCGCCGCCGCTGCATCAAAATCGGCAATCACTCCATCTTTAAGAGGCCTGATTACCTCAATTGTAGCCGGGGTCTTGCCCAACATTTTTTTAGCAGCACCCCCGATGGCCAACATTTCTTTGGTTTTTTTCTGCCTGGCCAGACAAGAAGGTTCTCTAGCCACAATGCCTTTGCCGCGGACATAAACCAGGATATTAGCTGTCCCCAAATCAATACCGATATCGTAGGAAAAATAACCCAAAATTCTGTTTAAGGGATGAAATCGCATACCATGTATAATAACAAATAAATGCAAACCCTATTCTACATTCTTTTTTTCTTTGTACCACTTGTTCTTTGGCCTTATACTTCCGAACTTTTTGAATTTAACAAAATGATTTTTGTTTACGCAATGACGGCAACCATTGTGGCTGCCTGGTTGTCCAGATGTCTGGTTACCAAAAAATTCATCTTCCGCCGCACCATTCTGGATATTCCCCTTCTGGTATTTCTCGCATCTCAGCTCCTCTCCACGATTCTCTCGGTTGATATCAGAACTTCAATTTTTGGATATTATTCCCGTTTTAACGGCGGTTTGTTATCAGTTATCAGTTATTCGTTACTTTATTGGGCTTTTGTTTCCAATATGGACCGCAGGCATGCTTTACGAACTATGAACTTTGTTTTGTGGTCAACCGCAATCGTGTGTCTCTATGGAATTGCGGAACATTTCGGGATTGATAAAAATCTCTGGGTACAGGATGTGCAAAACCGGGTTTTTTCCACCTTGGGCCAACCCAACTGGCTGGCAACCTTTTTAGTGGCACTCATGCCGTTGGTCTGGTGTAACTCAATTTCCAAAAAAAGGCTGCTTTGGCTGGGATTGTCTGTTTTACTATTCACAACTTTGCTTTTTACCAAATCCCGTTCGGGGTTCTTGGGTTTTATCACCGCCGATATTATTTTTTGGGTAGGGGCTTTTCTCGTCTACAAAAAAAGTGTTCTTAAAACTTGCATCGTTCTTAATTCATTATTCATAGCTCTTGCTTTACTTATTGGTTTTCCCTTTTCCCTAATCACGAATCACAGATCACCAATTACTTCGAGCGCGCCGGCGCTGGAAGTCGGCGGCACTGAATCGGGGCAAATTCGCAAAATCGTCTGGAAAGGAGCCCTTCAGGTCTGGCATCATTATCCGGTTTTCGGCAGCGGGGTAGAAACCTTTGCCTATTCGTATTACCAATTCAGACCAGTTGAACATAATCTGGTTTCTGAATGGGACTTCCTCTACAACAAAGCTCATAATGAATATCTTAATTTAGCCGCCACCACTGGCACGGTCGGGCTAGTCAGTTATTTGGTTTTAATAAGTTTTGCGATCTACCAACTCTGGAAATTGAAAGAGATTGCTCTTTTGAGCGGTTATGGCTCGATTCTCGTTTCCAATTTCTTTGGCTTTTCGGTTGTTCCCACTCAACTTTTGCTTTTTCTGTTTCCGGCCTTCGCGGTTACCTTAGGTGTCAGCGGACAGGGTATAGCGGATAGCCCAAAAATAAAACTAAGCACCAATCAAAAAATTTTACTTGTTTTTACCCTCTTCGTTACCAGTTATTCGCTATACGCTATCTGTAAATACTGGTACGCTGACCTCCTTTACGCCAAGGGCGATGCCCCCTCGCTAATCAAGGCTGTCAAGATTTCCCCGAAAGAGGCTATCTTCCACAACGACCTGGCCACGGTCTACACCAACATCGCTTTATCTCTTAAGCAAGATAAAGAAGCCGAAAAAGCCAACGTCTTTGTTTCTTTAGCAATTACCGAATCCAACCGGGCCAGGGAGCTTTCCCCTGCCAATCTCAATGTTTTAAGAAGCCGGGCCAGCTTATTTATCAGTTTGGCGGCAATCGACAAAAAATACTTAGGGTCTGCCAAAGATGCTTTATTGACTGCCCTAGATAAAGCCCCGACTGATGCCAAAATTTTATACAATTTGGCCTTGGTTTATCTAAAAACCGGGGAGACCGAAGCTGCCGTTAACGCTTTGCAAAAAACCGTTGAGATGAAACCCAATTACCAAGAAGCCAAACGCTGGCTGGATCTGCTGGAAAAATCCAAATAAAGTATAATTACCTCATATGATTCAAAAAATCCTGCGCTCGGGGAACCCCGATTTAAGGCAAAAGTGTAAACCCGTGGCAAAAATCGACACCAAGGTTTTGGCGATCATCAGAGATTTAAAAGATACACTGGCTGTCCAAAAAGACCCTGAAGGAGTAGGCTTGGCTGCCCCGCAGATAGGCAAATCTTTGAGAATTTTTGTGGTTAGCTACCAGGGCTTTGCCAGAGTTATCATCAATCCGGAAGTCATAAAAACCAAATCACAAATCACAAATCACAAATCACCAAAATCTCGCCGCGAGATTTTAGAAGGCTGTCTATCTCTCCCCAACTACTACGGACCCCTAAAGAGAAACCAAAATTTAAAAATAAAATACCAAGTACCAAAAATGGCTAATGGTCAATGGTTGATGGTTAATAAAACCGAAACTTTTACCGGCTTCCGCGCCCAAATTGTGGCCCATGAGATAGACCATTTAAACGGCATCCTGTTTATTGATAGGCTTTTGGAACAAAAAAAGCCTCTTTACAAACTCGAGGGCGACAACTGGGAGGAGGTGGAACTCTGAAAATCATTTTCTTCGGCACACCGGATTATGTTTTGCCGATACTTAAGGCTCTGGCCAAAAAGTACGAAATTGCGGCGGTGGTTACCCAGTCCCCCAAACCGACAGGAAGAAAACAGTTTATAACTTATTCCCCAGTCGACACCTGGGCTTACAAACGGAAAATCCCGGTGTATTACAACTTTGAAAAACCCTTACCTGAGGCAGATCTGGGAATTTTGGCTGCCTATGGGAAAATCATCCCGGAATTTATCATTTCTCGTTTTCCATCTGGCATTCTCAACGTTCATCCTTCGCTTTTACCCAAATACCGAGGGGCCTCCCCTGTCCAATCCGCCACCCTCGCCGGCGAGACCGAAACCGGGGTCACTATAATCAAGCTGGATAATAAAGTAGATCACGGCCCGATTGTCACCCAATTCAAGGAAGATATTTTACCCGACGACACTAATCAAACCCTGACGGCCAGGCTTTTTGCCAGATCAGCCGAAGTCTTAACCCAACTGATCCCGGCCTACGTCGCGGGAAAGACAAAGCTCAAGCCGCAGGATGAAAAAAAGGCAACCTACACCAAACTCTTTACCAAAGAAGACGGATTTATAGACTTAACCCTTAATCATGAACCATTAACCATTTACAACTTTATTCGGGCCATGACCCCCTGGCCGGGATGTTGGACTTACGTCCAACTAATGGCTAATAGTCAAGGGTTAATGGCTAAAAAAAGACTTAAAATCTTAAAAGCCCACTTAAACCTTAACCCTCAATCATTGATCATTGACTTGGTGCAACTCGAAGGCAAAGAGCCAGTTTCTTGGAAGCAACTTAAGGCCGGGTATCCTTCTTCAACCTTTTAATGCACTTGGTACACAGCTTTCGGCCCTGAAACATCTGCAGATTAGGTTTAAAAGTTCTGGGAGTTTTTTGGGCTCTTTTCTTCCAGCGTTTTCCGGCTACTCCCCGGGCGTGCCTTTGGGATCGGCCGACGACTGTTTCTTTGCCGCAATTCTCGCATCTATATGACATAATAAGGTGTATTATACTTTAAATAATTTGATTATGGAAATACTTTTTTTACTTTTCTCTTTTGCCGTGGCCATCACTATTCACGAAGCGGCCCACGCCTGGATGGCAGACAGATTGGGTGACCCAACGGCAAAATTAACCGGCCGCTTAACTCTTAATCCCCTGGCCCACTACGATAAAGTGGGAACAACTTTATTTTTCGTAACCATGTTTCTTTGGAAATTCGGGGTTGTGCCTTTTCCTTTCGGTTGGGCCAAGCCTGTCGGTTTTGATCCTTTCAATTTAAAAAATCCCCGGCGCGACTCGGCTTTAATTTCGGCAGCCGGGCCTACCGCCAATCTCATCTTGGCAATACTTTTGGCAATTATTATCAGACTAATTTCTTTCCCCTTTTCCCCGGCTTTCATTATCGCTGAACTGATCAAGCCGCTCGTGGTTTTAAATGTCTCCTTGGCTATCTTTAATTTAGTTCCGGTCAATCCCCTTGATGGTGGCAAAATTCTGGTAGGCTTACTACCTGAAAAAAATGCCCGCAAGGTCGAGTTTTTCCTGGACAGATTTGGGATAATCCTGCTTTTTTTTCTTATTTTTCCCACCTTCGGCAGCGAATCCATCTTAACCGTAATCATCTCTCCCATAATTAACTTTCTGCTTCAGTTTCTTCTAGGTAGTAAAATAATTTAGTGTTTTCACGCAGTTGACTTTTGTGTTATTATTAAGTTGGCCCTGTTGCGGGGAGCAAAGGTTGAACTTTTCCTGACCGATTAGTTTAATCGGGAAGGCGAAAGTCCGTCCATCGCCTTGTGCGGTGGATGGCAGCCTACCCACCTGAAATTTTTTCAGGAAAATTAGCCAGCTTCCCAAAGCAGGGTCATTTTTTGGTATAATTCATTGTGCCTCCCTAGCTCAATGGTAGAGTAGCGGTTCTGTAAACCGTCGATGACAGTTCGATTTCTGTCGGGAGGCTCCGGGCTGGGATACTCAAGTGGTCAACGAGATCGGTCTGTAAAACCGATGGCGTAAGCCTACGTAGGTTCGAATCCTGCTCCCAGCACAGCATAGGAATGGAGGGCGGGCGGGCTCTATATTTTTAATTTAACTCGTGAAGAAGTTTGTTCAACTACATCTTATTGATTCAAATCGCTTTCTGAACCGAATTTAACTATAATTGTCTCAATGCAAGCTGTAATTAACGACATTCTGACAGAATACAATATTCTTGGCTTAAAAAATAACGAGGATATAATAATCATTCACGGCTGGGGCCAAAGCTCAAGAGATTGGGAATATGTTGCTCAAACACTATCAGATAAATATAGAGTTGTTGTCCTCGATCTGCCCGGATTTGGCGGATCGTCTTTACCTCCCAAACCCTACAACACTGAGATGTATGCGAAGTTTATTAAAAACTTCATCGAAAAATTAGGTTTAAGGAAAGTAATTTTAATCGGCCATTCACTTGGTGGAAAAATATCGATTTGTTTAAGTGCCGGCTCAACAAATATTAAGAAATTATTTTTAATCGCCCCCTCGGGAATTGAAAATAAATCGGTAATTACTATTGTAAAAATTATCTTGGTGAAAATTCTTAAAGTATTCCTTTTTTGGCTCCCCCTCAAAATCAGACAAAAGTACGTTTATTTATTAGGGTCTCGTGATTACCTGAATGCCGGTGAAATGAGAGAGACACTCAAAAAGGTCATAAACGAAAATGTGACTAAACAAGCGGCAAAAATAAAAGTTCCTACGGTAATTGTCTGGGGAGAAAAGGATGAGGAAGTAAATTTAAAGACATCCAAAAAACTCAGGGGTTTAATTAAAAATTCTACACTGCGAATTATTTGGGGAGAGAGACACTCGGTAAATATAGAGTCGCCAGATAAGTTATTATCCATTTTGGCCGACTATTTATAAATTTATAAAAAGAATGCTAGCAAAGATTTTTCCAATTAAATTACAACTAAAAATTCTTCAGCTTGAAGGTTACGAACTCGTAGGATTTCTTAAATGGATTTTCAAAAACTTTTTTGTAAGGAGTGTAAACAACAAGAGAAATTTGGTTCCTACATCCAAACTAAAATTAATTATTTTCCTCTCAATTATTTTCTGGGTCGGAAGTTTTCTCGCCACTTGGGCATTAACAAAAAATTTATTGTTATCTTTAGTCATTCAATTTCTACTAACAACTCAATCATATATATTTTTAGTATCTTCAGTAGTGGTATTAATCCCTATCCAGTTCTTATATATTCATCATCTAATTCGGAGAACCAGAAAAAAAATACTCTCTCTCAAGGAACTGAAAGTTATTGCTATTACTGGAAGTTATGGAAAATCGTCTACAAAAGAAATTCTATACCAACTGATTAAAGACAAATATAAAGTCTTAAGAACCCCGGAAAGCTACAATACAATCTTGGGCATCTCTAAAGTGGTAGATTATGAGCTCGATGATTCATACGATTTTTTTGTCTGCGAAATGGCTGCTTATCATGAAGGAGATATAAAACAGCTCTGCTATATGATTCCACCAACATTTGGAATTTTGACTGGGATAACCGAACAACACCTAGAAAAGTTTGGCAGTTTAAGAAACATTATAAAAACCAAGTTTGAGTTATATAACGAGATTAAAAATAAAGATAATATTATTTTTAATCTCGATGATCATAATATTTTTGACGAAAAAGGTCGCAGGAAGATAAAAAACGCCTCAGACTACCTAGAAGCAACGAATATCTTGTTTTCAGAAAACGGAAGCCAATTCGAAATAATTTCCGGCAATAAAAAATCTGCCTTGATAACAAAACTGTTCGGCTATGCAAATATCAAAAATATTTTGGGGGCCTCCTCCATAGCCCTAAAACTTGGACTGGACTTTGACTTGCTAACAAAAGGCATAAAAAAACTGGAACCTTTTCCAAACAGATTTAAACTCACAAAATATGGCAAGACAATTTTTATTGATAATACCTTTAGTAGTAATATTGCTTCATTTGAGGAGATGCTAGAAACTGCAAAATCGGTTCAAGGTAAAAAGGTGCTGGTAACACCAGGGCTTGTAGAACTCGGTCGTGAGACAGCCAAAATCCATCAGCGACTTGGGAAAGAATCCATAGGAATTTTCGATAAAATTATTCTAGTGGGGAAAAACAATAGGACTAAATCATTTGCAACGGGTGTGAAAGAAAAGACCCTATTTATCCGTGATTCCAGAGCCGACTACAAAAATACAATCGAAAAATTAAAGGACAAATATGATTGGGTCTTTTTAGAAAACGATGTGACCGAGAATTATTAACCTTTTATCCCCTTTGTACTACTGAATCCTGATAAGATATTACTCTTAAAAGTCGTAATTAGTTTTTTCTTCTCTTCCGATCGTTTCATTCCCAAATCTATCAGTTTTTGTACAAGCTTATCGAAAGTAATTCCTTTCTCTTTCCATAAATAAAACGCAACCGAGCCCGGCATAGTATTAATCTCGTTAAAATAGATTTCTTTCTCATCGTGACTAACCAGAAAATCTATCCTAGCAATTCCCTGCCCGCCGATTTCTGCAAAAAACTTGTTTGCGTAATCTTCTATTTTTTTCGCGGTTTCCTTTTTAATAGGTGCTGGTATTAGCCTTTGGGCTGAAGCCATACCCTTTGAAGCTTTTCCTTTTGTGATATATTTATCTTCAAAGGATAAAACATCTCCGCTCGAGACAGGCATTTCACAAACTGAAACCTCATATGGATTGTTCCCCAAAATCGAAATATTAACCTCTTTTGCATTTTCTAG
>Ga0100392_1004798_pt1 | contig 12018 bp, 8 predicted proteins | sample CryGeymeta201516_FD_81548 | JGI IMG/M metagenome (GOLD analysis project Ga0100392, IMG submission 81548) | Groundwater microbial communities from Crystal Geyser aquifers in Utah, USA - Crystal Geyser metaG 2015-16 | ecosystem: Environmental > Aquatic > Deep subsurface > Groundwater | place: USA... | reverse complement strand
TAAGTCTCCAAAAACAGAAAAAAAGGCCATGGACGACGCTGTCCATGGCCTTGAGGTGGTTAACTTATCCCTTTGCAGCTTCGCCCTCAGGGACGATGGACAGGTGGCCGGCGGTCGATTGCCGCCGCAAACGCTCGTGCTGCCGCTGCGGTGTTCAGCATATATTTTTCTCCATCCTCTGCAAAAGTGGGTTTGTCAAATAGCACAGTGTCTTTTTTCTGTCAATCTTTTCGTAGGGGCGATTCACCCGTGGCCAGATCTCGGCTATAGACCAAGCGCTACCGCCCCAAAAAAAAGGCTCCCGATCTGGTTCAGCATCGGGAGCCTTTAATTGTTTAAAAAAACGAAGTTTTATTTGTCACTGCCGCAATCGGCCTGCATTGCCGCCAGTTTTTTGTATAAATCGTAGCGCGTAATGGTTTCTTTGCTGCTGCGGGCCATGAGTTCGGCGGCCTGCTCCGGATTGGCCTTTTTCAGCACGCGGAAACGATTCTGGTTATTGGCAAACTGCTCGAAGCTGATTGTCGGATCCTTGCTGTCGAGCTGGAGCGGATTCTCGCCTTGTTCGGCGCGACGCGGATCAAAGCGGAACAGGGGCCAGTGCCCGGAAGTGACCGCCTCTTTGCAGTTATCGACCGCCTTGGTCATGTCAATGCCATGGGCGATGCAGTGGCTGTAAGCGATAATCAACGACGGGCCGTCGTAAGCCTCGGCTTCGATCAGTGCCTTAACCGCCTGGGCCGGGTTGGAAAGGGCAATACGTGCAACATAAATGTTGCCATAACTCATGGCAATCATCGACAGATCCTTCTTCGGCATTTTCTTGCCGCCAGCGGCAAACAGCGCCACGGCCCCGGTCGGAGTCGACTTGGACGCCTGGCCACCGGTATTGGAGTAAACCTCGGTATCGAGCACCAGCACATTGACGTTTTCACCCGAAGCAAGCACATGGTCAAGGCCGCCGTAACCGATATCATAGGCCCAGCCGTCACCACCGATGATCCACACCGATTTCTCGACCAGGTAGTCGATATTCACCAGCAGGGGTTTGGCGGTTTCGTGCGTACAGGCCCCCAGGATCTTGCGCAGTTGGACCAAGCGCGCGCGTTGCGCCTCGATCCCTTCCTGCGTTGTTTGGTCGGCATTGAGAATCTCGCGCTTGAGATCCGCCGTGCCTTCACAGGCTTTGCAGCCACAATCCATATTGGAGATCAGCAACTCACGGGCATATTCGGTCGTTTTGCTCACCGCCAGACGCATACCCATGCCGAATTCGGCGTTGTCTTCGAACAGCGAGTTACTCCAGGCCGGGCCGAGGCCGTCTTTGCGTTTGGTCCAAGGGGTCGTCGGCAGGTTGCCGCCGTAAATCGACGAGCAGCCGGTGGCGTTGGCGACCACCATCCGGTCACCAAAAAGCTGAGAAACCAGTTTCAGATGCGGAGTCTCGCCGCAGCCAGCGCAAGCGCCAGAGAACTCAAACATAGGCGGCAACAGCTGGCTCCCCTTCAAGGTGCTGCGATTGACCAACGCTGGCTCGGTGTCGGGCAGACCGAGGAAAAACTCCCAGTTCTGCGCTTCGGCTTCGCGCAGCGGCGCCTGAAAAGTCATATTGATGGCTTTGCGGCCTTCTTCCGTCTTGCTCTTGGCCGGACAGTTATAAACGCAAGCGCCACAGCCGGTGCAATCTTCGGCGGCAACCTGGAGCGTAAAGAGTTTGCCATCCATCTCTTTGCCCTTGGCCGCGCACGACTTAAAGGTTGCGGGCGCGCCCTTAAGCTCGGATTCGGCGTAAATCTTCATGCGAATGGTAGCGTGGGGGCAGATAAATGAGCAGATACCGCACTGGATACAGGTTTCTTTGTCCCACACCGGGATATTCACCGCGATGTTACGCTTTTCGTAAGCGGCGGTGCCGGTTGGGAAGGTGCCGTCAGCGGGCATGGCCGACAGGGGCAGTTCGTGACCAAGACCATCAATAATCTTGCCGAGGGTCTTCTGCACCATCTCCGGGGTACCGGCCCACTTGCCGATCTGCATTTCAATGGTGCTATCAGCGCTCGCCGGAACAGCAACTTCCTGAATGTTTTCAAGGGCGGCATCTACCGCCTGCTTGTTCATATTGACAACTTTTTCGCCCGCCTTACTGTAAGATTTAACAATGGCATCCTTGATCTGCTTAACCGCCTGGACTTCGGGCAGAATAGCCGAGATTTTGAAGAAAGCCGTCTGCATAATCACGTTGATCCGCGCGCCAAGACCGAGTTTTTCACCCAGGCGAATGCCGTCAATGACGAAAAATTTGAGTTTTTTGTCAATAATTTGTTGCTGCACATATTTCGGCAGGTGCGCCCAGATTTCATCTTTGCCGTAAGGAGCGTTAAGCAAAAAGGTCGCGCCCTCTTTGGCATTGCGCAGCATGTCGTACTTCTCAAGGAAGGAGAAGTTGTGACAGGCGACAAAATCGGCCTGTTGAATCAGATAAATGCTCTTGATAGCCTGTTTACCGAAACGCAGGTGACTGGTGGTCAGGCTGCCGGCCTTCTTGGAGTCGTAGACGAAGTAGGCCTGGACCTTGTAATCGGTACAATCACCAATGATCTTGATCGAGTTTTTATTCGCACCAACAGTGCCGTCGGAACCGAGGCCATAGAACATGGCCGCATAGCCGTCGAAGGGCACCAGATAGTCGGGATCAAAATCGAGGCTTTCGCCGTTAATGTCGTCTTTGAAGCCGACAATGAAATGGTTTTTCGGCTTGTCGAGCAGCATGTTGTCAAGCACCGCCTTACACATTCCGGCGTTGAATTCGAAAGAGCCAAGACCGTAGCGACCGCCGACAATGGAGGGATAGCCGGCAAAGGACGTGTAACCATCGACCATCCCCTCACCGATAGCCGTGCGCACCGCCTGATAAAGCGGTTCGCCGATGGAGCCGGGCTCTTTGGTACGATCGAGAACGGTGATTTTTTTAACCGTTTTCGGCACGACCTTGCAAAACTCTTCCGTCGGAAAGGGCAAAAACAGGCGGATCTTGATTAAACCAACCTTTTCGCCCTGAGCGTTGAGGTGAAGGATGAGCTCTTCCATGGCGTCACAGCCGGAACCCAGCATCGCGACAACGCGCTCGGCGTTAGGGTCACCAACATAATCGATCAGCTTGTACTGACGCCCAACGCGCTCGGCGAACTTGTCCATCTGCGCCTGGAGGATTCCCGGCACCTTCTTGTAGTAAGCGTTGGCAACTTCGCGGCCATGGAAGTAGACATCGGGGTTCTGGGCGGTGCCACGCATTTCAGGATGATCCGGCGACAGCCCGCGCTGACGATGTGCCGTCATCAAATCATCGTCGATCATGTGGCGCATATCATCATAGGTCAATTCTTCAACCTTCTGCACTTCGTGGGAGGTGCGGAAGCCATCAAAGAAGTGCAACACCGGTACGCGCGACTCAAGGGCTGTCGCCTGGGCAATCAAGGCAAAGTCCATGACCTCCTGAACGCTATTGGAGCAGAACATGGTCCAACCGGTCTGGCGGCAGGCCATAACGTCGGAATGGTCGCCAAAAATCGACAGTGCCTGGGCGGCAATGGCTCGCGCTGAAACGTGAAAGACCGTCGAGGTCAGCTCGCCGGCAATCTTGTACATATTGGGGATCATTAACAACAGACCCTGGGAAGCCGTAAAGGTGGTGGTCATGGCCCCAGCCTGCAAAGAGCCGTGCACGGCACCGGCAGCACCACCTTCGGACTGCATTTCTACGACTTTAGGGATGGTCCCCCAGATATTCTTCTGTCCCGCCGCACTCTTGGCGTCCGAGATTTCGCCCATAACCGACGAGGGAGTAATCGGATAGATCGCAATAACTTCATTCACTGCATGAGCGACATGGGCCGCGGCGGTGTTACCGTCGATACAAACCATTTTTTTTGACATTGCTGTTTTCTCCTCTGCGGGGTAAACGGGAACATGAATGTGCTATGACATCACTTCGAAACACTATCTACAAAATCTCTAGAAAAAGGTAACTGTTCAGTAACCTTGGAGTAAAAAATGACCATTAAGAACCACGGGCACCTCGCGCAGAGCCGCAAAGGCGCAGAGAAAATTCAAGGTCTTATGGCGTGAATTCAGACCATAACTTTTATCTTTTCTCCAGTTTAATCGGTTCTTTGTGCCTTTACTCTTAAAAAGTTTTGCCCTTCTGTGCAGCTTTGCGCGAGCAAGCTTTTTTGACGGTAAAGGCCTTTCGACCAGGAAAGAGCTGAACAAAGTTCAAAGCTCACGGCGGCTGTTAATTGCTAATTGAACCGTTGCTGAATCGATATATTCCAAATCACTGCCCATGGGAATCCCCAATGCCAGGCGGGTGACGCGCAGCCCCTGCTCCTTGAGCAGCCGCGCCAGGAAGAGGGCCGTCGCCTCGCCTTCAACCGTAAAACTGGTCGCCAATAGCACCTCGGAAACCGGTTCCTGCTGTAAACGCGCCAGCAGTTGCGCAATTTTCAAATCGTCGGGGCCAATACCATCAAGGGGCGACAAGGCACCGTGCAGTACGTGATAGCGCCCCTGAAAACCATGACTTTTTTCGATCGACATCAGATCTTGCGGTTCTTGGACAACACACAGCCGGGTATCATCGCGCCCCCGGTCGAGACAAATTTTGCAGAACTCCGCTTCGCTGATATTGAAACAGGTGTGGCAAAAAGTAAGGTTACGTTTCATTTCGAGCAAAGCACTCGCTAAAGCTTCAACTTCTGCGCTTGAACTACGCAGCAAATAAAAAGCCAGACGGGTGGCGGTTTTATGACCAATCCCCGGCAGCTTACCAAGCTCAGCAACCAGTCGCGCAAAAGATGGCAGAGACCCTAGCATGAAAAAACATCCGATTCCAACATTTTAAAATATTGTTCTATTCTTTTCAGGCAGACTAAAAAACTAAAATCTTACCAAAAGCTTCGTGGTGCATTGGTCTGACCAGCGCAAAAACTAGCATGACCGGCGCAGGAATATCAAACATAAAGTGCAGCCAGCGCCTGCCCCAGGGCAACAGTTGAAGCGAATTCTGCTCCACCAAGGCTTAGAACAGCCCCGGCAGGCTCATGCCGCCGGTGACTTTCGCCATTTCCTGCTGCATCATTTCCTGGCTCTTTTTCAGCGCTTCATTCACCGCCGCAGTCACCAGATCCTGCAACATTTCCACGTCTTCCGGGTCAACCACCGTCTTTTCTATTTTCAAACTCATCAGCTGCATTTTCCCTGTGACCACCGCAGTCACCATGCCGCCACCGGCGGTTGCTTCCACTTCACGTCCTTCAAGCTCTTGCTGAATGCGCCCGATTTTTTGCTGCATCTGCTGCGCCTGCTTCATGATATTACCAAGACCTTTTGCCATGGATTTCTGTCTCCTTATGTTTTATTTTGTGTCACTGTTCAGCAACCTGAGAGCCCAAAAATGACTCATGTCATTCAAGGGCATTTCGCGCAGAGCCGCAAGTATTTGATTGTAAGGGTCTAACTCCCCCCCGGCCCCCTTTTAATCATAAGCGGGGGAGAAAAACTCTCCCTTGCGCATCTTTCTCAGGTAAAACCTTTATCAATGGGGCGAATGTCTTCAACTTCGCCGTCAAAAATCCGGGTTGCGGCTTTAATCATTGGGTGTTCGGTCGCGTTGGCGCGCAACTGTTCCTCACGGCTCAATTTCTGGCGTTGTTGTTCTTCGGCCAAACTGGGAGTGGCCGGCTGGGTGTCACTTAGTTTAACAATTTCAAGCGTGGTCGGTTGACCAAAAAATTCGCTCGCCAAAGCCTCAAGGGACCTGTGCGTATTTTTGTCAGTCAGCAACTGAAAGTTAAACGAACCGGCAGGAAAACCAATTTTCAAGCGCGGCAACGCCATGTTCTGGGGATGGGCATGCTCGAGCAATGTACCCACGGAGCGACGCTTCTGGTTTACAAAATTGACCAAAGCTTCCCACGATGCGGGTTGCGCCGCAGCGGAGTGTGATGGTGGTGGTGAAGCTATTTCCGGCTCAGGCTGAGGCGCTGGCGCAGCCACCGGGGCGGCCGGGGGCGCAGACGCAACTGCGGGTCGTGCTGCAGGGGAGGCTGGCGTCGGGCGGGAAATTTCAACCTGCGAGGGTGCGGATGGCGGCAGTGTGCCCGCCTTCGGCAAACGTTTTTCGAGCAATTCGAGTTTGTGGATCAAAGTGCCGACATCGACACCCTGGGGCAAGCGCGCAATCTTCACCAGGGCGATTTCCAGGCACAGGCGCGGATAGCTGGCATGAGCAATCTGGGCTTCGGTTTGCATCAGCAGGGTTAAAATCCACTGCAAGCGTGTCAGATCGGTATTCTGGGCCACCTGACGCAAATCATTGAGTTCGGCCGGAGACAAATCGAGGAGCGCCGCCGGGTCTTCGACCACCGCAATAAACAGAATGGCACGCACCATCTCAATCAACTGCTGACAGAATTGCCGGAAAGAAATTCCCTGTTCATCGACGCGTTGCAGAATTCCCAGCCCACGTCCGGCATCCCCTTCCAGAATCGCCTCAAACACATTGACCAGCAGGCGATGGTCGACCATACCGAGCAAATTTTGCAGCACCGCGTCGTCAATCTGTTCACCGCAAAAGGCAATCACCTGATCGAAGGTCGACAAAGAATCACGCATGCTGCCGCCGCCTGCTTTGGCAATCAGCGTCAAACCGATATCGCTGATGGCAATGTTTTCAGCCGTTGCAATCTCATGGAGACGTGCGACAACCTTGCCGGTCGAAATTTTGCGGAAATCAAAACGCTGGCAGCGCGAAAGAATGGTGATGGGAATTTTGTGCGGTTCGGTGGTGGCAAAAATAAATTTAGCGTGCGGAGGAGGTTCTTCAAGGGTCTTGAGCAGCGCATTGAAAGCGTTGGTCGACAACATGTGGACTTCATCGATGATAAACAGCTTGTAACGTGAACTTGAAGGCAAATAGCGAATATTTTCGCGCAGCTCACGAATATCATCGACCCCGGTGTTGGACGCGCCATCAATTTCAAAAACGTCGATACCACGGCTGGCAGTAATTTCAGAACAGGAAGAGCAAACCCCGCAGGGGGTCACGGTGGGGCCGTCAACGCAGTTCAGCGCCTTGGCAAAGATGCGCGCCGCCGAGGTTTTGCCAACCCCACGCGCGCCGGTAAACAAAAACGCGTGGTGAACCCGATCGGCGTTAATCGCATTTTTCAGCGTCTGGCTGACATGCTCCTGGCCGATCAAGTCGTCAAATTGCTGGGGGCGCCACTTGCGCGCCAGAACCATATAAGACATAGGGTAGAATTCCTCGCCGTCATCTCGGCCCTTGAATGAGAGGGGTGAGGCGTAAGGGGTGAGGAGGAAAAAACCTGGAACAGCTCGAAGTTTCTAAGTTTTTTTTGCAGGCACAAGTGACAGCCAGGCACCCCCGCGGCACACAAACAGACTGCTGCCGCTGCTCCCTTCCGGGCCTGACGGGGTTCACAGCAGTTCGTTGCGCGGGACCCGGCTGTCACTTCTACCGGCAAACTATGTGACGCGACACAATCGGGCACGGCACGCCGTGCCCCTACAGGATATCACGACTATTGCAAAGACCAACGGCGGAAAATAGACCCTTGAAACCGGGCAGGCACAGAGACCTGCCCCTACGGGTAGAAAATCAACGAATAAGGCGTACCTCAATGGTACGTCGTTGTGGCAAGCCAAAAGCAACGCCGCAGATGGGCGCTTTTTCGAAGCCAAGTACGAATGGCGGAGAGGGGGGGATTCGAACCCCCGGTAGCTTGCACTACACCCGCTTTCCAGGCGAGCACCATCGGCCTCTCGGTCACCTCTCCGCAGGCCGAACAAGATACACCAAGGGTCTATGGCTGTAAAGTTTTTTTGTCGGGCCAGGGCGGGGCGAGTTAGCACAGCGGACGGGCGGCGTAATCCTTGTTGGCGCGGTAAACAAACGCCAGAATTTCGGCAACCACCTGAAACAATTCGGCGGGAATTTCCTGCCCCACCGGCACCTTGGCCAGCACTTCGAGCAAATCGGCATCCTGCACAATTTCAACCCCGGCTTCGCGTGCCAGGGCGATAATCTTCTGCGCGACTTCGCCCTGGCCACTGGCCACCACCTTGGGCGCGCTGCCGGGGAGATGATCGTAGCTCAGGGCAACAGCCCGTTCACGGCCTGGAGACAGAGTTTTCATCTTTAAATCCGCGCCTCAAAGAACCGTTGCGAATCGGGCACCAGTTTTTTCAACAACTCGCGAGTCGGCGTTTCAACCCCGGTGGCGAAACTCAAGCTGCGCAATGGCACTTGCTGCAACTGACCGCGCAGGCGTTCACTGAGAGACGTAAGAAAATCGACTTTTTCCTGATCTTCGCCGATCACACGCAAACGCAGCCCCCCGGGTTCGGCCAGAATGTCAATTTTCACATTCCCCAGGGCCGAAAGACGCAGATAAAGGGCCATGTGCACAGATTCCTTATCCGCGGCGTTTTTTTGCTCCGCATCGTCATCCTGTTGCACCAGCAAAAAACCTTCTTCCAGAAAAGCCAGGGGCAAAGGCAGAAACAACTGGCCCTGGTCGGCCAGACGCGCGCGGCACACCTGAAACAGCTCCAGGCGATGCAAGGCTTCCTGTTCTTTCGGGTTGAGGTTCTGGGCATGGTCGAGCAGGGCCAGCTTCAAGCTGCTCAGGGCTTCGCGCGTGCGGCCACGCAGCAATTCGGCTTCCAGGTTCAACCCCAGCAGCTGCGATAAAACCCCCAACTTGCCCGCCAGTTGCGCAGGATCTGGCTCGGCCAGCAACGGGCGCATGCCCGCCAGCAGCTGGTCGATCAATTGCGGCGGCAGGGGCAGTGCGCCGCCGTCCGCGGAACGAACGGATGCCAGCTGGCGCGCCAACTCGTGCATTTGTCCCGGCAAACCGGGCGCAAGGGTTGGCTTTTGCTCAGCGAGTTGGTTGATCAAGGCGAGCAAATCTTTTGGCAGACTCGCTTCCGCCGCCATTTTGCCGTGCGGGGCCAACTGGGCTTGCAGACCCGTCAACACGTCAAAAACCGCGCGGGGTGACGCAGAAGAGTTGCCGCGTTCCAGCTGGTTGAGTTGCGCGGCAAATTGCTGAATTTCCAGCGGCCAGGTGCCGCGATAGGGCGCACCGGTCTGCAAGCGTGCGATCAAATCCTTGGCTGCCGCCAGAGCCTCGCCAGGGGTGGTCATGGCGGTTGCGTGCAAATTATTGAGCTGGGCAACAAACTCGCGTACCGCCAAAGGCAAGTTGCTGGCGCCCGGGGTGGCGGTTTTTGTGGCCAGTGCGCCCTGCAATTCGGCCATCAGTTGCCCCGCCGTGGGGATATCGGGCTGCGGGCCGACCGGGTTGAGATGATTAAACTTTTCGACAAAACTTTGGACTTCAAGCGGCCAGGCGCCGCGGTTGGCGGTGGGGGCAGAGAGTTGGGCTACCAAGGCCTTGATCCCGGAGTGAAGGTCCCTGGGGGCCATGTGTTTTTGCTGCGCCAACTGATTAAGTTGCGCAACAAATTCCTGCACCTCCGGTGGTGCGGCACGGGCGGCCAGCGCCGAGGGTACATTGGCCAGCAGTTGCTCCAGAGCACGCGCAGGTGTTTGGGTTGCGGGCGATGGCTCGAGCAAGCGCAGTGTTTCGGTCAATTGCCCCTGCATTTTGTCCGTCAGTGCCCCGCGCAGCTCAGGTTGTTGACGAATAAATTGTGCCAGCAGTTGCAACTGTTGCGGCAGCTCCAGTTCTTCTCCCATGGTATTCAAGGTCGCTAAAACCTGCGACAGTGTCTGATTTAATCGGGCGGCACTGTCTGTGGTGCTCTTTGATACCGCCAACTGAAACGGCTCCAGCCTGCGGATCAAGCTAAACAAATCTTGGGTCGAAAGATCGGCCACGGGCTTCATCAGGCCAGATAGCTGATCCAGGGCCTGGCTCACCGCCGCAGATTGCAGGCGCTCGCCCTGCTGCTGCAACAGGCTGCTCCAATTGTAAGTTTTGGCCAGCAGCGGCAAAAGCGCGGTCAGGCGTGATTCCAGCGGCGAAGACAAAATCTTGAAGCTCAGACGCGGCTGAGTCGTCAGCACTTGCAAGTCAAGCTGCTGCCCCATTTTCAACGGCTGATCCGTCTGAATCGGGAACTGCTTCTGATGCATCTCCAGCGTCGCCTTGTCCATGCCCCCCTCGGTCACCGTCGCCCGGATCACCTGATCAACACGCAAATCCGTCAGACTCCGATCAGGCCGCGATGCCTGTTCAGGTACGTGAACCACCATATTCGAGGCACTTAAAGGATTGACAATTGTCATAGCCGGCTTTTCGGTCGCAGGGCAAGTTTACGGCAAAAAACGCCAAAGGGCGGAAACCTGAAAAGTCACCGCCCTTTACTGCCAAGTTTGTTGATTTTGGGCGTTGCCCCCCCCGGCCCGCTTAATCTCAGCGGGGGAGAAAGCAGCCTTGGCTTTTAGCTCCTCCCCTTAAATTAAGGGGAGGCTGGGAGGGGTTATGCCTTTGCCCCGGTTAATGGGCCGTGGCGCGACAAGCTCTAAATCTGTCAACTCGTTGCCGCGTTGCCCATAATATGCACCTTCAGGCGCAACTGACGCCGCTGTTCGGCAAAACAATAAGCGACAATGGCATCCTGATCGTCTTCCTCAATGTCGGTAAAACTCATAGCCGCTTGCAGGGTGCCGCCCAGATTGAAGGTGCGCACCACCTTGCCGACACACTCAATCACGCGCATCTGCGGTGTTTCAAGAATAATTTCCATCCCGACCTTGCGTCCAGGAGACAGTTCTTTACTGACCGGAATTCGAATCCCGCCACCACTGATATTCACCACCGTCTGCACGGCACAGGGTTCTGAATCGCCATTATCAATCGTCCAATAAGTGATCGACAGGTCGGCGTCAACCCGGAAATAGGCCCGTTTCTGCTGATGCGTGGTCGAATCAAGCGCTTGCAACTGCAAGCGGGCATCATTGACAACCGCCTTAATCTCGGCATTCAAAGTCAGCACCGTCGCCTGCTGGGTCTGTAGCCCGATGCGGCAAATACCTGTGGTATCCAAGGTTTCCGGCAGCAACTGATTGGGCAAAAAGGTAACCTCAATCAGTGGTGGCTTCGCCTGCGCCACCGCCTCAACTTCAGAAAAATCGCCGCCAATGCGCGGCAGCGATATTTTTATAACCCGATATTCTTTTAAGTGATCAAAAATCGACATGGAAAGTCCAGAACGAAAAGTCGCCGACAGGGGCCTTTTTAAGCGCGGCAAAGCCAAAAAAAAACCCGCCGTTGAAAAGGCGGACATCATGCCACGGTTTCTTACCAAAGGCAAACGCTAGCTGCAGCAAAAATCCCCGCACAGAATCAGGTTTTTTCAGCCACGTCCATGAGATCCGCGCCTATCTTTTTTAAAAGTCGCGCCATACCCCGAAACCGCCTGGCTGCCCTTTTTAAGTTGTTCCAGTTCAGCGCCCAGCATGGCTTTGCGGGCGTAAACCCGGGGCAGCAACATTTCATTCAATTCCACAATCTGCTGCTGCAACTGCAAGCGTTCATCAAACAGCGGGTGCACCCGCCAAGGCGCAATGTTTCGGCTCATCGAGACCAGCAAATCATGATCGAACAGCCCTGCGGTCTGCTGCAACTGCTGCAAACGTTCGCAATAAGCCAGTAACTGATCGGCATCTTCCGCCCCCTGGTCAAGAATAGCCTCCAGGTTTTGGGCATGTTCAAGAATTTCACGGTAATGTTGCACCGATGTTTTCAGTTCTAACTCCATTGCGCGTCCCTTTCTTAAATAAAAAAGCTCTAACTCCCCCCGGCCCCCTCTTACTCTCAGAGGGGGTAAATGCTTTTCGCCCCTCCCCTTAAGTTAAGGGGAGGCTGGGAGGGGTTATGTGCCTTTTGCCCCGCGATTTCTAACTCCCCCCGCCCCCTCTTACTCTAAGAGGGGAGGGAAATCTTAATCTTTTTTAGAAGGATG
>Ga0100392_1004793_pt1 | contig 12024 bp, 10 predicted proteins | sample CryGeymeta201516_FD_81548 | JGI IMG/M metagenome (GOLD analysis project Ga0100392, IMG submission 81548) | Groundwater microbial communities from Crystal Geyser aquifers in Utah, USA - Crystal Geyser metaG 2015-16 | ecosystem: Environmental > Aquatic > Deep subsurface > Groundwater | place: USA... | reverse complement strand
CTTCATCTGATATCCATGCCCTTCCATACAAACTAATTTAGGATGGTAGATAGCCTTGTCCAACGTCTGCCACACTTCCCAGTCCATACCTTCAGCATCAATAGAAAGGAAATCAATCTCCTCCCTCACTCCAAACTCTGTAAGAACCTTAGTCAGGTTCCTTACGGGGACCTGAAACACATCATATTTTGTCTTGTACATCTCTTCACTAGCCTTCTTCACTTCTTGCTTCATGGTAGATACTTGTCCACCACAGTACAAAGTCCTCAGACCTTCTTCCTCACCAATAGCACAGTTAACACAGGTTATTCCGGGGCTATCCTTGTAACGTTTCTTTAACAGATCAAATGCCGATGGGAGTGGCTCAATCAACATACCTTTCCACTCTGGACGTTTTAGTAACATCCAAGAGTTGGAACCAGTTTCCCCATCAGCCGCCCCGACGTCAACAACAAGGCCGGTTGACACACCACGGAAAAACAAGCCTAACAAAGCATCTTCCCCGTATTGCCCGCCACTCATGTCAAAACTCCTATCTTCTCCTGCCAGTATTTCATAGACAACTTTCTCATAGCGGGAGAGTCAAATCGTTGTTTGAGCAATACTATTTCCTTCCACAGTCTCTCTCTTGTTACCTCAGCCCAGTTATCTACTTGAAGACAGGGAAGGTCATCCAGTATCCTTGTGGCAGGACTTCTTAGCACTATGGGAATAGACCCTAATGCCATAGCTTCCCAGTGACGATGGCAATCGGGTCCGGCTCCGGGTGGTGACAATGTAAAGGAATGAGTGGCAAGGTCAAAATAGAATTGCTCCGGGGAAACATCATCAAAGTTGTTTCCCCCTTTTGTTGTTACCCAAGCATTCCCTCCAAAAAACTCATACAGACCCTCCCTTTTTCCTTTGAGAGAAGGACAGTGTCGGCTAAAATTCATGTACATTAAATTTGTGGGCTGTTGAAACCCCTTCTTGGCTTGCTCAAGCAACACCCGAGTCCTGCCTGGGTGGAAAACAAAGCCAATGGGAATAGATATCAGCCGGGTATCCCCCACTACTACATTGGTACTGTACCAGCACACCACGTTCTTAGGGAGTTTGGATAACATCTCTGAATCAACAGAAGCATCACTGGAAGAAGTGATTAGAATACAGGGACTTCCCTTCTGTAGTTCTACTTGGTTTCTCTCCATCCAGTCTGTTTTACAATAACGTATCGGCAGGGAAGTAACTTTGGTGACGTCAAATGCTACACCTGCCAAATCAGCAAACTTCTGGCAGTCAATAGGATAATCCATCCACTCTGCACTCATCTGCTTTTCCTTTTTCTTACCAACAAATCCCTCGCCGTGTCCTCTCCTGATTTGAAGAGCACTGGAAAGGATTGTACCTCAAATCCAGCTACCTCCAATTGTTCCGTATTGTACTACCACTTGTTGTTTGGGTCAGGGGTCCGGCGTTCCCGGTCTGCCATAATAATTTCCGGTTCTTCCCCACAAAGACTAATATAGTATTCTCCCACATCTACATTCAACAACTGAAAAAGGTTTTAGAACCTCCAACACCGCTTTCAGGACGGGCTGGTGTGAACCCCAAGTCTGTTCTACCTGCCAAGCATTCTCAAGTGTCATATGTTCACCGTTCTACAGAAAGGAACACGTTCACAGGGATAAATTTAGGCTGGTGAGGGACATGAGGGAAATCCCGCCGCTTTCCTGTGTTCAAAAAGGGTCTTGTCCTTCTGCCACATCTGCTTTGCTTTGTGAAGATGCTTAGGACGTTTGACATCTATCTGCCTACCCCAATGGTCATGGTACTGAGACAGATCAGGACGCTGTTGGAAAGCCTTCATCTTGATTGCATACTCCTGTAATTCCTGGTCACTGAAGTAGTGAAAGTATTCTTCCCAGTAAGGACCCTTTCCACCATAAGCCCCTTGAATAAATTTCCGGCCTATCCATGGAGAAACTGCACACTGGTTGATACGACCATATATGTCCCCTGTGGGTTGCATCACTCCTAATAGGTCAGGAAATCTCTGGAGGAAATCCTGCCCAATTTCCTGAGTAGTCTTTTTCGGCTCCGGGTACACATCATCACCTACCACCACCACAACATCTCCCGGAACCTCTCGACACAGGATGTTTGCTGCTGTAGGAAATCCTTTCCATTCCTGTTGGACGATGACCCAGTCTGCTTCCAGAAAATCTGTGTGTTGAAGAGGAGGATTTACCAGGACTGCTACATCGTATCCCATATCTTGCCATTTGCCAATCAAAGACCGGGAACGTTTCACCGATACTGTTGGCCACACAGCCCATATGTTTATCATCTTTCATACCCCTTTTCACCGTTAATAATTCTCTTAAAACGTTTTGCACCACGGCAGTGTAGGATAACCGGGTTTAATCCTGGACAGTGACGCTGAGTAAGTTCGACTATCCAAGTATACCCCTGTGGCAATTCTACAAATCTCAATCCAGCTATCTTTTTGACAGCCATTTCCAAAGTTCTCTGGTCCCACGCTTCCTTACCATTGGGCAAAATTATGGGATACCTTTCATTGATAATTATCCATCTCTGAACCAAACGGTTACACTGAATAGTATTCCCCAAATACAGCGTTCCAGAAAGGAGGGGTCCGTGTGAGTTAACAAAATGAACAGCGGCAATATCGGCACAGATGGTATCCAACAGAATAGGGGGCTGAACCATTATGGTATCCACATCCAAGTATAGCAAAGGTTTTCCTGGATGTTCCTGAAGCATACACAGGATAAATTGAGCCTTGATTTGAGTATTCTTCTGCCAGCTTCCCTGATTAGGAATTCCACAAATCATGTAACTGTAACCCACACTTTCCAAAGAGGCTTTGAGAACCTCTGCCTCATGTTCATACGGAGTGTCTACCGTGAAGTAACCTATTACTAAAGGATGGTGCGGGGAGCCGTCCTTATATTCTTCACGGGTCAAAACCTCCATTACATTTCCCCTCATGCTTCCGCTACAAGCCCCAATGTAACAAGTGCCGCACGTAAACTCCTAACATCGTCAGCCAATTCTTCACACTTGTCCCGTAAGGCAGTAACCTCTGATTGGGAATAGGCGGCACTGATAGTCAGTCCACCTATTTCCCCATCCGTATTTCCATGTAAAACTGTGGGAACAGCTGTTTGAGGTTTTATGAAGTCCCTCCAAGCTAACCCATCATACACTGTAAACAAATTTTCATCATCCACCCAGAATAGATAACGTTCAACCGGAGTAATGAAAATCCATGAGGTTCCATTATCAAGGGTAACAGCAAAGTTTCCATCCTGTCCAGCCCAGCCACCCGTTGCTCCTTCCGCTACCAGATAGCAATCCCCAGTAGCTTCCCCACCCGGAGGGGCCGTTAGGTGTCTGTCTTTAATACCAGCTTGGACCAACACATCCAGAAGTTGTAGGGCTTGATTGAATGTTACATCCCCATTAGACTGCCCCTCCTCTAACAGTGTAAGACCTAATCTCAATGTATCACTCATAGTATAACTCTCCTTTCAAAGCCTCTGAAAATGGTGTTGCTTCGCTGATACAATATCATGTTCACCGGGTCACCCGGTGTCAGACCATCAGCAGTCTGCTCCACTGCTGAGTATGTTGTAGAAAATCCTTCTATTCCACTTGTAAGTTCCTTTGTTCTCAATACCGTCCAGTCACTGTCATTATCACAAAACTCAACAAACATTCCAACAAAGTCTACGTCTGGCATATTTGAGTCTACTACCTGCTCACTGAAAGGCCGCAAAGAAGAACGGGTACGGCTCTGAGCCATAATAGTCATATCATTATTCACTCTCACTACTCTCACACCACAGGGTGAGAAAGGTTTCAGCGTTCCACCTTGTAATGTAAAAGGATCACTCACTACACCGGCAACTACTCCACCAACACCTACTCCCTTATAATATCGGGTGGTGTTTAATGAACTGCGGCTCATTTCCCGGAAGGCCAATCCAGATTGGTCTAACAAGACAAACCGCTCATTAGCCGCATGACTGTCAATTTCATTCTCTGTACCTCTACGCCCCCGAAGTAAACCAGACAGAGTGTAATGCCCAGTGGAAACAAGGGTGGCAGTTTTGTAGGCTATAATTTCCTTGCCTATAATGGCCCAATTTCTCTCATTGAGAACCTCCAAGACCGTCCGGCTCTCCAATGTCCCATTTGTCATTACAACATCAATAGTGTTCCCTTCATCCCAGATGCCATAAGGCCCATCACCAAGGGTTCCGCTTGTCCTCCCCAAAACACCCTCTGCCCGCACCTTCTTGACCTCATTGAAAGTGCTGTTATCCAAACTTTCATAGAGGGACGCCCCCCGCCAGACTGCACCACTGTCAGAACAAGCCAGCACGTAGTAAAATCCGGGGGTCAATACATCTATATCTCTTAGCAGAGACACATCAATGATTTCATAAGTAATGTCAGGTGCTCTGTACACCATTGTAGTAAATATATCTGGGCTTTCCGACACACCATCAAAATTCTCTGTCTGTGTCTCTACTACAACACCAACTACTTCCACAAGGAAGTTGGAACCAATAGATACCTGTTGGACAAGGATTTCATAATCTTCCTCTTCAATTGTAACCAACACCACATCATTGGGTTCCAAGTCCAAATACTTAGGAGGTAAGGTGAATTCCACCTTCCGACTACTCCCCCAAATGGTCCAAAGTATTCTCCGGGCTATGGCTCTGGCATCACTAGCTTCCATAACCAAAGGAGTATCTATTGTTTCCACTCTGGAGGAAAGGGTATCATTCCTACGTTCCCTCTGACTACCCGGCTGGTAGTTTGCCGCCGCTTCTATGAACTGGACATCTACCTCCTGTGGCAAGTCCAGTGGGGGACCTTCTGTGAACCGAGCCACATAGGAGGGCTCCGAGTCAGGGGTGTGAATAGCTAAGTCATCCTCATCCACAGCATAGGTGGTAAGGCTGGTACGGGGAACAAAAACTAACTTCCCGGAGGACTCGTGTACAACTATGTTATAAGCCAGCATTATAGCCCGTATAGCAGCATCTACGGGCTGGGGCCCACTAGTTATCAGCCCCCGGATACTCCCGGAAAGGAATGTCACATCATAATCAGCCGCTTCCAGACCCGCCCGTTCCAACAGACTTCCAAGGGCTTGAGCAATGGTTTTTGTAGTATCCGCTTTGACCAGAAAGGTGAAGTTGGGAATGCGATTGCCAAAATCAGTGATGTTGAAGTTCTCAAAGACAGCATAGGCAGTCCCCCGATAAGCCGGAACATTCCCTGCTCCTTCATAGGATTCAATAAGAGTATCCGCATTCTGTGTCAGGCTTCCCGTATAAATAGCTACATCAGCTAGTTTGGAAACATCACCCTCATCCAAATCCTGAAACAAATTTATTGAAGCCCCTGCTGACTCAGCTACCACACCTTCATTGTAAATCTCTACATGGGAAGTCCCCTCATTATAATCATACCATCTTTTGCGAACCCGGAATGTCCCATTATTTCCTGGATTGGTGGCACCGGTTATCACTATGTCCTGACCACTCTCACATTCAGACAAATCGGGTCCGCCATTGGGGGAATTGATTGTCATTATCTGTTTTACCCCTGTTTCCCACCCATAAATAATTACAATGGAAGTTTTCTCAATGGATAACCGATTGTCAGTAATGTTTACATCTGGGTCAGCATCATAAACCAATTTTCCATCAGCCCAAATCTTCTCAACAGACTGGATTTCCCCTTCACAAATAGCTACAGCTAAACTAACATAGTAGACATACTTCTCCTCTGCTTGGGAACCCCCCTTGCCCCCCGCTACAGTTTCAATTAGCTCAGTGCACCAGATAAGGGTTCCACACAAACGGTTTTCTGGACCCATACAAAAGTGTACTGGTGAACCCTCATTGGCAGACTGCACTAGTAAGGACATCCGCCCGGACGGTTCCTGTTTGGGGCCAAGGCCAAGATAATTTGTCTTGGCATCAATCCAACTGCCAACATAGGCTCCAATTGCACCCCCAAGGGGTCCACCTATATAATTACCAACAGATGTTAGAACAATGGTACTCATGACTCAACTCCGGGAAATCTAAAAACATACAAGAGCCTTTCCTTCCACCTATCTGAAAATTTGTGCTCCACAACCTTCTTTACTCCCGCCCAAGTGTGTATCATTCCCCTATCAGTGCATATCCCTATATGTTGAGGAAACTTTGTTTTTTTGTTCATCCAAAATACCAGAACATCCCCAGCCTTCATTTTCTCTGGGGAAACACGGGTCAATACCTTTTCCAATTCTGGAATGAGGATTCCTGGCATAGGTTCCCTTGAATAAGTGGTATTGTCATAAAAGAAAAGGTTCAGTTTCTTTGCTATATAAACCATCAGGCCTATGCAGTCCAACCCGGCCTTGCATATTCTTCCTTGATGGTGAAAGGGAGTACCCAGACATTCCCGGGCCGCTGATAGGATTTGCTCTCTGGTTATCACTGCTTACTCCCCGGTGTTTTCAGCAAGACATCCTGTCCCGGCACAGTAGGAAATCCCCCAAAGTTAGCCAAGTTGTTGAATTTGCTTGTACAAACAGATTTGAGTTTGGAACAGCCAGCATAAATCTTGAAGGTATCCCCTACCTGTATAGCAAATGGAGTTTTCAGATGCAGTGTAACCTTACTATCCGGGTCTCCTAAAAGCCAATCACGTACCTCGCAAAGAATTCCGGCATTGTTACCCCCCGCCAGCCAAACCAGCTTTCCATCATTACAGAAATCAGTGTCAAACATCCCGTTGGAAACTTCAAATATCCTTCTGTCATCCAGCCCGGTATCTGTAACATCCGTAACTACACATCCATCATCTTCCAAGTCCTGATAGTAAGAAAAACTCAGAATGTCCACCACCCGTGTAGCACCACCAAAGGAATTTTTGTCCAATGCAAACAGAAGATAACCATCATTAACTACCTCTGTATTGGTATAGAAAGAAGTCCATGTGGAAGTCCCTGTTGCCCGATAGTAGCAAGTCAACACTCCTCCTGAATAGACTATCCGCAAATCAATCCCAGCGTTTATCCTCACTGTAGTAAGTACAGGTGCAGCTCCCTGAGCCACCAACCGAACCATAGCTGGTGAACTCTCCCAATCCAACTCAATATGAACATTCCCCGTTCCCAAACTGGATTTGGTATAAGATGTGTAATAGGGCCAGTTGGGAGATATAACTAAGTGAGCATCCAAGTCATCATCGTTTGGAGCTTTGATACCTATTGCTATTATCTCTGTGACCTTAACCCTGCCCAACCGGCCTATCCCCGCTGACCAGTTTGCTTCATACATAGGCATACTTATCCCAGTTATTCTCGCTCCATAACTCCCATAAACCACCGTGTCATTGACAGGGTCATCACTGGTAAAACCAACATTGGCAGAGGCTACAATAAGACTGGTTATAACAAGTACATCCTCTGCTGTCAAATCAATCCCACAGTTAGTATCCCCCAACGTATGCCTACAGGTCCTGCCATACACCTTCCCGATGGGGTATTGAAGTTTGCGGGGAAGCCCTTGTATATTAGCTTTCCACTGATGGCCATCATAGGAAACGTCAATAATCCAGTAATGACGCTCAAGCACAGCCCCAGCCCATGGATACTTCCTGTCCACCACATACTCCGTCAGATGAGCATCCCGGTATCTGCCCGCCCGGAGGTCATCATGGGTGATATAGCTAGAATTGATAACCCCCATAATGTCCAGATTTTGAGCCCCCAATGAATCCTTTGATTCTCTGGCTGTGGAGGAAAAACTTCCTACCGGAGTATAGGTATTTCCCCCAAAGGAGAGTTCATAAATATCATCGGTAAAGCGGTAGATAGTTCCATCAACCCTCTCCAACACCCACAATGTTACAAGACGCGATAGCCTCTGGGAGATAAGCCCCCGTTGACCCGGAGAAAGTGTCAACATACTAACTCCCTATCATTGTTATCTTGTATACCCAAATACCGGCTTGGGTAGTGTTGTTGATAAGCCAGAGTTGTGTGCACTGTCCACATTCACACATCACTACAGTATTTCCCTCATTATCTTTAATTGTAGCATCATCCAAATTGGAATTGTCTAAATTCAAAATGAAAAAGGCAGGCCCACCGGCCTTCAGAAGCCGGGCATCTGGCAAAGTAATATCCCAGTTCCCTCCTTCATGGTCAAAGATTTGAACACGTTCACTGTTTGACAAAAGGGTACTTGTACCATCTTGAACGGCTCCTCCCATAAACGTATCCTGACTTATCATATGGCAAACCAATCATCACTTGACCCAAGAAGGATAGTGACAGACTCACCAGCGGCCACAGAAGCATCAACAACGGTATTGTCCCACTGTATGATACCAAAGGCTTCCGTTCCAGCATTGTAAATGAACCAGTAGGGTCCCCCGGAAGGCCAGCCAGAAGGATTTGGAAGGATAAGATTCTTGGAAGCAACTGTTGCTGTACATTTCAAAGCCCGTCCCAAAGCTAAGGATAACTGGGTGTTTACAGCAAAAGACAATTCAGCCCCACCCCCATAATAGAACTCATCTGGAATAGCTGTTTCATCTATGATTTCCACAACAGGTATACTGGCAGAGCCGGAGCCATAGTCATCCAAAGACAAATTCATCAGGCTATCAGCATCTTCTCCAAACCTTACCGGAACATCAAACTCAAACCCAACCTTTACCAGATGACCGTTTGTTGGAGCAACAGCAAGGGTGACAATGCCTGTCGTAGTGTCCACTGTATAATCAACGCCTTCTGTCTTAGAAACACTGTTGACAGAAACCACCACCGTTCCTACCACAGGCTTGGTAATGTTGCGTACAAGTGAGTTCTCACCATTTGTATATATTTTCTTTAGCTGGAATAACGTTTGAGAACCATTCCCCGTCCCAATGGTCTGGTCATCATTAGCTGGGGTTGTCCGTCCATCATCGGCAGAGGTAAAATCCAACCAATCTTTGAACCGGAAGCCATGAGCGGCTCCGTTGCGTGCCATGTAAAATTCGTATATCTCGTACAGGTCATCCCATGACTTGATATTCTCCGCAACATTGTATTGCCGTCTTGCCCCTGACCATCGGGAGATGCGGACTTCCTGACCAGCATCGTTTTCAAGGATAACAGTACGGAAGCCGGGTCCCCCCTGACTACCAAAACTTATCCCAGACGGAAACTGGACTTCATGAAATGCCATATCAAGCCTTTTCTAATTCACTGCGGACACGTCGCATAATCTGAGAAGCAGAACGCCGGAAGCTATCTGGATTGGGAGTGGTAATATTCATTACAACACTGGTCCTGTTTCCTCCCGCCATCTTAACTCCAAGTTCACCCTTATCATTCCGGCTCAGTGGCATAACAGCCTCTGTGCCTTTTTCACCCATCAGCCCCAACCGTCGTCCACTCAATCCAAACAAAAAGGGTCCGGTCACTACACCTCCACTGGCAAAGGGCACTACAGCACTGGAACTAAACACATTACCATTTGCTGAGGCAAGTGCTGGAATACCCATCGCCCCTTGTAACCCTTTTATCATTGGGCCAATGACCAAATTCCTTACGAGTGCCCGACCAATTTCATCCAGCATGGACTTGATAATACTTCCGACGTCCTTTGTATTCAAAAGAAGGTCTTCAAATGCATTCCCAAAAGCAGTTGTGGCATCCACCGCCGCTTTCTGAACATCGGTCAAACTGGTAGCAATATCATCAACTGCATCTACGGCACCATTAGCCGGGGAAGGGAGGTCAGTCAGCCCCTTTTTTAGATTTTCCAATCCCTCCTTCATCTTGTCCAAAGAGTTCCTTTCCCCTGCCCCGGTAGCCGTGTCCAAGGTATCCTTCAAATCCAGTTTGGCTAAGGCCAAGTCAGAGGTTTTCTCGATGAAGGCAATTTCAGCTTCCATGTCCTTCACAGTGTTCATAAGTGTTTTCGACAATGATTCCTTCCCCGCTTCTCCCTCAGCAAAGCCTCCTAAACTCTTTGAAGCCTCATCCAGAGAACTCTTTACATTCAGAACAGACTGGCGGAGAACGGCTGACCCTTTGTCAACCATCTTCAGAGTACCTTCACCAAACAACATGTCCAACATTCCCCGTGTATTTCCCCCTTGAATCAACAGGATGCCAGCATCCATTATGTCTATCATCTGACCCACCAGCCAGCTTATCTTATTCACCACAAACTGGGCCATCAAAACAGCTCCTTGCATTGTGAAATAGTACAAATCACTCCACGTAGATTTCCACATATCCTGCAACAGCTTGAGCCCATAGGTTAAGTAAGTAGCGGCTTTGTTCCAGTATTCAAACACCATTGTGAAGAACATTTGGGCCCAAGTTTTTACTTCATATCCTCCTACCCATAGACTATTTACAAACTTCAAGATGCCTAAATCAGCATTACTAAAAGCATCCACCACCATCCAAACCGCACCAGCCACAAGAACAGCAACAGCAACCCATGCTGTCCCTGCTATCCCCAAAACAGTAAAGGCTCTTGTCACCCCGTAAACTGTCTTCAGTAGATACCCCAGGCCCAAAACCAAAGGGCCAATGGAAACAACAGCAATCCCTGCTATCACCACCCACTTCTTATTCTCTTCATTCAAGTCCCGGAACCAGTCTATTGCTTTTTTCACATAGATAGACAACTTGGAAATCCAAGGTGCCAGAACATCTCCCACAGCAATGGAAGCCAGCACTACATTATTCCACAATATCCTCATCTGGGAATTGAATGACTTCAATTGTTTGTTAGCTATCTCATCCGTCATTCCCCCTGCCTCCCGCAGAGCCTTTTCAAATTCTCTTATTTGTTCAGAGGTTCCCATCAACATTTGCAAAGAACTGAAAGAACGGTCTTGGAACCCCAACATTTGAGCCGCCGCTTTCTTGCTCCGGTCACTCATTGTCCCAAACTTCTTCTCCAATTGTCCCATAATGTCTGCTAAGGGTAACATCTTCCCATGAGTATCATAGATGCTCAGCCCCATCTTCTTCCACACATCAACGTTCTTGATGGAAGCCCTTTGCAAATCCCGGAGAACAATGCTTAGACGTTCACCAGCTTCTTCCCCCTTAACTCCCTGATTAGCAAAGACCGCCAAAACAGCAACACCTTCCTCAATATCTTTGTTCAACAGCTTCAAAGCCGCCGCCGCCTTGTTGGTAAGAGCCTGACTAAACTGTATCACCTCAGCATTGGCCAAAGCATTTGCCTTAGACAAAACATCAGACACCCGTGTCATATTCTTCATATTCTGATTAGCTTCCTTAGAGGTAAGACCCAAAGCTGATTGGGCGTCTGCCAACAGGGTGGTGGCTTGGGACATGTCAAACATACCTGCTACAGCAAACCTTTCTACCACGGGGAGTGCCCCTATTGCCTGCTCAGCAGTGTAACCCGCAGAAGCCAAGTAGTAGTAAGACTTGGCAAGTTGTTGAGTGGAGGTTATGGACCTCCCAGAAATCTCCTTGGCCACCGTTTCCATTTTGATTTTCATCTCATCTGACATATCTCCCATAATGGCCAGAGATTGAGTCATGGCATCATCAAAGTTTCCAAATGCTCTGGCACTAGCAACTCCAAATGCCGTCAATGGAAGAGTGACCCGGAGCATCAGACTTTTCCCTATGTAGATCATACGGTTAGCTACCCTGTTCATTGTAGTTTCAACATTGTACATAGCTTTGGAGAAATTAGTGATGTCCGCCCGGAGATGTATCCACAGGCTCCCAAGGTTCATACTAAAAGCCATACACTACCTCCCTTGTTTTCTTTTCTTGACGGGGAGTTTTTGATTGGATGATAGAACCTTCTTGTTTCGGGTTATACCCACCCAGAAATTCTTTGATGCCTGAATTTTGTCTTCCAAATCTTTGGGTAGTGTTTTGGAGGAAAACTTCAGGATTTTCCGCTGAATAGTAACCAAGGCCGGATTTCTTACTTGCCCCCG
>Ga0100392_1004792_pt1 | contig 12025 bp, 10 predicted proteins | sample CryGeymeta201516_FD_81548 | JGI IMG/M metagenome (GOLD analysis project Ga0100392, IMG submission 81548) | Groundwater microbial communities from Crystal Geyser aquifers in Utah, USA - Crystal Geyser metaG 2015-16 | ecosystem: Environmental > Aquatic > Deep subsurface > Groundwater | place: USA... | reverse complement strand
TTGGTTAATTACATAATTCTACAACAATGTACACAGGTTCAATAACCATACCCCGTAGGGTTTGTGTTTGGGTAATTTACACAGGGAATCGGGATTTACCCAGATGGTCATTCTCTGATGTACAACGTAAAATTATTCTCAAAACTAAAACTAAACACACCTCAAGGATGATTACTCGGTTATCTCACCTATGGTTCATTGGAGTAATTTCTCTGCCGATCGTTCCAATCTCCGTAGTTCATGGCTTTTCGGCTTTCACTCCGGTTACAAAATCAAGGACAGTGACACTTCCACTCCTTGTATCCCACGATTGTGACAAGGATGCTGAAGCAACCAAGCAGATGCTGCAATACGCCTTTGAGTATATTGTAGAGTATTCGAAATTTTTGGAGCATGCTTCGCCGAACAGAACAAGAGCAGGGAAGGCAGAGCATTCCCCTGAAGATGGCGAGTTTGGAATCCAAGACCATCTCCATAGCTCGTGTCGAATTCCAGCTCTGGGCAAAGATATCGGCGTAGACTTTTATCCAGTATCGAACATTGATGAAAGAGAAACTCTTGCAGACAATGACGACAGTACTGAAAGCTTTGTTCTAAAGATATCGGGGGCCAGCGAATCTGATTGTGGTTGGATCTTCTCCAAGTTCTATGAGGAGCGAGATACCTTCCGGGGTAAACTGGGAATTGACGACTTGCATCATGAAGTAGTCAAACATTTTAATAATCAACCACCAAGTCCAGGTTTTCCGGCTTCTTCGTCAGCAAAAACTGCCGAAGAAGCCAGTTCACAGCAAAACTATTTGGAAAATCTTTTGGATGCTTCACGTCTTCAACAGCTTGGGAAGCTCGGGTATGTCGTCTTGGAAACCAACACTGAGAACAAAAGGGACGGCCATTCAGGCACATCTTTTCACATTAGCTCGAAAAGCCAAAAAGACATATCACAGTATCTCGTGGAAACGACTGGTGATGCGTATCGCAAAGATATGGTTCATTTCTTGACGAAGCCACAAGCTATCGAGGCAGGCCTAGGAGAGCATTACGACATGCTGCTGTCGATTGCGACGTATCTCAACAATAATTTGAAATTTCGCAAGTCAGAGAATAACCCCATTGCTCCAGCGACCACAGAAGATCCATTGACCGTCCCTCGCATGATACAATTGGCACAGTACACGGAAGGCGGTTTCTATGAGGCTCATTCAGACAATTCACTTTACGAAACAAAAGACGAGAAAGGCAGACGAATGTTTGCACCGTCAGGAGTTCGCAATAATTTTCGGCATTACACATGCATATTGTACTGCAATGACCTGGAAGAATCGGATGGTGGCGCTCTGCGGTTGTACCTTGGTAGCAGAGATATGAGAAACATCGATGCCACCAAGACATGCCAGTTCGTGGACGTCATCCCTAAGAATGGTCGTCTCCTGATATTTGACTCTTGCATGGTGCACAGCGTGGAGAAGCTGTTGAGCTCTACCAAAATCAGACGAGCTTTGACGCTTTGGATTCTACGACCAAATGATAGCGATGTGCCGGGAGAGTCTTACTTTTGAGTGCCTCGCCTGTGCCGACGAAAGTAGTAAAAGTGGCGCTGTGCATGTGTACATGCACATCTTGTACAATTTATCTCTCGGTGACATTCCATGAGATTGAATGATTTTGAGAAAGCGAAATATATCAATTATTGTTTATAAACACATATCAAAGGTTGACAGTGGTGTTGGCCATCGATCGTCCACAATTAGACAGAAACCACACTCGTTTCTCCTCCACTTTTGTGTCGCTTGCGATGAGTCTCGTCATCATCGTCTTGCGTAGCAGTTGGCACCAAAATGCTTTGCGGCACTGGTGAAGACTTTCGTTTATGATTTCTTTTCATCCTTTCTTGTTGTGCACGCTCGGCAATCAATTGCTTGGCCGCATCACTATTGTATCGTTCTGCCGTAGGCGGAACATCGGGAATTTCTGAAAGTTTGAGCTCTTGGGGAGGTACATCATCCTCGAGAAAGTTAAGAGGATCAACTATCGAGATTGATTCTTGACGAGGAACAAGAGCAGTAGCAGGAGTAGGAGTAGCAGCAGGAATAGTACTAGTAGTATCAGAAACAAATGAAAACCTGTTACGGCGATCAGGATTGGAAAGTTTCCGGATCAGGCGATCTACACGACGCCTGGTATCTTCCAGCTCATCGGATACAAGTCGACGATTGGCCACCTTGGGTTTAACAGGGGCCGGATTTGAACAAGACGGACGTCGAGAAGGATCATTCACGGCGAGAAGTGTCCCGAGAAGGAGATCAACTCGATTTTTTGTATTCTTAAGATCTGGTACTACTTCATCATGGGCTGCTGCTGCTGCTGTATGGTCAGTCATTCTGTGTCAGGCTTGGATTGGATATTCTGAGGTATGCTGTCGGCTGTCGATAGTTGCACTATTAAAATTTGCCATTTAATCGGTAGCAAGTTCGGATACAAAAATTTATGAGCTGTCTTTTACAAAAGAGCAACGATCCTCTACTTGTCACAATATTAAAATAAAAGCGAAGCTATTTTTTAAAGGACTACGGTACCTGGTACTCTATTACCTGGTACCAATAGCTAAACAGTAGCCTCGAGCATAGTTGATTTGAGAGGCCTGAAAGAAAAGATCCTTCGGTGGCTCGGAGATGTGTTCCCTTGAATTCAATCGAAGTCAAAAGACCAAGTCGTGTTGGGTAAATCTCTAACTCTAGTTGCTTAACTTGTTTCGTGATTGATCCAAACTGCTCCAGCATTTTCATCGAACTTTCAATTGACCGGGTGGAGTGGGTACGGGTTTGACTCATCTTCATCTCAGCATCACCAGCAGGCAGCCATGCTTCATTCGTACAGTACTCGAGCTAGAACAGGTCTGCTACGACACAAAGAACTACAGTAACTTTAACCAACCATCATTATTGTTATTTTTAAGCAGCAAAAACGAACAAATTCGTTTCGTGAACGGAAGACATCAATTACTAATCTAGCAACCTCTGTAGCAACACCATATCCTCGTTAAGCATCGACAACAGTACTAACACTCGTTTTACAACAACGCACATGACCAGTGGTAAACCCAGTGGTGAGAAAGATCCAATACCCAAGGAAACATTGAACATGATTTTCAATTCCACTGACTTCAACAAATTGCTGCAGAGCAAGGACAGCGTTGCCTCGACAGACTTCACCAAGATGTTCAACACCAATGATTCGACGGCTGCCTTGTTCAAGAGCCAAGACTTTTTGAAGAGTTTGGATGCTTACAAAGACGCGCTGGCAACCAATGGACCGGCCAATACAGATCCTTCAACCTTTTTCAAAAGCACAGATTGGCTGAAATCTCTCGACACGATTGACTGGAACAGTAACAGCAAGTCGGCAGCAGCAGCACCGCCACCAACAGCATCAGCTACAGCTACAGCAGCATCAGAAGTAGAAGCTACAGGACTTCCGCAACATCCAGGACCCCCTGTAGCTGCACGCAAAACACCCTCAAATAACAATAATAAAGGAGCCTACACCAGTCAGGATTGGATGAATGGATACGAACCAAGCCATATTGATGTCGACTACGACAAGGGTTTGTTTCAAACGTCAGAATTGGGAGGAAAATCAGCAGCCGCAGCATCAATGCCACCAAAAATGCCTGCTCGTGCTCCTGTTCAGCAATCGGAATCGGTCAGCAAGTGGATGAGGTTGTACGAAGAAGGTCTTGGCACACCGGCTTCGTCATTAACAACAACAACACCTTCCACTGCACCTGCCTCTTTGGAATCTACTGCTGCTGCTGCTGCTCCTGTTCCAGCACCGTGGGCAGATACGACGATTGCATCCGAAGCAATACCAAGCATGGAGGCGGCTGTTCCGACACCCGTCGCGTCGGCACCCATCACGACGAGTGATAGCAACCTTTCTGTCACAAACACAACAGACAGAATCAGAAAGAAGCGTGTGTACAAGTCGCGCAAGATTATTCCCGAGAAAAAGGTATATGTTGACTACAAGGATCGGGATGTTCTTTTGGGTCGGGGTGGATTAAGTAACAAGCACCCGGGTAACAAACGATACCGACAAGAGATTGAAAATGCCAAGCCTGTTTACCGAGCAGCTTCCAAGGACGAAAAGACGCACTGGGCTTCGTTATTGGTCGAATACGTCCAAAAGGATGGTGGACGATTTTTGGAAAAAGATAAGGAAAATGGCAAATGGTATATTGTTCCAGACATTGTGGCGCGTCGCAAAGCCGGGCAAGCTCTGCGGGAAGAAAACACGGCAGAGTCTCGCAAAGTAAAGCGTGACCGATACAAGAGGGCCCACGGACTAATGTGAACAAAACAACCGAATCTTTTGATTTTAAAAAATTGCCTGGGGGGAATGACAACAATGAAAGGGATAATGTTTCTGAGGGGTGGTATCTCCAATAATAACAGCAACACAACTTAAAAAAGAGGATAACACGACAGACTACTCAATGCCAATAAAAAATTAATGGAACCAGACAAGAAAAATTGATAAAAGAATCACAGAAAAGAAAGTTACTGCTCACTCGCCCGTTCGACAACGGGTGGCGTGTGTATTCTATGCACGCCTTCAGCATGATGAACACTGCCTGGAAGCCATTTGAAAATTCAAATGGCTTTAACTAATACTCCTGCATGAATTTTTCGTCTGAAAAGAGGAGCAGTTGAGACCATAAAAAAATCAATATACACACTAATATTTGTTAAAACTTCCACGGAGACTTCAAGAAAACTATACTCTGCATCTCTTCGTCGAGCTGTAACAAGCGAACTAAAAATGTATTATTTATTTTAGTATTCCAGATAGAGCCTTCGGGCCACATTTTCGTAGCCACCAAACTCGATAATTTTTTCGTGCAGCCACAACCCATCCACACCAGAACGCTGCAAGGTAGCTTGATTCGGTATAGCAATAACTGGATTCCTAACGGGAGGTGATGCCCTGATATGTCGACTTCGGATGAATTCGCAGAGGCGAATGGCAAATACAATACTAAAGTGTCCCCAGGAGCCTTCTATTGCGCCTCCACCCGTATTGGTGCCATATTTTCTTGACATTCCCAACCGCCCAGACAAAAATTTGGATCCACTATAGTATTGAATGAGATTATACAGTCGGTCGTATCCATTGCTGCGAATCTCGGCAACTTTTGGAAAGTATTGATACTTCAGTATGTCATCTTTCTCTGCTGTAGGATGGTATTCATCCAAGTATTCCTTGAGCAATAGCAGTAGCTCGTATTGACCTTCAAAATAGTTCCACTCGCGAAAGGGCACCAACCCTGCCAATTCCACAATCCGTCGGGTCCCACCGAATCGCCCCATGGCTTGCGCCAAATCCTTTCGTCCATTCGTCGCGAGTTCGCTGGGCCGAGGACACCATATCGAAGGTCGACCATACAAGTCTTTGTATTCATCCAAATAATCGTACAGCTCTTCGATGATTCTCTGTTGTGTCCAGTACGAAATTGGTTTGCGTCCCTCCTGGTGGAACCATTTTCGATGTCGACTCTTGTCCGGCAGCACGGACGATGGCGATTGCGCAGACGATAACAATAACGATGGCGGTTCCTCCGCGGTCAAGTCAACGTGCGTTTCATTTTGGATCAATATTTGAAGCTCGTGGCTTGTGTTGACGGCTTCTTCCCACTTTCCTGGCATGATAGTAACAAATTCATTGGGCAACAGCAATGCATGAGACAGTTCCTCTCGCCCTCCGTGAGCAACAATCGCTGCCCGTAAATCGTGCCTCCCAAAATAATTCAACAGAGTTTCGTTGGGTATGCAAAGCGGATGGGCCTTTTGGTTATTACTCTTCTTGGTGATTGTGTTGTTGTTGTTGTTGGTGGTGGTGGTGGTGGTGGTGTTAATTGGAGGTTCAGGAATGGTCACTCCCACGTGTATCCAAAAGTCTCGCAATTCTTTCTCAACATTTTCTACGCTTTGCCAGTAAAAACGGGGTCTCCGCGTCTTGGGTTGTCGTCTTTGCTGTTGACCGGTACGAAAAGATTTGGGTTTATCAGCAGCTGATGATGGATTTCCTGGTGGTTTTGGTGGATCAAGATCTCTCTCTGTATACTTCGTAGTCGCAGAGAGGAATAATACTATATTGGTTTTGAAGCTAGGATGAGAGTAAGAGTACACTACCCCGTGATTTCCCAGATAGGTACGACCTGGAAGATGAAATGCAGCAGCGGTGCAAATACTAAGGCTCAGCCAATACAGATGCCAACAAAGAATCCACTCTCTTCGTGGCCGTCTCATGACATGATATACAGGAAAAGTAGCAAGTAATACGAGGGGTACTTAACACTTAACCACTCAATAGTATTATGCTCTTCGTGCTGTGGATTGTAAAATAAAAATAATAACAAAAAATGTTTGTTTTTAACCCACATTTTTCTCATGATCCACTGTGCGCTCTTCTAAATTCATGACGCACACACATTCGCAATCCTGAAACGGAAGGAACAGATTTTCTACTACCAGGGTAGTCTACTGGTAGGTAGTAGTAGAAGATCTTCTTTTCTACTATCATGTTGTTGTCGTGTTGGCTGCATGTTTGGGACAAAATCTTTTTTCGTTTTCCTTCTGCGTAAACGGTCGCATCATCATCATCATAATATCTTAAGACATTTCTGCTTATGCAGAAACGGCATGAAATCTTGTACCAAATTTCTTATTAGAATCGTTATGAGTCAGCCATACTCGACTCTACTAGTAGACTAGTAGATCCACAGATATATGGCGATGCTTTCGATCCTATCTACTGTAGCTACGGTACTCTGTGCTATTAGTAGTATGAGTCGTATCCTACTATGTACTATGTAAGGTAGATATCACCAACACATCATCATCTCAAACCATCAGGTTTCTGACCAATTCAATAGATACTCGGAGTAATTTTTATCAGAAATAAGATCACAAATTATTTTTTGAACGAAATTCACAGAGTAATTTTGCAAAGTAAGAGACAGATATTAATTAAAAATGAAGCTTACCTTTCTTTCGATCGCTATGCTAGCCTCTTCGGCTGCTGCTTTTGCCCCCAGCACGAAGAGTCCCGCTACCGCTACTTCTTTAAGTGCTACCAACTGGGTACCCGATGAGAGTAAAATGGCGTACGGCCTTCCCGGAGCCGTCACTCCTTTTGGGGATGGTTTTGATCCTCTTGGTTTGTCCGAAGGCAAATCGCTCGAGCAAATCAAGTACTTCCGCGAAGCCGAGACCATGCACGGACGCGTCGCTATGCTGGCTGTTCTTGGATTTTTGGTTCAGGAAGATCCAATCAATTTCCATCCCTTGTTCGCGATGCAAGCCAAGTCCATTGGTCCTGCCATCTACCATTTGGATGAAGTGCGCGCCGTTGCTCCAGCCTTCTTTACTCTCCTCTCGACCCTGATTGGCTTTGCTGAAGTCAACCGTGCACTCAAGGGATGGGAAGCGCCTACCGAGGGACCATGGACCTTGCAGGACGGGTAAGTGAAATCTGCAATGGATTTTTGTGTCAAGTGCTTTGAACGTGAATGCATTTTTTCTAATACCTTACCTTTCTCTTGGCACACGTGACTGCAGCTACTTCCCAGGAGATATCGGTTTTGATCCCCTTGGATTGAAACCCGACAATCCCGCCGAGTTGTATGAACTCTCAACCAAGGAACTCCAAAATGGTCGCCTTGCTATGCTCGCCAGCATGGGATTTATTGCTCAAGAGCTTGTCAATGGCAAGCAAATTATTGAAAATTTGCAGGCTTAAATCATCGTGCGACTTGGTGTCTCACCAACAATCAAGAGCAAAATCAGCAACTGCAACTTGAGATTTTCTGTGCGAGCTGCAGGAAGTCTGATGATATCATTTGTGAAACATTAGTTAGGATTATTAGACAACGAGTAGAACTACTAATAACATATTAGATTTCATTGGATAATATGATCGACTTTCGAAACATCTAAAGGCTTGCCTACTTTCAATACAACACGTAGTCTACTCGTGTTGTGCTAGTAGTATTACGCCAACATTGTTGATCAACTCTGCGCTCTTTCGTTTCTCGAATGTATCTTTCTTGGAGATAGAGAGAAACGACTGATTCATTTTTTGCTTTCATCGTTATACCTCCTCCTCTTCATACTGTACAGCTGTACTTCATACACACAGCCTAGAATTGCCCTACACCAAATAGCTGGGATAACAATGTATTTATGTTCTCAGAATCGAAAATGAGCTACTCTACACGAGCAGTAACTCTGGCTGGAACGGCGATTGTTGGTTGTTATTCGCTACATTTATTGTGGTCTGATGCGACGACGAATAAAACGAAGCTATCGTTTAGCAAACATCATGGATGCTGCTGCTGTGAACCATTGAGTACTCCATGGAAGACAAAGAATGTATTGATTGTAGGGTGTGGAATTACGGGATCGTTGACTGCGCGACAGCTTCATCAGCATTTCAACAACATCAACAATCAAATACTAAAGATAGATATTTTTGAACGAGCCTCGTATCCTGCCGGAAGGTTTGGAGCTCGTGCCATTTATAAAGATGGTTCAACTGCTGCCATAGCGGATGTGGGTGCACAAGTTCTTTCGACGGTCAATGCGGACGATTTTCGAGCACTTGGGGGGCACGGCGTCACAAAAGAGAATCTACGGACCGCTCAATCAATGGTAAATTCACTCGTACAAGAGAATTTGTTGAAGCTAGTACCGGACACTGCTCTGGGTGAAACCGATGAACGCATGATTTGGGAAGGATTATGGTTACACTATGCTGCCCCTAAGGGATTAACAAGTGTAATACAAGCTCTCTTGCCTCAAAATTTGAATGTTAAGTTTGAAGTACGAGTCGACAGCATCAAACGTCTTGATGATGGAAGATTCCAGGTTTGTGGGGTTGATCGATCCGTGTTAACACACGACCAACAATCGTCCTTCTCAAAAGTGTACGACGCCGTCATTATTTGCATTCCTGCACCCGATGCGTTGTCAATTAGTGGACTTGAAGCACTCTTGGACGAACCTGCGCTGCATGTGTTGAAGAATGTCGGATATGACAGTCGTATTTGTGAGGCACACTTTTTTGATCCTCGCCTCAGGTCTGCTCTCACGAAAGCCTTTTCAAACGGTAGACTTGAGATTAGTGTCGACGACGAAGATTCTTTAAAACCAAATCACAATGTGAGTTATCTATCCTGGCAAGATCCTAAGCGTGAGTTGGCTATGGATGAAATGGACACACCGTGTGCTATTGCAGTTCACAGCAAAGCTGGACGCATCAACACATTTGAAGAGACCACAGTGGACCATATATTGTCACAAAAGACTGGACTGCCTGTCGAGACAATCCATCGCTATCGCTTGGATAAAAAGAGTATCGCCTGGTATGTATCACAAATGATTCGTCCCATGGAAGCCGTTGTCGCCGATCCACCATCAGACTCGTCGTGGCAGTGTCTGTCCACTTTATCTGGTAGTCTAGTCATTTGTGGCGATTTTATGACGCAGTCTAGCTTTTTGGGTTGTGTTGCATCTGCCGATGCTGCGGCCAAGACAGTCCTCAAGTTTTTGGGCAATTCTAAGAAGCAGTGATTGATTTGATTGATTACGGTCTGCTCTCGAGGAATTTTATACATCATTTTTATCGCAAAGCAAGGGGATATGGCAACGACTATGATGACGGTTATGATGCGGAATGTGACGACGATGGGGGCTTCGAAAGTATCACTGAACTGGCGGGCCAAGCTTCGGGAGGAGATTGGGCTCTAGCTTCGGCCCACATTTGACGAGCCACTGTAAGTGCTGTTTGAGTATCCGCCCGCAGATGTTCTAAATGTGACATTTCGGCAGCAATTGCATTTTGAATGTCATCAACGTGAGGGGTGCTGCTGCTGCTGCCGCCGCTGCTGCTGCTGGTGGTGGTGGTGGTGGTGGTGAAAGATGAGGGGGAGGATTTTTTACCCGAAGAAGCATTGTTCATAACGCCATGATTGTTTCCAACCTGTGCGGCGACGAGAGCTCGGAGAGAAATAATTTCTCGCCGAAAGGATCGTATTTCTGCATCGATACTCGCCAGTTCTTGTTGCAAACGAAATACTTCAGTAGCGAATCCTATTAATTCATTCCGTCGCAATTCCAATTGCTTGTCACGTCTCTTCTGCTGTCGTTCGGTTGCTCGGCGATCCAATAGTCTCGGATATGCCACGAGTGCCGCCCACGCGTAGGCGAAAGTACGGCCCATAGCGGCGAGGCCCTGGAATCCACGATGATGAATCCATCCTTGTACGGCTGTAGCAAGAGAAACAGCAGCATTTACTCTCTTGGTGTTAATGCGAACTAGAGCCAGCCCCGCAAAGGCAGAAACCGATAAAAGAGTCACCCGAAATCGAGTGCTAGGTCTCTTGAACCCCTTTCGTAGTGTTGTAGTGACTTTTAGTCGCCACGAAGAAAATCCTGAAGGAGTTTTTGGTTTGTCCTGAATGTTCAGTTTTGCTTGTTGAATCGTTTCACCGATGCCTTCCGAGCGAGCTTTCAGTGAGGATTCTTTGTCCATTTGTGGTAAGATGATTCTAGGCTCTTCTTTGTTTCTTTCATCTTCAAATTTCTGAAACTTTCTTGAAAGGTCCGCCGATACATTTGTTTCCATAGCTGGTGGTGGATCTACTAGCTCTGCTAATCCAAGCCGATCATAGGACAATGGAAGCCATGCAAGATGAACGTTTACCAAAGGATGCAAATTGTCTTTCTGCCGATTCCATTTTTGATTTCTCGGTATGGTGAATGCATCTGCAGAGAATTCAAAGTCAACCAGAATAAAAACATAAAGCAACAGAAGCCGCATGTATCCTCGCAAGATCAACCTCGCCATGTTGTGCAGAGTGCAGAGTGTATCCATGCTTTGGAAGTTGGAGGATGGAGTGTGTGGAAACCTGTCGTGGGGGCAATTTTCGGACATTGGGATCAAAAGTAATGATGCACACTTATCCCATTTTATAAAAGAGATGGGTGACGTCAGGAGCAAGAAGTGATTGTTTTTTTGTTTTGTTTTATTAGCACCAGGTACGGTACCGGTAGGCGGTTCTGTTCCTCCTTGGGCGGGATGCAAGTGCTTTGCGATGCTCCTAAACGAATACCGGTAAGCCAATTAAGAGCAAGAAGATTTTTACAGGTCAAGCAGTCATTTAAAGGAGGACATGATGATGACGGAAACAACATACTTAACAAAACAGACGTCTCCTACAATCACTACTATCGTCCAGTACCAGTGGTACCAGGTACCATTGCTTACCAGTACACACTGATGACTGATGCATGCATTTTACCGTACCAGTACTCTACCTATCAATGCTCGGTAAAATTACCCCCAGATATATTGTAAAAAGTGAGATAACAACAGCTAGTCTACTACAAGTAATTCACACCATGAGACATGCACTCTCCGAAGAGCAGGAGATAGCGTTGGCTATAACGCCTAAATTCACTGCAGGTCTGAGCGTCCTGTGCTCCTCAATAGTCGTATGGCTTGTACTGACAGATCCACGCCGCAGATGCCAGGCGTATCATCGATTGCTACTGGGCATGTGCTTGACGGATGCCTTGACTAGCTTTTGGTGGGTAATGAGCACCTGGCCTATACCAAAGGGCGATGCGCTATGGGCAGTTGGTAACACGAACACGTGCACTTGTCAAGGTTTCTTCCTACAAGTCGGGATAGCGAATCCGTTATACAATCTCAGCTTGAGCGTCTACTTCTTGCTGGCGGTGCACTTGTCTTGGGGAGAAGCTATGCTTCGTAAATACGAGTTTCTTTTCCACTTGGGCCCGCTGGGCTGGGGATTTACGACAGCCATTATAGGCCTACCTTTGAAAATATTCAACAACGCCACTTTGTGGTGTTGGATCAACGACCTTCCAGGAAGAAATGAAAACACAGCGCCGTATCGGTGGGGCTTTTTCTATGCCCCGCTATGGCTCGCAGCTGTACT
>Ga0100392_1004788_pt1 | contig 12028 bp, 8 predicted proteins | sample CryGeymeta201516_FD_81548 | JGI IMG/M metagenome (GOLD analysis project Ga0100392, IMG submission 81548) | Groundwater microbial communities from Crystal Geyser aquifers in Utah, USA - Crystal Geyser metaG 2015-16 | ecosystem: Environmental > Aquatic > Deep subsurface > Groundwater | place: USA... | reverse complement strand
TTCATTACGTCTACCAGGTCGAGACTTTTGAAACAGAAAAGGCACCCCCTTACGAGTTTCAAGCTCCCCCTCAAATACAATCTAAGAATCTCCGCTCCAAAACCGTCGTCATCGGTGCAGGGCCTGCCGGACTTTTCGCCGCTCTATGGCTACTCGAACGCGGGCTTAGCTGTGAAGTCATCGAAAGAGGTCAGCCTGTTCTGCCTCGAATGAAAGACATCGCTCAGCATTGGAGGCATGGAAACATCGATGCCGATTCCAATGTGTGCTTTGGGGAAGGGGGCGCTGGCGCCTTCTCGGATGGAAAGCTGATCACTCGTATTAAATCTCCTTATAAAAAATTCATCATGGAGCAAATGGTGCGCTTTGGTGCGCCGGAAGAAATTTTGTATCTGGCGAACCCACATGTCGGTAGCAATAAGATCCGCGGCATCATCAATAAACTCACGAAGTATCTCCAAGAAAACGGCTGTCCCGTAAGATTTGGTTGCCGGGCTGAAAAATTTGTATTCGAAAACGACCGCCTCAAGAAATTGGTCCTTCAAGATGGCGAGGTAGTTATCGGTGATCAATTCATTTTGGCAACGGGCCATTCCGCTCATGATGTCTATAAGAAATTATTTGAAGCCGAAGTGCCTTGTGAGGCTCTCAATATGGCGATGGGCTTTCGAGTGGAACACCCGCAGATATGGGTGAATGAGGCGCAGTATGGCAGTCGTTGGGAGCACCCGGAATTACCCGTTGCGAACTACAAGCTAACCTGTCACTCCGATGAGGCCTCACTAGGCGTTTATTCCTTTTGCATGTGTCCTGGTGGTTATGTCCTCGCATCTAGTGCGCAGAAAGGACACATGGTTGTGAATGGAATGTCCAACTACAACCACGCCTCCAAGTTTGCAAACTCAGGCATTGTCATTACGATTGATCGCGAAAAATGGTACGACAATGACCCCAAAAAGGGCTTGGCCTTTCAGACCCAGATCGAAAAAGCCGCTCAACAACTTGTCTTAGACCAAGGCAGAAAGATAGAAGTTCCAGCTCAGAAACTTTCAGACTTTATGAAGAACAGAGTGGGACCATTGGAAAAATCTTCCTGTCCTAGTGGTGTCGTTGGAGCCAATTTGCGCAATCTTTATCCCGAGGCGCTTACGAATGCCTTTATGCAAGCCATGGAAGACTTCAACCGCAAAATGCCGGGCTTTGTGGCGGATTCGGCCATGCTCCACGGAGTGGAAAGCCGCACTTCATCGCCTGTTAGAATCATTCGCGATGCAGAAAAATTGTATTCTCCAAAGTATAAAAATTTCTATCCTTCAGGTGAAGGAGCTGGCTATGCGGGGGGAATCACATCTGCCGCAGTCGATGGCGTCAAAGTTGCAGAGTCCATATGCCAGCAAGTGGAAAGTATGGAGCAGCACGTATGACAAGTTTTTTGCCCGAATTATTCGCCTCAATGTATAAAGACCTCAATGCGGGCCAAGAAGCTGCGATGAAGCTTTTGCACGGTGAGAATAATGTTTTTGTCACTGGTGGTGCGGGTACTGGAAAAAGTTATTTGATGAAGCAATACCTTAAAGGCACGGATCGGGATTTGATTCCCGTGCTAGCTTCTACAGGCGCCGCAGCTGTGTTGATAGGTGGTCGAACGATCCATAGTTTCTTTGGGCTTGGAATTCTTGAGGGAGGCCCACACGCCACTCTTGATAGAGCGCTAAAGGATCGAAGAGTTGTAAGACGACTCAAAAAAGCTAACGCCATTGTAATCGATGAAGTTTCAATGATCCCGGGAATCGTGCTCGCTGTGGCAGAGCGCATTGCTTGCGAAGCAAGAAAATCTGATAAGCCTTGGGGCGGAATCAAGATCATTGCTGTAGGTGATTTTGCGCAGCTTCCACCTGTGAATCGTTTCTCGAATCAGAAAGACTGGGCCTTTATGGGGTCAGTGTGGAAGCGCAGCCAGTTTCAGTATGTAGAACTCAAGGAAGTCATGCGCGCCCAAGAAGATCAGCACTATTGCGAAGTATTGAGTGACATCCGCAGGGGAGAGTTGAGCGATCGTGTGAAGCAAATGCTTGAAGATCGTAGTGCCGATAGCGCTTATGAATTTCCTCACGCGACGGTGCTTTACGCAAGAAAGATGGATGTTGACCGCATCAATATGGCCAAGCTTTCTGAGTTGCCAGGCAGAGAAGAGTCTTTCGAGAGTGAGTATGTGGGGCCAGAACAATATTTAAAAACCCTTAAGAAAAATTCCCCCGTTCCAGAAGTTTTAAAGCTCAAAGAGGGTGCTTTCGTGATGATTCGTCAGAATGATCCAAGGGGACGTTGGGTGAATGGAAGTTTGGGTTATGTCAGGGGTTGTTCTAAGGAAGAAATTTCGATTGAGCTTGTATCAGGCCGTGATGTCGAAATTTCTAAAACATCATTTTCCTATCTCGATGCCGATGGAAAAGAAGTAGCTTCTGCCAAAAACTTTCCTTTGTCCCTTGCTTGGGCTGTGACGATTCACAAAGCGCAAGGCGCCACTCTCGATAGAGCCGTGGTATCGATTCGCGGGCTATGGGAGCCAGGGCAGGCGTATGTGGCCCTCAGCCGTGTGAGAAGTGCCAGTACCATCTTGATCGATGGTTGGGATGAAAAATCTATCTTTGCAGATCCGCAAGTAAAGGCCTTCCACGAATATTTAGATTCTCAAATAGGACTTTAGTTCTCTATTAATTTTTTCCCTAAATTTTTTCCCTAAATTTTTTCCCTAAATTTTTTCTTTATATCTTCACTTTGTATCTTTAACATCTTCAATTGAAAGAAGATTGCCAATATACATGGGGCGAGATTTTTCTGGGAATTGTACGTCTTGATATTCAATATTGAACCTATATTTCTTCCCCGTTTCTATAGGAAAAGATTCGTTTAAATACAAAAGCATGTCCCCAGATGACATATTGTCCAGAGTTCTATTTTTATGAAGCGTCTCGGATATAATGATATGATTCTTTCGACAAGGTTCACACATGGAATCTTTGGGGCAGGGTGGACATGTGTACTGATAGGAAACATAGGCCTCAGTCGCAAACTTTAATCCTTTTTGATGATATTTTACTAGGGCAGAAATGCTAAAAGATTCTGGCGGAGGTCCGCGTAGTTTTTTAGAACTTTTTTTTTCGTTTAAATCAGGGTACTTGGCCTTGAGCAAGGGAAGGAATTGGTCGCGCATGCTTTGAGTGTTATCGAATGAGAAACTAGAGCAGTTTCCGTAATCTTCTGGAAAGAAGAACTTAGATTCTCCAACCTTTGGTAGTGAAATCCCTTTGCAGGGGGGATTGTAGCAGCTTTGAGTTTTGAAGATTTGCCCTGAGACAATCTTGTCCTCCGCTCTTTTGTGAAAGACTTCGTCCACTTTCACATGAACGTCGATGCAGTAGCGTTTATGTTTATACATGGATTCTTCTTTTGCATTTGCCATTACAACGTACTCCGGTGCCTCGCCGACAAAAACAGTCGTCCCGGTAAATGCCAACGAATTGTTACGGACGGAATATTCGAGAGCATCTCCACAGGGCTTGCAGGCAAAGGCATTGTATGAAAAAGCCCCTACAAAAACACTGAGAAATACTAATAATATTCTAAACCCCATAGTCTTTTAAGCTATCAAGAAATTGTCTTGAATTCGATAGACACGACGCGATTTTGGCAATGTTCCAGACGGACTCTCGCTAAAATTCAGGATAGACTGGGGAGCTAGATGAGCAACCAAGCTACGATAGCACCTAGCAAAAAATACGGAACTTTCTTGGGGGTCTATGTCCCGAGTATTTTGACCATTTTGGGGGTGATTCTCTACCTTCGTCTTGGGTGGGTCGTGGCTCATGTGGGTCTAACAGGCGCCATCGTCATTCTCTGCTTTGCCTCAGCGATTACTTTTATTACGGGACTTTCCACTTCTGCCACAGCAACCAATATGAAGGTAAAAGGGGGAGGAGTATACTTCATGGTGTCTCGCTGCTTCGGAGTCGAATCAGGTGCGGCCATCGGAGTTCCTCTATTTGTGGCTCAGGCCATTGGGATCACGTTTTACACCATGGGTTTTGCGGAGTCAGTCCACCAGCTTCTGCCGATGGTGCCAACATACCTCATCAGTATCGCTTCGCTCTTTACGATCAGTGCCTTAGTTTTTTATGCGCCAGACCTAGCCATGAAAAGTCAGCTCTATATTTTTGGAGCCATTTTGCTTTCGATCATTTCCTTCTACATGGGTGATGCTTTTGTGGCCCCAGCCGAATCATTAAAGGCATTTGAAAAGGTTTCATTTTGGGTGGTGTTTGCTGTCTTTTTCCCTGCAGTGACTGGTATCACAACTGGGATCTCTATGTCAGGAGATTTGGAGGAGCCTAGCAAATCCATTCCCTACGGAACATTGGCTGCTGTGGTAACGGGTTTTGTGATTTATCTCGTGACCATGATCTTTCTGAATAAATTGGCTCCTGCAGAAGCATTGAATTCGGATAGCATGATCATCGCAAAAATTTCGAAATTACCATTTTTAATCTATGTGGGGATTTGGTTTTCAACTTTATCTAGTGCACTTGGGGGATTGCTAGCTGCTCCTAGAACACTACAAGCTATGGCCAAAGATGGCATTGGACCTCGCGCATTGGCCAAGGGCTTTGGCCCTTCTGATGATCCGCGCGCTGCAATGCTGATTACTTTTGCGTTAGCCCTTAGCATAAATTTCCTAGGCGGTATCGATGTCATTGCACCGATTCTTACGATGTTCTTTCTCACATCCTACGGCGCTTTAAATCTTGCCGCGGGATTAGAGGGGCTTACACAAAATCCCTCTTGGAGACCTTCTTTTAAAACACCTTGGACCGTCTCGCTTGTTGGAGCTGCTGGGTGTTTTGTGTCGATGCTTTTTATTGACCCCCAAGCAACATTTGTCGCCTTGGTTTTCTGTGGACTAGTTTACTATGTGGTTCGTAGGACTCATGCGCATAAAAGGCAGTGGTCTGATATTCGCCGTGGACTTCTACTGCATATGGCTCGAACTTCCGTTTATTCTCTTGCAACTCTTAAGGAAGAAGCCAGAACATGGCGGCCCAATATTATGGTTCTTAGCTCGAAGCCAACGGCTCAACCTCACTTGTTACAGGTTTCAAATGGGCTCTCTCAAAGAAGAGGCTTTCTTATCGTGGCATCCATTGTGAATCAGGAAGATAGGAGTCGAAAGGCTATCGCTTTGCTCGAGAGACCTGTGAAGGAGCACCTAGAGCAAAACGACATTCAAGCCATTACTAAGATTAAGGTGGCGAGCAATTTGGTTGAGAGTATCAAGAACCTCGTGAGTGATTACGGCGTAGGGGTGTTGACCCCCAATACGGTGATTATGGGGTGCTTCGAAAATCAAAGCTCCGATAAAGAAAATGCAAAGATCATGTCGGATGTGATCCTGACAATTCATGGCGCGGAAAAGAATCTACTCCTGATTAGAAAACCAGAGCTTATCAATGACGTTTCTAAAAGTCGGATCGATGTTTGGATCGGCAAAGAAAACAGCAACGATGCCTTGATACTTGCTTTCGCATATCTCCTTCAGACCAGTGCCGACTGGATTGGCTCCGAGCTTTGCCTAAAAACTTTTGCCAATGATGAGGTGGAAAAAACTCAAATCTTAAAACGAAATATTGATTTTGTTCGTCGAAGCCGAATTAGCGCCACAAATCGAGTTTATATCAAGGACGAAACCGCGACTCATTTTGATGAGATTCGCAAATATTCTCAAGATGCTGGAATTGTTTTTATGGGGCTTAATCCTCCAATGGTGAATGAAACCAATGAAAGCTATGGCGAGTATTACGCATCACTTCTAAAGAATACGGAAGACTTTCCTCAGGTAGTCTTCCTGCTTAAGGGAGAAACCATCGATTTTGAAGATATCTTCAAATAGAAGATGCGTGGAGCCCCCAAGGGGACCCCACGCTACAAGCTCAAACGAAGCAAATCATTGCGTCGCAGGACCTAGTTCAAGTATTGAACGGCCTTTGTCTCTCCAACAGTCATGCCGTTGAATGCGCCTAAATTTATGATGTCATCATCTGAACCACCATTACTACCGGTTCCATCAGCACCTTGGTAAAGTCCTAACGTCATCATGGCCATGTCGATGTAAGGAGCGTACTTACTAAGCTTTGGATCATTACGAACAATGTGAAGTCCAATCGTCACTACCAGCGACATGATGTTGCCTTGTTGCCCACCTTGCAATAGATTCCGGATGTCTTGAACATCTTGAATGCCAGCTTTTTCGAGCCACCGTGTATATTTTGAGTCGGAATTCGCTCGCGACAAAGCGAGGCTCAAAAGTGTTTCCCATTGTAGGCCACCCTGTTGCCTATTGATGAAATCTCTTAGTTGCCTTTCGTTCGTAATCCCTAAGTTGTTCAAGATGTCTCGACCTTGCTGATTTTGCAAAGCTGCCGCAAAGGCTAGACGCGAAATGATGTTTCCAAAGTTCGTTCCATTCTGATTGCCTTGTAAGAAATTGCGCACATCTTGAGCATTATTGATGCCTAAAGCCGTAAGTACGGTGCTGTATCTTGGATCCGATTTGGCGTAGATAATGGCGAAGTTGATGCCCAGATCAAGCAACATATTCCCAGAATTGTTTCCATTGTTTGCCGATCCACCAGAGGAATCATCAGGGTTGGATGGTGTTGTCGATGGTGGTGGTGTTGAAGGTCTTGGTGATCCAAAGGCATGCGCCTCTTGAGTACCAAAGCAGAACAGGAAAAAAGACAATGAGAGAGTTTTCAGCTTAAGCTTCATTTTGTGAATTCCTTTGTTTGAAATTTGGTGATGGGGGCGTGTGACTGGAGGGCTTACATGATTTCTTTACGCCGAGATTTAATTATTGCATGTGAAGTGCATAAACACCTAATGAAGATTTTGTGAAGAAGATCTTGCATCGAAGGTGTTCGGTGAAAAACTAAAAGTGAAAAACGAGCTCTTCTTTTTCTTTGCGATTTAATTTTTTTATTGCTGCTTCTCTTTGTTGGGCAATGGCCCGAGTGAGTCCTTGCTCCTCATAGACCAAAAGTGCTGGCGGATCGGATCTGAAAAATTTTGCACCACCCTTTATAAGTCCTAAGTGCTGGCGAAATCGTTTATTTACGTCTGTCGAAACGCCGGTATACAATTTCCCAGACTCACTCCAAATCACATAAACCGACCACATAAGGATATTCTGATTCTACGGCAATAGAGAATTTCAGGGAAGCGAGGGGACGGCAGGTTTTTGCTGGGGCAGAAAAACAACTTAATTCCGGGGCCTTAGCTCCGAGTGCCCGGAATTTTTGCACTTCACAAGACTTAGAAAATGTTATATCTTGCGGCTATTCAATTTGCGATTGGATGGTTATGACAAAAAATATATTCAACATAAGCGGTTACCGTTTCTTTTCTATTGCCGATGCGCCTTCATATCGTGAGGCTATGCTCAAAAAATGCGAAGAACTTGAGCTTATGGGTAGCATTTTGCTCACGCCGGAGGGCATGAATGTGATGCTTGCAGCAAGTAAAGAAAACATAGAATCGTTCAAACTCTACCTCACTCAAGAACTTAGATTTCCTGAAATCGACTACCGGGAGTCTTGGTCTGAAGATGTTCCTTACAACCGTATGCTCATTAAAAACAAGAAGAAGATCATCGCAGGGCCTGAGTATCGCTTTGACGCTGATAATGGCATTCCCCTTACGCCTCAGGAATTCAAACAGTGGTTAGATGAGGATCGTGACATTCAGATCATTGATGTTCGCAATGATTATGAGAATCGTCTTGGTGCTTTCGAAAAGTCAGAGCATTTCGATATGTATAACTTCAATGAGCTTCCTGAAGTTGCTCAGAACTATTTCGACAAATACGATAAATCCAAGCCCATCGTGAGTATCTGCACGGGTGGCATCAAGACAGAAAAAGCGTCGATGGTTCTTAAGGATTTCGGGTTTAAAGATGTCTACTTCCTTCAAGGTGGAATTATTAAATACTTCGAGGAAGTTGGAGGAGACCATTACAAGGGCGGTTGCTTTGTTTTTGATAGGCGAGTTTGTGTGGATTCTGAACTGAAGGAAGTGGAAGTAGATATGTGTTTTGCATGCCGTGCCCCTTTGACGGCTGAAGACAAAAAGTCTCCTTTGTTTGTGGAAAATGAATTCTGCCCTTATTGCGAACAGCGCAAAGGGCAGGAAAAGGTGGCCTTACAGAAGCGCTTGGCACTTGCGAAAAAACAAGAAGCTAGCGCCGATTCTAGCTCCACTTTCACAGATCAAGGAACAGATCAAGGGGTTGAGAATTCGATTTCGTCTTTAAATGCAGAGTGATTTTTTCTCACTTCGTCAGAGGTGAATTCTACAACGACTTTATAGTCCTCAAATGATTCAAAGTTCGTAATTGCCCACTGCTTGAGTCCTCGGAGAGCAGCCTCCTCAATCCAATCACCACCAAGCCTTTTGTACCATTTAATGTCGAGGCCTTCGATATTTTGGGTAGTGAGTTTGACTTCTGTGTCGGTTTTTGCGACGGAGTCTATAAGAGAAATTCTGTTTAAGAATTGTATCCACATGTTTTCTTGGTCAACCACGCAGAAGTGTTCGACATCCATATCTTTCATGAGGCACGATTTGTGGGTAGGTCTGTAGCCCTTGCTACCACGAGAGTCATAAGTTGCGAAGGCTCCCACTTTGTTCGGGGTAAAATCATACGATGCTGGCATGGCGTAGGCCAGTGCAAAGCCAAGGACATTGTCACCATCATGAATGTTTTCTTTCACATCTAAGGTGTAGCTAGATTGGGCATTGACGTTGGCTTTTTGAAAGTGGAAAAAGCCTCGATCTCTGTGAAAGTCTCCATTAAGATCTTGAACTTCGCCATTTAACTTAACATGCACATCATCCGGTGTGGCCCAACCCACGGAGCTTATGTCGAAGTCCAGGTAGTGAGTGTCGTTTGGCAGTGAGAAACGCTTTGAATAAGAACTTCTACCCAAGTCTTGCCAGATGTAGTCGCCGCTCAAGAGCTTGGCTTCATGAACATCGGCTTGGTTGGGATTGCTAAGCCACTGACTCCAATCAACACGAGAGGATCTCGATGAGTTCGCTCCTCGATAGACGTAGCCGTTGTCGTATTCTTCGCCGACTTCTCCAAAGTTGTGGCCTAGTTCGTGCCTTAAAACTTTTAGTCCTGAGATCCTAGATCTCGAATAAATCGCCCATCGTCCACCGAGTCCTCCGTAATAATCGTCGTTAGCAATTATGATGGGGTAGTCCGTCGCGGGTGCCATGCGAAGTGCTCTAGAAAGGGCCCATTCGTCTCCCGGCATAATGCCTCTTTTTGAACCCCGAGGGCTTCTATACAATCTAAAGGCAGTATTTTTTGGGCTGCCATCTCCGATGCCAGATTCGCGAGATGGAGTGAAAATCGCATAGACGTTGAAGAGGGGGAGGTAGCTACCAAATGTCGGTGTTTCGAAAAGTCCCTTGACGGTCCACTCGACATCTTCAAAGAATTTGTCTTTTTCTGACTCTGTATATCCATCGCCTAGAATGGTGAGATCTATTCGGTTGTCAGTCGGTCCTTGTTGTCTAATGATACGCATCTCACTTCCCTGAAATTCGTTTTCTACTTTTGCACTCACGGAGGCATTATTGGAAAGAGTCTGCTGAGTCAGGAAATCTTTTGCAATCTTAGGCAGAGAGGCTTGGTTTGGGTATTCCCATTCTTCAAATTCAAAATCTAAATCTTTCGCATCATGGGCGATATAGTAAGGAATGGATCGTATTTTCTTAGGTGTTCCAACGTTTAGTGATTTAAGTTCTTCGGCGCCAACGACTTCCTTAACACCTAATTGTGAAATACGGTATTGGATGCGGATAGCCTCGGCGCTGGCCGACATCGAAAGCAAGAGTGTAGAAAGAACGATGGAAACACGAAACAAAAACATAGAGACCCCTCCCAAAGAGCCAATTCAGATTGCCTCGATTTATGGGAAGGGTCAAATTTCACGGTCTTAGAATGTCTTTACGAGCAATCTCGGTCCTGGGTCTAATATTTTACTGAACAGCCATAAGCTTTAGTGGAGTTTTCTTCCACTTCTTTGCCGGCCAGGGTGGCATCAAGTGCAGCTACGACATAGTTTTTGGCCCCTGCGACTGTGTCTTTCTGGAAAGAGGGATTGTCATCAATAGCTCCGGCGTAAACAACACTGCCCTCTTTGTTGATCACGTACATGTGAGGAGTTGTTTTGGCTCCGTAGGCTTTACCTACTTCTCCGCTCGGATCTAGGAGTACGGCGGTTGAGGTCTGTTTGCGCTCATTGCGGGTCGCTGTCGCGCTTGCGGCATCTCGGTAGCCTTGTTTGCCTTCCGCAGATGAAATCACGGAGAACCATTTGACTCCCTTTCCAGTATACGTCGTTTGTAGCTTTTGCATGTTGCCAGTTCCGTAGTGCTTCTCGACATAAGGGCACTCATTGTTAAACCACTCAAGAACCACAGTAGTTTTTCCATCGAGAACTTGTGAAAGCTTGTAGCTTTTTCCATCATGTCCTTTGAGGTCGAAGTCAGGCGCTTTGTCGCCAGGGCTAACAGATGCCATGGCGAAGGGAGCTATCAGCAATAGCGTCCATTTTAAAGATTGGTTGATTAAGTTTTTCATTTCGTTTCCTCCTGAGTTATGGTTTCGATAAATAAGTCTGGCGTAAGAATGCCAGGCAAAATTATGGGGGCAATATTTTGATCTCGGTAGTAGAGATAGAGGGGGACTCCGGCGCGACCGTATTCGGCTAGCTTTGCGGCAATTTCACTTTCTTTCTTGGTCCAATCCACCCGGTACATTTTTAGTTTTTGCGCTTGGACGGCGGTTCGGACGTCTTCGTTCTGAAAGGTCACACGTTCATTGACCTTGCAGGTCACACACCAATCAGCTGTAAAATTTACAAACCTCGCTCCATCGCCACTCTCTATCTTTTCATCCCACTGTGCAATTTTTAGTTCGGTCCAAAAATCTCCGTCGATTTCTTGAGACGAGGTGGTGATTTGCATCGTCAGCCAGCCCAGCCAAATGCTGGTCAGTAGGAGCATGACGCCCATGCATTTTTTAAAGGTATTCATCCAAGCGCCGGGGCTGGGTAGTAGTTTGGAGAGCGAGGGGGCTGCAGCAAATCCAATAAAGGGCAGAGCCATTCCGATGCCTAGAGATGCAAAGATGACGAAGATGCTAAGGGCCGACTGGCTAAGTGCGAAGCCGATGGCAGCGCCCATAAAGGGGGCTGTGCAGGGTGATGCGACTAAGACGGCTAGGAAGCCGGTGCCGATGGATCCCCATGGTCCTTCTTTGAGTTGCGTTGTTGATGCAAACTTTGGTATCCAGTTCCAGTGCCATAGATCAAAAAATGAAAAGGCGAGGAATAAAAATAGGCCGCTTAAGAAGCCCACAAACCAAGGATTCTGTAGTTGAAAACCCCAGCCAACAATTTGTCCACTTGATCGTAGAATAGCTATAAAAAAACCTAGCAGTAAAAAACAAGCAATCACCCCCAGGCTATAAAAAGCGTGGTCTTTTCTAATTTGTTGAAGTGGTTTGCCGGAGGAGTTGGCGATTGAGAAAGCTTTTAAAGAGACGATCGGGAACACACATGGCATGAGATTAAGTATCAGTCCGCCAACCAGAGCCATAAGGGCGAAGGGCCATACGTTTGCATCTTTTGCAATGAAGTCTAAGACGGTGCTGGTAAGTTCGGAGTCCTGGCTGGGGCGCCATAGAAGTAAAGCTTTTTTGCTTCTGTTTTTCTGAGGGCCTTCTTGGAGGTAAAAATTAACAGTCGTATCTTCCCGAATAAAGTTCGGTTTTTTAAGCGAAGGAACCTGTTCAGGATACCAAAATAGATCCGATACTGTGGCTGTCTTATCTAACGTGAGACTCCAGTTTGAGGCTTCGATACCGGACACGTATTGAGGTGACATGTTGGCAGGTGGTGGC
>Ga0100392_1004769_pt1 | contig 12065 bp, 9 predicted proteins | sample CryGeymeta201516_FD_81548 | JGI IMG/M metagenome (GOLD analysis project Ga0100392, IMG submission 81548) | Groundwater microbial communities from Crystal Geyser aquifers in Utah, USA - Crystal Geyser metaG 2015-16 | ecosystem: Environmental > Aquatic > Deep subsurface > Groundwater | place: USA... | reverse complement strand
CTTTTTTCAGCTCGGTGTTTAGGCAAACTATCTCATTTTTGACCAATACATAAGACTCTCTGTGGGACTGGAGTAGGTCCATTAGCACGGTGGTCCCGTGTGTGGAACCCTACTTAGGAAATGGATAATATACTGGGGCAAAATTTGATGGTATAGGTAACCCTACTGTTTTACTATAGGGTTTTCCTACCATTACCTCCGAAATACGACCTTGGTCTCATTTTACCTATAATGTACTAATAGTTTCTCGTTTTCAACACTCCAGACACCCTGGCACAATGTTTTGACTGCCTACACTCTCTGCTGTCCTTCTATCGCAGCCATGAAATAAAAAATAAAAAATTTCCCTCGAATTGTTGTTCTCGTTGTTGTAAGTAACAGCACATACTAATACAGGTATCAGATCAGACAGTAACAACAACAAGGAAGATCCAAAGATACGTTTCACGTGCTCAACGAGAATTCAGGCGCAGGCAGCCCATTAAAGGAGGGTATAGATAGTCAACTCTACTGGCATTGCAAATTGCAAACTGCAAGTGGCATTCACGAAGGACGACACCAGCAAGCAAACAAACGAACAAACAAACAAACAACTAATTTCGTTGTACCATAGTATGGGTAAGAAAGATTACCTTTCCAAGTATTACGATAATGCAAGTAACGACAACAACAATAAAGAAAAGAAGAAGAAGAAACAGAAAAAGGCGCGAAAAAAGGAAGTGAGTGTTGCATTGCACGATGAAGAAGACGAAGGACTTTTGGTAGCAGGCATCGCTACTAGCAGCAGTATCCGCCAAACCAAGACGGACAAGGATTACGAAGTAGTAGATTCTTCGGAAGACGAAGAAGATGGTCCTTTGGTAGTTGGAGTTATAGAAGAAGAGGACCGCATGGCAGCACGAGGACAATGGCAGGTGGAAGAAGGAGGAATAGTAATTGAATCCAATAAAGGTCAAGATCAAAATAAGAAGACGACACTTCGACGACGGCACGATAGCGACAGTGATGGTGATGACAGTCGTTCCAGTAGTAGGAATCGAAACACGCGACAGCGCTACGATTCCGATAGCGACAGTGAAACTAATAGTCGCACCCGAAAGAGAAGGCGGTACGATTCCGGCTCAGAGGATGGTCATGGCAGCACGAGCAGCAGCAGCAGCAGCAGCAAGCAAGGAAGAAAACGTCACGATTCCGATAGCGACCAGAGCAGCAACACCAGCAGTCGCAATAATGGACGAAGGCGATATGACTCCGAAAGTGACGTCGACGACAACAACAACAACAACAACAAAAGCAAAACTCGGAAACGATACGATAGTGATAGTGATGCTGACGATGCTAGTAAGAAGAGGGAAAATACAACGAGAGAACGAATGTCTTCGGGACATGTTGCAGGTTTGCAACACGCCAAGGAATTTTCAACGGCAGAACAAACCATTCAAGCCAAGCGCAAACGAGAGGCCAAGAAGATGGTAGAGGAACACGGTATGGGCGAAACCATTTATCGCGATGCCGAAGGAAAAAAGCAATCGGCAGATGCCACCCAGGAGGATAGCAAAGTTCTGCAGGCAGAGCGGGAACGTCAGAAACAGCAGCAGCTGTTCGCTTTGAATCAGGGAAAGAAACAGCAAGAGGAACAGATGAATGCTGCCCGCGAGAGAGAAAGGTTGCAGAATTCATCGTTTGCCAGACGAGCTGATGATGACGATCTAGAAGTCCTACGAAAACGGGCTCTCCGAGATGGTGATCCCATGGCGGCCTACCAGTCTTCCTCCTCGTCCACCGGAGCAGCAGCTGCTGCCAGGAACCCTCATCAAAAACCAATCTACAAGGGACCACCAGCACCACCCAACCGCTTTGGCATCAAACCAGGATACCGATGGGACGGAAATCACAGAGGCAACGGATTTGAGAACCGACTCTTGGCTCATAAATTCGGACAAGAACGGAAGAAAGAGCAAGCATACAAATGGTCTACTTCGGACATGTAAAAAGCATATTTGTTCTTGTTAAAACCAACAGCTCTTTTGCTACAAAAACTTAGGGCAGGAGATTAAAAATCATATTATGTAGAGTACATGCTACAATGGTATTCTTCCCACAATGTAAGAAACGCACATTTGAATCAATGAAAGCCTGTGGCACCTGCGAAGAGTTCCTAAAACTACAGACTGGACTGGCTTGACATAATTTGGCATAATTTAATATTTTAAGGGAGGCAGAAGGTCTCTGCTAGCTAGCCAGTGATGAGAATATTTCGTCGGCTGTGTCGATTTGTTATGATTTATAAGGAGAGAATCAGTGATCGATTCGGCATGTGACTTCTTGGCGATTTGATACCAAACTTCGTTTCAGTTTCAACATTTTGCTCGCTTTTTACGCCAGGGATAGTTTTGGTCGACTGATCGCCCAATCATTCTTTTTGGCCACATTCTCCAGAGCTACATTGGGATGAATAACAGTGGCGTTAGCTACGGCTTGCAGCATTGGAATGTCATCATAATGATCCGAATATGCATAACTTTGGTCCAAATCTACTCCGTATGCTTGGGCAATTTGCTGCATTACTTTGGTTTTTTCGGCGGCACAACAGATGTTTCCCATCACCCTGCCAGTGCAGATTTGGTTCGAGCTCTTGGATGGAACCGTTTCCAATTGAGTGCAAGCCCACAAATCGGCTTGGACTTCTATGGCAAAAGGTCGTACCAAATGCTCGGGTGATGCCGATATCAAAACAATCAAATGTCCCCGAGCTCTGTGATCTTCCAGGTTCTGAATCATTTCCTCGAAGACTAATGGTCGAATGTGGGTTTCATAAACTTGTTCGTACAAGCGTTCTAACGCTTGCAAGGACAATCCTCGGTACAACCCAAAATACTGACGACACCCAAAGTCGGGAAAGAAACGAGAAATATGCAAGAGATCCAATAATAGCACCCAACCTAGCATAGCAATATAGTAAAGGGTATTTCCGAAGTTAGGAATGAGAATTTCTGTACATTCTACGGACATGCTATCCTTGGCAATCATTGTTTTGTCGTAATCGTAAAACGCGGCAATTCTACTTTTGGAATGCTTCTTTTCGGCCTTGAACGTCTGTGCAAAATTTCTCCCGACATGGATCGTTCTGTTTTCCATGCTGCTGAGATTCGATCAATTTTGCTTATTGTCGTTTTGCTTTAATGTGCCAATGTTGGGCTCCATCGATGTGAACTCAAGATAATTTGCGATAGTTATGATAATTGAGAATGATGAGATGATGAGGGACGGACATTCTTCTTGCAAAGACCACAGGAGGCGAGAAGAATGAAAATGAAGCCAATCACGACTCAGTTACTGATGACGATGATGAGAACAGGAAGAACTTTGCGATCAAATCGAAATAATTAATAATAATACCGTACGCGATTCTTTTTTTAAGTCGCGAGTCAACCAAGACTCAGATAAACAAACTCGAAGTAAAAAAAAAGGTTTTTGCTAATCTTCTTCCAAAAAGATTCAAGGAAACAATATTTGTTATTGAAAGTTGAAACTAAGATACATGAACTAGCAAACTACAGTATCAAGAAATCTCGAGGGTACCAGCGTTACAGATTCTATTGTAGGGTCGCTATCATCGCTGGGAATAGTAGACGTATTCGGGACTAAGATTGTTGCTGGGTACGAGTACCATGGTAGCTACCAAGTTCTCTGAGGTTGTTTCCAAAGGATATGGATGGGCAACTGGAAGTACTGCCTCGTCTTCAACAAATACAGACCCAAGTACGCCCATTCAGAGTGGGTCTAATAATGTAGACGCCGTACCTACTTCGCCGCGTCTTAATAACAGCAACCGTAGTAACACTGCCGGTTCTTTTTTTTCATCACCTTCGGCCTTATGGGATGCTGCCAGCACGTCTCTCTCTTCAGCGGCAGACCAAGCGTATTCATCCATTTCCGGCGCAGTAAATTACGAATGGGACGATCAACCGGAGAATAATGTATCTTGGCCATCCTCTAGCTACGATACCAACAACAACAATAATATTTTTTCTACTTCTTCTCATCAGTTGAACCGACTGGCTACGACGACGACTACTACTAGCACAAAAATGAACGAATTTCCATTTTCCTTTGGTTCTCCCTGGCGGATCCAGAACCCCTACACGCGTATCCGAGGACGATATCAGCAAAGCAATTACTCGTCCCTTTCGGCTGTTCGATCATTATTGCCGCTGGTACGAGAGCAAAATATTTATGGCAAGCATGAACAGGAACCACTATCGCTCTGGGACGAGACAGATCATCAGGAAGATAGTGAATTGGCCGATGAGTCCGATGATCTTTCCTTGTCGGAAGCAGCTCCCACTGCTACTACCACAACTACAAAAATCCGACGGTGCGTTTGTCCTAGCACGCCAGAACATCCTGAATTATCCGATCCGACCTGGCCCTACCACCACAACAATAGCGACAGCAGTCGGCTGCACCACAATTCCGAAACGGCATCTCAATTGGCCGAAGGAACGATCCGTGCCTTGCGAGATATTGCGCTGGATGAGGCAGTGGAGTTCCATGACGCTTTACGGTACTGGAGTGATCGATGGGAGCATCCCATGTTATCCTGGCTCGAAGCTGGTCCAACGGTCTGGACATCTCGAAATGGTTACAATCATCAAGTCATCGGACAAAAGGTGGCACAAATTCAAGCCGTATTAGCTCGGCGGTGCGCAGCTATTGGTGAACTACAACAGCATTTATTGCGTGCCGGTTGGCAAAGAGGTGTTGCCCAATGGGGTGTGCTAGGACAAGGTGGTCAGTGGGCTACAGTTCAAGGTACTCATGTCATGACAGAATACACAGCGGCGGTGGCAGAAGAATCGCAACGACGGCAACCTGTTAATCTTTCCAGCGACGACAGTCCCGGTGCTCGCGAGAAAAATTTAACCGAATCGATGGAAAGTAGTAGTATCGACGCCCTTCCAGTTCGACCACTTCAGCACATTGGTCTTGTCGACCAACAAGAACACCGTAAAAGAAAAGATCACACTCAGGCAAAGCGCTCCTCTTCCGATCGAAAGACGTGGCATCAACAGAAAGGATATTATGCATCTGTCTTTGTGCGAAACGAAAACAATGGGAAAATTCACATGGATGACGCTGCTCTCGCGGAGTGGTCGGTGGATGCCATGGCGTTGATTCGCAACCTTTTGAAACGTGCTTCCAATGGAAAGGTAGCCCTTCCATACGAAGATAACTGGAGAATAGCCACTAGTAATGCTCCGAGTGAGCGACAATCCGCACATGGTGCACTCGAACCTGAAAACAGTCATCACGGACAATTGATTTTAGAAGATGAAACAACGGAACGCATATCAACTGAAGACAACTATGCTCGCGAAGGTTTTGATCAGCTGCGACCGATACCGAAATGGGCAAAATTCGTTTCCAACCAGCCTTTGGTCAATTCCATCGAGATGGAACGCCAGGACGATAGCACAAACGAAGAGGAAACTTTAGTTATTTCCAATCTACCGCTAATGGCTGCCGAGGTCTCGGAACTCCTTAATTCCATTGAAGATATTATGACGACGCAACGTAATCGTCGCATGAAAAGATTAAGCCCACCTTCTATGTTTCGGAGGCGCTGGTATCTCACGGCAGTCGCTGCGCCTCTTGGTACCTATTTTATTCATCACTTGGTAAGCAAAGGCTACGCGACAGAATTAGTTGGGTTTATCGTGGAAAAAGTTACCAAATTTTTTCAGGAGCATGTTTCGGTACCTTTCATGGCAATGTAAGTATCGGCAGTGATTGCTAGGGCTTGGTGACCGTCTTCTTCTTACGTGCCTACATTTTCTCTCATCGTTTACTTTAAAACTGCTCTCGGTTGATAGTATCAATGAAGTATGGAAAGGTCGAGAGGATATGAGCGACAAGAAAGCCAGAATTGAAGTTATTTCTGGACTGAAGGAAATGATTCGAAGTTGGTTGGATGAAAACCATCCAGAAATGCCTCTTGATGAGCGCGTGCACATGGCGGAGACTATGGATATTTCTCTCATCGAAAAAACAAAGGCAGAAAGCATGAAAACGATTTACGAGATCAATCAAGCTGTTCGTTTGAGTTTCATTGAGATGCAATTCATCAAAAAGGTGCGATTACATTGTGCACATGATTCATAGCAATGTATTGCAAGGCATGCCGCTAACGATGCGAAACTACTTTATTGCAGGAAATGGTGAACGCATTGTATACAATGGACGAAATGATGGCTGGTAAGTGATTTGTTGTTGTCTATTCCCCCCACTCACTTAGTTTTACAAAAAACTGGCACGGTCTCACCGTCCTCCAACTCTTCTTGGTGGCAGCAAATGACATCAATATGAATCTTGCGGCAGTTACGCCAGCCGTTTTGCTCCTATACGCAACAAAACAAGTTTTTCGGTTCTTCTACTATGCTTTGCTGAGGCTCGGAAAGAGCAAAGAGGAAACGTATGCTTCCTTTCGATAGATTTTGACAGACATTGAGCGTCTCTTGGTGATGAGAGACAACCCTCCGATGTCCCCATTTCCACTTCATCAGCTGCGACAAATAGCAGGCGATACGGAAGAGGCGTCTCATTCTCAATTGATGCCTCCCGAAATGACAGGAAGCCGGCGCGGCTGTGATGTATTGAGTGCCGATGATCTAGGTATGCTGATGCTTCATATTCACGAGTGTCGAACAATCATTTTTAGGGATTACAGTCGCTTCACCCCAGGAATAATTCAAAGCGTGTCTGAAGATCTTGCAGAGCTTGCAGGAGAGCGCGGTGCTGTCAGTGTGCAACAGCAGCTCCAGATTATTGGCAGAATGGTCCGAACATACCCCTTCTTGAAGGTCATCTCTATTGGAACAACCTTTCACGAAAGGTTCATTGGAAGTTATTTATAACGTTAATGAAGTGAACAGAGATTTCGGCGTACCACAAAATCGCTATTCGATATTTTGTCTTCTTTGAAATTAATCGAAGCGATCATTATATTCCCAAGTATTCTAGAGGTGAGAAGCAGTACGGTGCGTCTTCTGAACTGGATTCCAAAATAATTTCAGGCCAGAGATATTTCTCATTAATTTTAGCGGATTTTATGCAGACAAATCCACAGTACCATAGGCTAGCAAACTTGTAAGACGATTTTCACACGTTTAATGAGAAATGCCATTCACTATTCCTTTCTCTCTAAATGTCACGTAGTTTTCGTCTGCTGGTGGCTACCTCCTTCCGCCTTTGTCTCCTCCTCGTTCTCCACGATTGGCTTCCGGGGGGAAATCTCGAGGTGGTGGACCTCGTCCTCGATCCATTGGTGGAGGACCTCTGTTGTTAAAGACACCACCAGAAGGAGGCAGCGGAGGAGGACCTCGATGGGTAGGTGATGGAGGGCCAGCATTGCCCCTTCTTCCCCCATGAAAAGGTCCACCGCCCCAACCTGGAGGAGGTGGGCCGTGGTGAGGAGGCGGAAGTGGACCTCGATGGTCCCATCCAACATCTCGACCTCCACCCCAACCAGGAGGAGGATGATCATACGGAGGATGACCAGGAGGCCCGTCATGGTATCGTTCTCGAGACCTTCGCTCATTTCGATCACGAGAACGACTGCGTTTGTTGTCTCCATGACGCGGCGGTTGATCTTCTCCTTCACGATCATGGTGGGTGTGTCCTCTGTCCACCGTATGAGAGTTTTTACTGTTGCTGCTTCTTTTCGTGGTGCTGTTGCGACTCTTATTATTATTATTTTGTTTGTTATCATCGTCACCAACCGGACCACGAGCAATATCATCGCCCTCCACCACCACTCCTGCTGCATTGCCACCCCGAGCACCGACCGCAGGATCGACGATGCCCCACCAGTGCAAACTGTGATCCTTCATCCCGGGTGGAAATTCTTCGGGAAAAATTGCAATCTTGGGTTGTAAGATGACTTCTCCCGTTTCTGGCGACACATCCATAAAGTCGTAAATATCGTCGGTATCTCTCGAAAAGGATCCCCACAAATCAATCATTTGCGAATTATTATTATTACTACTACTACCGTTGTTGTTGTTGTTGTTGTTGTAATAGTTGTTGTTAGACGTACCACCACCTCCTCCTCCTCCTCCTCCTCCGTTTCCATAACTGAACGGAGACGATGATAACGTCGATGGTAGTAGTTGTGGTGTCATACTACTACTGGTCAAACTAGCTCTCAAGAGCATTTGCAAGGCGGTATTGTTGGCCAACCTTTGACACATAGTTTCGAGACTGTTGGTAACTTTTTGAGTCCGTTCCAATTGACGTTTTCGTTCCAACATTCGTTCCATTTTGGCCTGTTGTGACATTGCAGTTGTAGTAGCAGTAGCAGTAGTATTGTTGTTGCTTTTGTTGTCGGAAAGTGCGTTCGGTGGGTCAGATATTGGTGTTGTTGTTGTTGTTGTTGTAGATGGTGGTGGTGGTGTTAATGCTCGAGATGGTCGTTTGATAGTATCCGTACTAGTCAAATCGATACCCATTCCTTGTGATGGTTTGTTGGAAGAAGACACAGCAGCAGCAGCAGCCGACGACGACGACAACGACGCAGCAGCAGCAGAAGGTCTATTTTTCATCATGGTACTCTGCTTGGTAGTAGTAGTAGAAGTAGTAGTAGAAGTAGTAGTAGAAGGAGGAACTGATTTTGCTGTCATGGATGAAATAAGACTGCTGGAAGGTTTTTTGCTGCTGTCGTCGGGTTGTGAGGAATTCTTGTTTGTCGAATCTCCTCCTGCTGCATTGCCCTTTGTTGAACGTCTCGGAATGGTTGCTTCTCTGGCTTTGCGCGGAATGGCAGGTTCGCCACTACTACTGTGTTTAGCCTTTTTATTACTAGGAGATGATGATGATAATGATGTTGTTGGTGTTGGTGTTGTTGCGGCTCCTCCCCGTTTGGAGCGTCGCACCGGAGATTCGTCATCATCAGAATCGTGAAAACTTTCGTTGAGACCATCTTCATCGTCACTGTCATTATCATCACGAATCCTTTTTGCCCGCGTCTTTTTCAAAATATTTTGCAAGAATTTGGGTTTATTATCATTATTTTTCGTTGGAGTTGACATGGTTGCGTCTTCTCAGACTTGCTACTAGAGGTACTAGGTCTAGTAGTCTAGTAGTCTAGTAGTGACGTCGAAAGAGGATGTTGTTGGGACGCTATCTGTCTGGGGTGGAGCAGAGAGATCTTATCCTGCTGGAATGTCTGTTGTTTCGATTCAAAAGATAACTCTCTCAAATAATACAAGCCTTTTGTGTTGTTGCTTTTACTACTGTACTTATGGCCTTTGTTTGCCTCGTCCGCTACAATAATATTTAATTTGAGAAATACAGCAGTCTCTCAGGAACAAATAAATTGGATAGGACGAAGACTTCTACTACTACTAGTAGCTAGAGCTACTGTAGTAGTTCTACTGGCTGGCTGGTGGTACCTACTACTATTTCTACTATTAGTAGTATTGTACTGGTAGCACAGGCCTCTAAAAAGCGGTGTGCCACAGATGAGGGAAGGAGAAAAAGTAGTGGTATGGTATCCTTCGAACAGGTTCTGAGCTGATTATTCGGGATTCAAATTAGTCACACAAAGTCTTGAGTACAGTAGTATTTTACAATACCACTACCTTAGTAGGATTTTCCTTCTTGCCTGCGGACCTGTACCATCAACAACAACATGGTTCATTAATACAGTAATATCTCAAGGCTAGCTACGTTACTTTTAGTCCACCAGTCCAGGAGAAATTGTCCCAGTTAGTGCGTTGCAATTCTACTTTAGTGCCCAACTATCACTAGCAGCATAGCATTGGTAGACGTATTCAGGGCTACCAGTCAGGTTGATATTGGTTTGTAGAGTGCGGAGCTGGCGCTATTATTTGTCATCACACGGGGAGTGGGCACTGGGCAGTACACTACTATAATAGCTATCCAACAGGTTTTGAAGATCTTTGCAAAGACTAAAAATTATGCCCCAACAATACGTATTCATTGTTGCATATGATGGAGCTAGGTTTCATGGTTGGCAGAGACAACACACCAACCAAAATAGTACTAATGATGATATCCTCCCCTACAAGAGGCCGACGATAGAGGGCATGAGAAAACGGCCAAGAGTTGATGTTTCCACTGGTGAACGACTGCCTTTCACTTCGCTCAACTACAAAAACATTACTGTTCAGGATTGCTTGGAATGTGCTATCCTTCAGTGGCTTTCGACTGTTACAGCAACGGCGTCCGATAATACCAACAACCCAAACGATCCATCCTGCTGGTCGCTGGAGGATTTGAATTTGCGGGTGGCAGGTCGAACGGACAAGGGCGTTCATGCGAAAGGACAGGTCATCGCGGTCCAATTTCCTGATACTCTACCGAACCGTTTGGAACCGTGGCAGATTCAAAAGGGCATTCATGGACGGTTGCCAATCGATATTTCGATTCAACGTGTGTATCGACACACGACGACAACGGCCACACTTCGTCCTACCACCGATGCAACAACGTCATCCGTCGTAGACGACCTTTTTGATCCACGACGCGATGTCAAACTCAAACAATACAGTTACACTATCAAGTATCAGCGCCAAGAACTCGTAAAGTATAATGACAGCACAACCGCTAGTATACCGTCCGTGGGTGCTCAAACCTTTCGAATGGCTTTAGATGATTCGCCCTGTCTATGGTCGGTCCACGAACCCCTGAACGATCATCTCCTCCCAAAGGTGTGTCAAGAATTGAAAGGGACTCATGATTATTCGGTTTTTGTACACAAGGCCGCACGAGACGAACAGGACAATCATCTTGCCATTACAAGGTTTGATTTTGAAGTTCTGCATGACTATCAAGCTCCGACTTTGTATTTATTGGAAGACAACGATACTGTCAACAGCAGCAACAACAACAGCAACAATAGGAAGAATGAACCTAAAATTGTGTTGGGTCGTTTTATAGTGGAAGGACAACGATTCCGAAGGACGATGGTACGAAATCTGGTCGGCTTTGCCGTTGATGTCGCCCGTGGCAAGCAATCCCTCGAAAGTATTGCTAGCCTTTGGGTCAGTTCTAAGGATGGAGCAGGAGCACCTAAGATTCATTCGGCACCTCCTACGGGACTGTGCCTAGAATTTGTAAAGTATTAAAAACCATCAAATTTGCTCTAGCTACTAGCACTGTGCCAAGCGTTCTCTTCTTCTTTCAGCGACGATTAGAAGTCGGCACCCGCTGCCCTTTGTAGTTTCTCGCAAAGCTATGCTATTTTCTCATATATTATCATGTAATTATCAGTAAGTACTTGCTTAGAATGAACCAGCCTGAGCAGTCTCAAGGTCTCCTGTAGCAATGACATCATAAATGCAAGCTTCCATACCTCCCTTGAGACTGAATCCGGCCTCTTTGCAAGCTTTGGTTGCATCTTCCACGCTGATTGATTCACCAAGATGGCGACGAGCATCCTTGGCAGCACCAGGGGCCTTGAGCACACACTTGTCAGGGTATCGAACGGCTGGTTTGGTTTGGAAAAGTTCTGGATCAGTACCTGGACGGACCTGCCACTCTTGACCAAACTCATCAATGTTTTCAATGATATGAGAATGATCATGAGAGTAACGGGCACCAGTCTTATCCCCCAAGATTCCATGGACATTTTCCTTGTCAGGTCTGAAGCCCGCTCCAAACTTAACCGACACCATATCTTTGAAGGCCTTCATAGTAGCAATCTCAGCGCCGTCATCCTCCTTGATCTGGAAAGAAATATCATGATCATTCTTGGCAACTTTGGTGATAGTGTATCTGTCTGCCATCTTGATGGGAAGTCCAACATTTGATATTCCATTAAACATGTAATCACCAAAGGAAGAGACTTCCAACACATCATTGCCAATCTGCAAAGCAGCCGACTCAATGTAAGAGTAATCATATGTTATCACCAAAGAAGGGATATGGCGACCCCGGGATTTCCAAAACTGCCCCGGGATATGGAAAAAAAATATCCCGGGGTAGTTTTGGCCAACAGAACTTTTTGGGGCTTAAGTATTATGAACAGTTATTTTTAACAG
>Ga0100392_1004763_pt1 | contig 12079 bp, 8 predicted proteins | sample CryGeymeta201516_FD_81548 | JGI IMG/M metagenome (GOLD analysis project Ga0100392, IMG submission 81548) | Groundwater microbial communities from Crystal Geyser aquifers in Utah, USA - Crystal Geyser metaG 2015-16 | ecosystem: Environmental > Aquatic > Deep subsurface > Groundwater | place: USA... | reverse complement strand
AGTTGCCAACAGCCGGTAGCTAGTAGCCAAAAGGGTGGTTAGCTCAGTTGGTTTAAGAGCGCTTCAGTGACATTGAAGAGGTCAGAGGTTCGAATCCTCTACCACCCATGAGAGTTTATTGGCTTGCGTGCCTTGACAAGATAACATATAATCAATACAAAGAAAGTTAAAGCGTTATCACATAAGTTACCAAAGTTAGCCGGACCTGCCAGCGAGGGGAGATCTAAGAGCTGAAAATCTCTCTCAGGAAAAACTAACTTCAAAAACCAGCTTATGAAGCTTTGACGCCGTAACCCCGGTTGATTTAGGGGTACAAGTGACCCGCCGATTCGGTGGGTAATCAGAGTGGAACCGCGAAAACCTCGTCTCTGTCAAGAAGCGAGGTTTTTTTAATGACCAAGAAGGAGAACATCATGTCTGACAAGAAAAAAGAACATCTTTGGGCGCTGCGCCATAGTGCTGAACATGTTATGCATCAAGCCGTCAAAGAACTTTATCCGCAAGTACTACTGGCCATGGGACCCGCCACGGATGAAGGATTCTATAACGATTTTGACAGCTCACCTGCCGGAGTCCAGGCAGTGACTATGACTGAGGAGGATTTCCCCAAAATCGAAAAGAGGATGCAAATTTTAATCGATCTTGATCTTCCCATCATTAAAAAGGAAATTTCTGAGAATGAAGCCCGTAAACTATTTAAAGGAAATCCTTACAAACTCGGGTGGATTGACGAAATCACAAAGAAAGGTGAAAAGATCACTGTCTACTGGACCGGAAAACCAGGAGCAAAAAACTCCATGGTTGACCTCTGCTCCGGCCCCCACCTTGCCTCAACCGGCGAAATCAAGGCTTTCAAGTTGCTTTCGGTTGCCGGCGCCTACTGGCATGGTGACGAAAAAAATAAAATGCTGACCAGAATTTATGGCACAGCCTTTGAAAACAAAGAACAGCTAGAGCATTTCCTCTGGGTGCAGAAAGAGGCTAAAAAACGCGACCACCGCAAATTGGGAGTGGACTTGGACTTATTTACTTTTTCCGATCTCGTAGGTAAAGGACTACCGATGCTCACCTCTAAAGGTGCTACGATCCGACGCGAGTTGGAGCGCTTTGTGATTGATGAAGAGCTGAAGCGTGGCTATCAGCATGTGATAACTCCGCCGTTGGCTAAAACCGCGCTCTATAAAACTTCTGGGCACTATCCGTATTACAAAAACACAATGTATCCAGTTATGAAAGTTGATGACGATGAGCTTATTCTTCGTCCAATGACCTGTCCTCACCATTTTATGCTCTATAAATCACGACCTCATAGTTACCGAGAATTACCGCTGCGCTATGCCGAACTTGCTCCACAATTCCGATATGAAAAAAGCGGAGAGCTTTCAGGTTTGATGCGGGTACGAATGTTTTGTCTGGCCGATGCTCATATTTTTGTTGAGGCAAACAAAGTTAAAAGCGAAATCAAAAAGGTCTTGGAACTTATTGATTATATGAACCGCGTTTTGGGACTCATCAAGGGCGTAGATTACCGATATCGCTTATCACTAGGAGATAGGGCCGATAAGAAAAAGTATTATAAAGATGACGCTGCTTGGGATAAGGCCGAAAGCATCTTGCGCGAAGTTCTGCATGAATCAGATGCTCCCTTTTTTGAAGCCAGCGGGGAAGCTGCATTTTACGGTCCAAAAATTGACATTCAAGTCCGAAAATTTAACGGGGCCGAGGAAACGGCCTTTACGGTCCAGTACGATTTTGTCATGCCCAAACGTTTTGCCCTAAGATACATTGATGGTGATGGACAAGAACAAGAACCAATTGTCATTCACCGCTCTTCAATTGGCGCTTTTGAGCGTACTATGGCTTTTTTGATCGAAAAATATGCCGGCGCTTTCCCGGTTTGGCTTTCACCAATACAAGCGGTCGTGATTCCGATTGCGGAAAGACACGTAAAATATGCCAACTCTGTGGCCGAGTTTTTAATGAAAGATGATATCCGTGTGACTGTTGACGCTCGGAATGAAAAAATGCAATCCAAAATTCGCGACGCGCAATTGCAAAAAATTCCATACATGTTAATCGTTGGAGATCGGGAACAAAAAGAGAAAGGTCTGGCGGTCAGACTCAGAACCGGCCAAGACCTGGGTTTAATGCCGTTTCAAAAGTTTGTTCAGGTGATAAGAGAAAAAATCGATAAGAAAACCATCGATCTCTGAGCTTAAACCTGCTGGCCATTGCTTAAAAATTACATTGACCACATCTGTTTTTTTTGTTATGATACAGGAAATCAAAGCAAAGGATTAAAACAGTTTACACTCATCAATTGGACAAAAGTCGAATATTCACGAGGATAAATTATCAGATTAAAGCCGAAAAAGTGAGGCTTATCGATTTCGATGGCAGCCAAATCGGAATCGTTGTGTTAAATGAGGCTTTAAACAAAGCTGAGGTTGAGGGAATGGACTTGATTGAGATTGCACCTCAAGCCAAGCCGCCGGTGTGTAGAATCTATCCTTATGATAAATTTAAATATGAACAGCAGCGTAAATTAAAAGAGTCTAAAAAGAAACAAAAAGAAGTAGAAATTAAAGAAATCAGAATTCGACCTAACATTTTTCGCGGTGATCTTGATCAAAAAATTCAACGCATCAATGAATTTTTGGGAAAGATGTTCCGCATCAAAATCGTAGTTGCATTTCAGGGGAGAGAACTGGCTCATAAAGATATAGGTTTTGCTCTTATTAACAAAGTTGTGCAAAATCTCGACCATGCGGTTAACTTCGAACGCGAACCTAAATTTGAAGGACGGAATTTAATCGTGATTTTAACTCTTGAAAAAGGAAAAAAATAAAGATGCCTAAATTAAAAACTAAAAAAATAGTAGCTAAAAGGTTTAAAATAACCGGAAGCGGAAGAATTTTCAGACTTCACTCAAAAACTTCTCACCTTAAATCAAAACAGTCATCTAAAACGAAAAGGCGGAAGAAAGGTTTTGTTGAGGTTCTTAAAAGCGATCTTAAAAAAGTTAAGCGTTTAATGCCTTATCGTTGAGATTAATCAATAAAAAAGACTAATCGGGGAAAAATGACCAGAGTCAAAAGTTCAGTTTACGCCACCAAAAAGCATAAAAAACTTCTCAAAAGAGCCAAGGGGTTTCAGGGCAGACATAAGAAAATTTTACGCAGCGCCAAAGAAACGTTATTAAAAGCCGGTACGCATGCCTATCGAGGAAGGAAAGAGAAAAAGAGAACTTTTAGGAGACTTTGGATTGTACGGCTTTCGGCGGCGCTTAAAGAACTTGGATTGAGTTATTCTCAATTTATTAAATTGCAAAAAACGAAAAAAGTCGAGATTAACCGTAAAATACTAGCTGAAATAGCAATTCAAAATCCAGTAGTTTTTGCCAAAATAGTCCAAGAGATCAAGAAATGAAGCTCCACGAACTTGAGGTCTGTGGTTCTTCTTTTACTCGCCCCGCCCATGGCGGGACGAGCTTCGCGAGGAATTTTGGCTTTAAATTGCTTTCGAGCAATTTCGTTGATATCCACGGGCTTGAGTCCCGTGGTATTACGCTCGCAAAATAAGCGAAAATACCATCATGTCTTTTCTTGAAAGTATTCTTTGGGTAGTCGGAATTACGTTATTAATCTTTGGCGCGGTCGAATTTAAAAAGGACCCCGATATTATTAGTGTTTTTCAAAAAGTATTTACCCTAAAATACCTTCTCCCCTTAATCTTTGTTATCGTCGGTTTTGTGATCATAAGGTTCATCTTAATTTTACTCTCACCCTTTTTCCATTGGCTTTTTAACGCTTGACGCAAACCTAAATTTTTAAGGAGAATGGGCTTGGATCAAAATCTTGCCTCACAGTTAAAAAGTATTGAGGATAAAGTTGCCAGCGAACTGAAACAGTGCTCTGATCTTGACGCATTGCAAAAGATTAAGGCTTATTTTTTAGGTCGGAAAAAAGGTAAATTAACTCAACTTATTAAACTCATTCCCTCGCTTTCTATAAATGAAAGAAAAATCCTGGGTCCGAAAATAAATCAAACTAAGAATAAGCTTCTTACTCTTTTTCAAGAAAAAGAAAAAGCATTTGCGTCTTCAAATGTAAAATCTTTTTTTGATCCTACTCTGCCTGGAGAAAAACCTATCTATGGCCATCTGCACCCTATAACGCAAGTGTGTTATGAGGCGGAGGATATTTTTGAGAAAATGGGGTTTGAGATCGTCGAACCTTTCGAGATTGATGACGATTTCCATGTTTTTGAAACTCTCAATATTCCTCAAGGACATCCCGCACGTGACATGTGGGATACTTTTTGGACCGAAAATAATTTCATTCCCATCACCCATACTTCAGCCATGCAAAACCGAATTTTGAAAAGTGTAAAACCCCCCATCAGAGCTATAGTTCCAGGACGCTGTTTCAGACATGAGGCTACTGACGCCCGTCACGAACACACTTTTTATCAGATTGAAGGGGTCTATGTCGATCAGAATATAAGCCTGGCTGACCTTTTGGGAACGCTCCTTTCTTTTTTGGAAGCCTTCTTTCAGCAAAAACTAAAATACAAAATTCAGCCTTCCTATTTTCCGTTTGTCGAACCAGGATTGGAATTTTTGATAAGCTGTGTAATCTGTAAAGGCAGGGGTTGCGCAACCTGCGGACACTCAGGCTGGCTGGAATTGATTCCCTGCGGCCCCATCCATCCGAATGTTCTTAAAATGGGCGGGGTAAACCCGGAAAAGTATTCCGGTTTTGCATGGGGCATGGGGCTCGATAGGTTGGTGATGCTGCGTTTTGCGATAGAAGATATCAGATTGTTTCATTCCGGTAATTTAAGGTTTTTGGAACAGTTTTAATGATAAAGCCAGCTTAGTGACGATAAACTAATATGAAAATTTTACTTTCTTGGATTCAGGATTTTGTTGAAATAAAAACATCATCTGAAAAATTAGCCGAAAGACTTTCTGTCTCTTTAGCCGAAGTCGAAAGAACCGAAAAAATAGAGGATGAGATTCTTTTCGAAATTGAAAATAAAGCCTTGACTCATAGACCGGACTGTTTTTCTTTAATCGGGATGGCCAGAGAAATTGCCGCCATTACCGACTCAAAATTTAAGCCGCCGCAGATTGGAAAAGACGTGGATCAAAATGCAGTGAGTCTGCCACTCAAGATTGAGGTTGTCAATTCTGATCTTTGTCCTCGTTATACGGCGGTGGTGATTACCAATCTTAAAATAGGTCCGTCTCCAACCGACATCCAAAAGAGATTGCGACTTTCAGGAATTCGACCGTTGGGAAATCTTGTCGATATAACCAATTATATTATGCTTGAGTGGGGACAGCCTTTACATGCTTTCGACTACGACAAGTTGTCGGATGAAAAGAAAATCATCGTCAGAACCGCTCTTCCCCGTGAAAAAATAAACACTTTAGATGGTGTTGAACGCCAGCTTGATCCCAAAATGCTTTTAATTGCCGATTCTGTCAAACCTATTGGTATTGCCGGTATCATGGGTGGAAGTAATACAGAAATTTCAAAAACTACCAAAACTATCGTCTTGGAATCAGCCAATTTCAATCATTTCAACAACAGATACACCAGTTTGCATTTGGGGTTGCGAACAGAAGCTTCGACGCGATTCGAAAAGGGACAAGATCCAGAAAAGACTTTAACTGCCCTTTTAAAAGCTATCGAAATGTACCGCCATTACGCTTGCGGAAAGCCGGCATCGGAGATTTTTGATTTCTACCCTAAACCCGAAAAACAAAAGACGATTATTTTTTGCCCTCAAAAAGTATCAGAGAAGCTAGGTATCAATCTCGTCTTCGGGAAGATCGAAAAAATTTTTAACTCTCTAAATCTGCAAATTACGAAAGATGCCGAGATTTGGAAGATCACCATTCCAACTTATAGGCGTGATCTAACAATTGAGGCTGATCTTCTGGAAGAAATTGCCCGCATTTATGGATATGATCAAATTAAACCTTCTCTTCCGCCAAGAACTTTAAAGCCGCCGAAACAAAATGCCGAGACAATCTTTGAAAGAAAAATTAAAAATATCTTGTTGAGACTTTCTCTGTCTGAAATATATACTTATTCTTTTGTCGATCCGAAACTTTGGAAAAAATGTCTGATGAATAGTGATGCTTTGCTAAAACTGAAAAATCCTCTCTCGCCGGAACTGTCGCTGGTCAGAAATAATCTTCTTCCGGCGCTTGTCGACAAAATAGCTTTGAATTCCAAGTATTTCGCTGAATTTTCGTTGTTTGAAGTCGGAAAGGCAATCAATCATCAAGCCAAAAATATCTTGCCCCTAGAAGTTAAAGAGGTGGCTGGCGGCATCTATTCACAGAATGAACTACCACTCCTTGCGCCGTGGTATCCTCCCCGCCGAATCCCTGTCTCGCCGTCAGGCGGGGGCGGGGCGGCGAGTTCGAAATCATTCGATTCATCCACGTCCGCCAGCTGGCGGACCGTGGTCTTCTCGAACGATTATAAAAATTCATTTTTAAAAGCCAAGGGAATTTTATCCGCTTTGTTTACCGAATTAGGACTGCGGGAGCCAACCTATACAACTGGAGATAAACCCAAGGCTCCTTTTATGACAGGGGAGTGGTCTTTTATAAGAATGCGTGGTCAAGAAATTGGAGTTTTGGGTAATCTAGATAAAAAAGTCGCGGCCAACTTTTGTCTGAATGGCAATGTCTCTCTTTTTAAACTTGATCTTAAAACATTGCAAAGACTATCTCCTGGGAAAAAACCCTATCTTCCCTTGCCAAAATATCCTTTTTTAAACTATGATTTATCGTTTATTATCGATTCTGAAATTTTGATTGACGAAATCCTGGTAAAGATTAAAGGCTTAAATCTTAAAACACTAAAATCGATCGATGTTTTTGACGTTTTTATAAATCCCAAACTGGGTAAAAATAAAAAATCTGTAGCTTTAAGATTCGCTTTTGGATCAGACAAAAAAACCTTAACCGGAAAAGAAGTCGAACCTCAGATAGGCAGCATCAAAAAAATCTTAGCCAACTCATTCTCAGCTCTCATCAGAAGTCGGTAAATAATCTTTTGTATCACAGAAAGGATTTCCTATGCATGTACTCATTTTTGCAGGCGGAGCAGGCACCAGACTGTGGCCGCTTTCCAGAAAAAACACCCCCAAACAATTTGAAAAAGTATTCAACGGTAAATCAACCCTGCAGCTTACAGTTGATCGTGTTGCGCCAACATTTAGTTTTGAAAATATCTATATTAGCACCAATGAAAAGTATGTCTCGATTGTCAAAGAACAAATCCCTGAAATACCAACCCATAATATTATCGCCGAACCAGCTAAAAGGGATGTTGCGCCAGCGTTAGGCTACAATTTGATGCATCTTAAAAAAACTGGAGGAAAAGGACCGGTTGCTATCATTTTTTCCGATCATTTGATGAAAAATGTGACCGAATTTATCAAAGCCTTAAAAACAGGTGAAAAGCTGGTAAGAAGAAATCCCAAACGAATTGTATTCATCGGCAACAAAGCCAGATATGTGGAACCGAATTTAGGCTGGATTCAGGTGGGGAAGAAGCTTAAAAAAGATATGTACGAATATAAGGGGTGGATTTATCGTCCGCCTTTAGAAGAATGTAAAAAGATGTTTGCCTCGCGAAAATGGATCTGGAATTTGGGCTATTGGGTTTTGGATCTGGATTTTACTATTTCTCTTTATCATAAATATGCTCCTCAAATGTATCAAAAATTAAAAAAGATTGAAGAACTGATAGGAACCAATAAAGAATATCGTATTTTAAAGAAGATCTATCCGACCATGCAATCAATTTCCCTTGACAACGCTATTATTGAAAAATTGAAAAGCGAAGCCAAGGAAGCGATTGTGTTAACTCCCGATTTAGGTTGGTCTGATCCGGGAACTCTGTATGCGCTCAAAGAAGCCCTGCAGGATTCACCTCAAGCTAATGTCAGTCGGGGAGAAGTTTTAAGCCTCGATTCACAGGATTGCCTTATTTTCAATTATGAGTCTAATAAAATCGTGACAACGGTGGGATTAAGCGGCTATATTCTGGTTAATATGAACGATGCTTTGATCGTTGTCAAAAAGGAAGATGTTCCTAAAGTCAAGAAATTGGTGGAGTTGCTTGAAAAAAAAGGTTTTGCCAAATACATCTGATCAAAAAGCTACTAGCATCTAGCAACTGGCATCTGGCAACTGACTTCTGACTTGTCAACTTTTGACTACTGGTCACGTCATTCAGACTTTCCGAATCGGAGATTAAAAATTAAACAATCTACTGGGCAGATGGTGTTGACTGTTTTTCATCTGAATTCGCAGATACAATAGTTATTTTACTTGACGCTTCTCCCGTCTTGCCGTTGACATCTTTGGCTCTGACCGTCATGGTGTGCTCTCCTGAAACTTGCGCTGACAGCTTAAAATTTACTTGAAAAGGTGATGTTTCCAAAGTCTTGTAGAGTGTATTATCCCAAAAGAAATCCACTTTGGTGATGGCCACCGGGGATGTCGCCTCAACATCGGCGGTAAACTCTGAAGCCAATACTGCTCCGTTTTGGGGGCTTTTAATAGTAACTGAAGGACCATCTCTTCCCACCTCATAAGTCTGACAATGCTCGGTTGGAGGTTTTTGGAAGCCTCCTACGGCCTGTATCCAACCGTCGGTATATGGTTGCCAGGAATCATTTATTTCCTTAAGATAGGTGTAAGTTTTAGTTTCGGTCAAACCCAATTGTTTATGATAATCGGTTGCCAAAAAATCGGTTCCCTTACAAACTTCGACTTTAACATGAAAATCATCCTTTTCTGTGGGTTGTGTTCCTTTAATGAAGATCTCCCACTTCCTCTTGTCAGTCCCATCTCCCACTAGTTTGCCCGAAAGGGCATCAATTTCAAGCGAAATAAAGTCGTTTTCCGGTTTTTTAAACTCACCGCGATCTTTTCCATCCAACACTCTTTCCATAAAATAATGCCACAGAGGAGTAGCTCCGGTTGATCCCTGAATTCCGTTCATAGGATCATTATTATTGTTGCCTGTCCAAACGCCGGTTACTAAATTCGGAGCATAACCCACAGTCCAGGCATCTTTGTTATCGTTGGTCGTTCCGGTTTTGACCGCCACTTTCCAGTCACGTATTTGTAAGAGAGAACCGGATCCAAAAAGACGGGAGCGGGCCACATTATCGGATAAAATATTAGAAATAAGATAGGCATATTTTTCATCAAAGACCCGTTCGTCTTGAGATGGCTTGAATTCTTCCAAAATTTTGCCCTTAGAGTCCTCAACCTTGAGGATAGCCGTCGGAGAGTGCCTGACTCCGCTGGCGGCGAAAACCCCGAAAGCCGAGGTTAAATCCAAAAGTTTAACTTCGCCTCCGCCTAAAGTTAAGGCCAATCCATATTTCTCAGGCTCATTTAAAGTGGTAATTCCCATATTATGAGCCATTTTAAGCATCTCCGGAATTCCGACTAACTGCAACATCTTGACAGCCGGAACATTGCGGGAATTGGCCAAAGCGTCACGCACCAAAAGCGGTCCCCAAAAACGGCCATCTGATTCTTGAGGGGTATAAGGTCCGCCGCCTGAAGGCCAGGTGGTTTGAATGTCAGAAACAAATGTGGCGGCAGTATAGCCTTTGGTAAAAGCAGTTACATAAGTGATCGGTTTAATTGAAGACCCTGGCTGCCTTTCCGATAAAGTGACGTTAACATTGCCGTCGTTGGCGGTATCAAAATAGTCAATCGAACCTAGCATCGTTAAAATCTCTCCAGTTCTCGGATCAATAGCCACTAAAGCGGAGTTTTGCGCGTTAGCATTTTGACTATCCAAGCGGTCATGGTTAAATTTAGCTTCTTCCTCTGCTACCAGCTGCATATTGTAATCAAGAGTCGTGGTTACTTTTAATCCTCCCTGTTCAGCCATTTTATCGCCGTATTTTTCTGTTAAAATCGATTTAACATACATCACAAAATGAGGAGCCAGAATGTTTTTAATTTGGGGCGCATATTTTAATTCTTCTTTTCTAGCCGTATCAACTTGTTCTTGAGTTATAAAACCGTGTTTTTGCATCAGATAGAGAACGTATTCCTGTCTTCCTTTGGCATTTTCAGGATATGCACCAAAGGGTGAATAATAGCTCGGGCTTTGGGTCAAACCCGCCAAAAGAGCAGCTTCGACTAAAGATAAATCTTTAGGCTCTTTTCCAAAATAAGTGTTAGCCGCGGCTTTAACCCCGTAAGATTGACCACCATAAGGAACTTCATTTAAATACATCTGCAGAATCTCATCTTTGTTGTATCTTCTCTCTATCTGAATGGTTAAGATAAGCTCTTTTATTTTGCGGGTAATCGTTCGCTCAGGAGTCAAAAGAGTGTTTTTAACCAGCTGCTGGGTGATGGTTGAGCCTCCATATAATCCTTGATTGGTTAAATTTTTAAAAAAGGAGCGGGCAATCCCTTTAATATCAATCCCTTGGTGTTTATAAAAAGTCGGGTCCTCGGCGGCCAGAGTGGCATTAATCATATACTGCGAAACGTCCCCCAAATTGACTAAACTCCGATTTTCGTCGCCATAGATTTCGTAGAGTAATTTGTTGTTGCGGTCATAAATTCTGGTAGATTGGGCAATTTCGCGATTGGTAAGCTTGTAAGGTGAGGGAATCTCTTTTGAATACCAGATGACTATTCCGGCAAAAGAGAGTATTCCCAAAATAAAAAGAACGAAAAACAGACGGGCTAAAGTATAAATTAGTTTGGAAACGTTCTTACGCTTGCGTCTTGTATAATAACGGGCATAACCCGATATTTTCCCAGGCAAAAGGCTTTGAAAAAATCTTTTTAATCTGAACCTGTTTTTGCGAAAACTTCTTCTTGAAACCATAGTCAGAATTATATCATATACTTTCTCGGGAGTTTAGCTAAACCTAATGGTATAAAGCTTAAGGCGCAAAAATTAAAACTAAAACACAGCGGAAGTATTTTTAATGATATGTAAAATTTGACAAATATCCAAAATTTTGATAAAGATATAATCACAATCTTCTAAAAGCGACGAAAGAGAAAAAGTAGAAACTTTTTGGTAAACTTAATCAGAGAACAGATGGCGGTGCAAATCTGTAGCACAAAAAGTTTCGAAATACCCTCCGGAGCTTCCGCCTCAAAACGGCGGACGGCAGCGTCCGTAACCCATACGCTAGAGTGTCACTGCGTTATGCCAAGCACTCAAACAAGAGAGGTTTTAATCTTAAAGCAGGACACTCCTTTATCTTAAGGGGTGTTTTTTGGATTAAAACCTAAAGTAAGGTGGTACCGCGAGTCATTTTCAAAGACCCGTCCTTCAAATTTAAGGATTGGGTCTTTTTTCGTTTTTTGCACTTTAAAAACGCCGCTTAATAGACAGCCATCTATTAACTGGCTAACCAAGAAAGGAGGGATTATGGAGATCTTGACTGAAAGTAAGAAGGTGAACTTGATCGCCCCTTACGGCGGGAAGCTGGTCGACCTGCTGGCGCCGGCAGAGGCGTTGGTCGAGATCAAGACGTATGCCAGCCGGCTGCCCTCGATCCAGGTTTCTGAGCGGGTCGCCTGCGACCTGGAACTGTTGGCCACCGGGGCGTTCTCGCCCCTGGACCGCTTCATGGGCCAGGCGGACCACCAACGCGTGCTGGATGAGATGCGCCTGGCCGACGGGCATCTGTTCCCCATCCCGGTGACGCTGCCCGTGGAACAGAACACGACGATCAGCCTTGATCAAGATGTGGCGTTGTGCAACACCAAGAACGAGCTCCTGGCTGTGATGACCGTCGAGGAAATCTATGAGTGGAACCGAGTCGAGGTGGCGCAGAAAGTCTTCGGCACGCTGGACCTGCGCCATCCGCTCGTGGCCGAGATGCACCGTTGGGGCCGGCTCAACATCTCCGGCCACCTGCAAGTCTTGCAACTGCCACAGCACTACGACTTCCAGATGTTGCGTCTCACCCCCGCGCAGACGCGGGTCCGGCTGGAGACTTTCGGCCGCTCGAACGTCGTAGCCTTCCAGACCCGCAACCCGCT
>Ga0100392_1004762_pt1 | contig 12079 bp, 8 predicted proteins | sample CryGeymeta201516_FD_81548 | JGI IMG/M metagenome (GOLD analysis project Ga0100392, IMG submission 81548) | Groundwater microbial communities from Crystal Geyser aquifers in Utah, USA - Crystal Geyser metaG 2015-16 | ecosystem: Environmental > Aquatic > Deep subsurface > Groundwater | place: USA... | reverse complement strand
GCTCACTCCACTGGATCTGCCGCCTGGTTTAAACTGCCAACTGTTCCTATATATCCATGCCATGATATATAGGTCTTGGTTGCCGGTTATAGGCCTTTTGTGACTCCCACTGGATCCTCACATCTACGGGGCTTACGTTTTTCAAAGCTATCAATTTCCACAGAGGCATAGCTAACAGGAGCCATGGTTGGAGACACACTGGAGCCACTGGAGCTACTACAGGAGTGACGATCCACTGGAGCCACGGGCGACAGCTGCAGGAGCCACTGGAGCGACATACTGGAGCCACAGAAGCAACAGCAGATACCACTGGTGCCACAGGAGTGACAGATACTGGCGCAAGGAGCGACAGCTAATAGAGCCACAGGAGCGTCAAAATAAGTAAATATTATTATATGCTCTCTAGCGCATTAGCTTGCTAGTAGAGTAGCGACGTACTAGTACATTTGTTGCTGTGGACCCAAAGTCATTACAGTCTTTGCATTCTACGGTCGGATTCATACGGGCCATAGCACTCTTTGTGCAAGGGTCTGTGGTTAGCTGAAACTGAAATGGGCCTCATTCTTACCTCAATGTCAGCAACGATATTTTCCTACGGGTTATCCAAAATAATCTAGCTCCTGTGTGCAATCCTCCCTAGAGGAGAAGCCACTATTATTACTACTACTACCACTACTATTACTAGAAGTAATAGGTTTCTCTAGCTGCATTAGCATATCCTCCCGACTAGAATAGCTAGCTTCAGTAGATTTCTGTACTTTCGGTCTGGAGTCTACTAGTATTGGAGAACTACCTACTACAAGAAGGTACGAGTACAAAAGAACAGACAGACCAGTCGAGGATCCGAGCCTGCCTCGTACTCTAGTAGTCTACCTGGTATTCCTCCAATTTGCCCTCCACGTACTACTACTACTAGTACGCTGTATTTCAATTGCGGGATAGTTGCTATTATCATGTAGTTAGTCAAAAAAAAATTGGAAGATTTTGACCAGCAGACAAATTTTAACCAAAGTAACATGTCATATTAGCTACTACTGATAATGACTACCACCAGTACAGAGGAGTAGACTACTAGTCGTGAGTGAGTGGCACCGGTAGTCTACTACGAAGCGAAAAAGTGTTTCTATCGGTTCGATACTCCACTACTACTAGAGTACTATTACCATGTACCAGGTAGTCCAGTCGAGCTGTCCAAACTCAATAATAATATACCTGGTACTTCTACCAGTAGTAGTCTAGCTAGTACCAGGTAGTAGTGGGTGTGTAGAGTACTACCGGGTAACTGGTACTACTACTAGTAGTAGTAGTACTAGTACCGTACCTGGTATGGTACCGTACCTGGTAGTCATTACTAAAATACGATAATTTTGGATACAGCTGTACCAATCACTCCATCAGATGTTGTACCACGTACCCTGGTACCTAGTAGCAGTGCTACTAGTAGTACGTCGTACAGTACCAGGTACCAGGTAGACAGATGACAATGGGGCCGTTAAACACTCAAAGAATTACCGTACTTGGAATACTACTAGCTAGTGCTGTACAACCTGGTACCTGGTAAATTGCTTCAGGTAGCTACCACTCCCCCAGTAGTATCTTACCGTAGTATTATTATTAGCATTTCACGCAGGGTGCTTATACAGTAGCTACCGTACGCGATGGTGCATACAGCTTTCTATGCCAATGGCCAGTTCTGGTACCATGTACTAGTACTGAAGGGCTTGATACTACAGTAATAATGACAGAATAGCTTAATCAATCTAGAAGCTTAGGATTCTTCAATGCATTTGGAATTTTCAAGCCTTTTCTTTCAGTGTATCTGGTACAGTACCAGGTACCGGTACCATAGGAGGTACAGGTACCTGGTAGGAAAGTTTGGCAATACGTAGTACCGGTACCAGTACTCCACTACCGAACCTAGCAAGTACCACCAGTTACCATTAATTATTATCAAGCAATCGTTCTAAAAAGAAGAAGTGTCCAGTAATTACAGTACCATTTCCAGGAGAAAAGTTGCCAAGATTAACTACAGTAGTAGTACCCTCAATACAAAACTGTTGTAGTAGTACCGTCTAAATTCCGGGATTGTTCATTAAATAATGGCAATGAAAGTAAGATGACTATTACGGTAGTGCTTCTTTTATGAATTGCAGTGAAGAATCCACTACTGGTACTACGTACCAGCAGGTACTGGTACTGTAGTAGTAGAGTATTTCCACTGTTCTTAAAAAAAAAGTCAAGTAAAAAAAATTGAACATCTAATTAACGGGGATCACAACTATGGCGCCCGCAGGGCGCCAAGGTCACCCGAAAAAAAAGTCAAGTAGTCTACTGTAATAAATAAAATATTCTGCATGCCAGCCGCATTTTCACCTACTGTACCTGTACCCTGGGGTACCAGTACTACTAGACTATTGGTTTTACTAAGGTAGTCTACTGTTTCCTGATCCCATAATTTCAACTTGTGCATACCAGGGTACAAGACAAACACATTCTCCAGATTCTATAAGAATTATTATTATTATTATTATTTTAATAATAGTAATAGTAATAGTAATAGTAATAGTAATAGTAATAGTAATAGTAATAGTAATAGCAATAGTAATAGTAATAGTAATAGTAATAATAGAAAATAGAATGACAGCCTCGAAAGCCGTATGCAACGCCGTTAACCCAAAGCTATCAGTGCAAGTCGACAGTCGGCCCACAAGCATCCTTCCCATGTCGCCTTCACCGCATGTTATCAGACATTGAGCAGCTGGCTAAAACGGATGAGTCGTCACATCTTGCTGCCATTGTCAGCTGGAGTCCGGACGGCACATCCTTCAAAGTCCACAACAGGAATAAGTTTATCCACACGGTGATGCCTCTTTGGTTCTCTCGTCTCAAGTACTCCAGTTTTGTTCGAGGAATCAGCGGTCACGGATTCACTCGTATTCGCTCACAACAAGGACCCGCCACTAACAATGCAGCCATATTCCATCAATATTTCGTTCGCGATCAACCCGAACTAGCTCTCCGCATTAACAAAAATAAGCGAAAGAATCGTTCTGAACCCGCATTGTCGACAACAGTCGGCAAGGGTTGCGCTAATAATGATGATGCACATGCTGATGCTCATGATGCTGCTTCGCCCGATCCTTCGGTACAAAAAGAACAGTCGAATCGGTGTGCACCTACTAACATCGACACCGACGCAGACAACCACGGTGAATTCAAGAACAAAAACAATCAAGTCAGTCATTGTTCTGTCACAGAAGATGAAGAGCTTTTTGACAGTAATATGAAATCGCTTCCATTCTCAACGCGAGTTGGGGGCCACGAAGTTATCCCCGCTTACCAACACCTCCTCTTTTTGCAGCCCAAACCATTTTCTTTTCCTCTTGCTGACTCCGTTACGACTATCAACCATTTGTTGCCACCGCAAAAAATTGTGTGTTTCCAGACGGGATCCTCCTGTCTTTCCAATCCAACACAACCTGGGAGCTGCACAACTGCCATCGACAGCTGTTTTGGTACATTGAGAAATAGCAATCAAATAATAGAAGACCCAATCTTATCCGGCCTAAACTTTCAAGGTGAAGACGTTGAACGTTTCTGGGAGTTGGAACCCTTGCCACTGCCTTAGGTCCGTCTACTACGTTCTTGAGAGTGATGACCATTTATTTGCTACTCCTTACTATTCTACTCCAGCATGAACCCAAAGTGGACTTCCTTAAGTTTAAAAAAAACGCATTAGTTTTACGAATCTAGCAAGAGAGCTGTTTCAACATCATCTTTTCTATCTCCAGGACTCACCCCACAATGGCCTTGCTTCATTTGTACCTCTACATTATTTCTTGTTCTTGATTTGAACACTCATGTGAACATTGTTCCACGAGATTACCATTTCGAAGTTCGATCGCATCCACCAAAAGTACAAGAGCGAACACATCAGGCGTGCTTTTGTTGGCTGCCTTTTATTTCGACAAGATCCAAACGATCGATCGATGTGGTGTGGTGCTCTTTGGCGTTTACATCCAGTACGATGTGCTGGGGCTCACCACCTTTCTTCGAATCTTAGTACTTATCGCAAGTCGCCCGACAGTGGCTTACTTCAAAATACCAGAGCAGGTAGTTCTCTCCTCCCGTGCGCTCTTGAACTACAACAAGGTAGAGCAATACGGTGTTTACGTGGATGTACTGTAGTATTCACGTAGATGTGCTGTAGTTATTTTTGTCTACAATAGAATTTATCGTTTAGTAGTCATTTGAGAAATCATCTCCGTTACATCAACCTTGCTTGGCAATTGAGGCGTACAACTGACAGCCACAGGCTCGCCGTTCGCCTTTGGTAAGATGCAAGAAAGTGAAATTCCCTTGTCCTCTTCGGCCGTTGCAACGCCATCCAAAACGTCAGCATTAGTTGATTTCTTGCCATCCCTTGTCTCATCAAACATCTCGAGACAATGATTTCTCATAATTTCATCGAGGTCGGCCAATGCCGTCGCCTTTTTCTTTTTCTCTGGTAAACCAATGGTGCTTCCAACAATAGGATCGGCAAAGGAAGAAGAATCGTCAACTAGGAGAGCAGAGGTATCGTCTGATGGGAGGTCATCTACCAAAGAATTCTTTCGTTGGACAGACTTTCTTTGCCTGGACTTGAGCTTGGATTTGCTCGCAATCTTGCGACTCAGGACTTCATCAATACTTTCCGATTGGCTTGGGCGATCAGCGGCAGTAACAGATGTAGGCGAAGCAAAGCTTGTGATCTTATCTCTTGGTGGAGAACAGTTCTGTTCAGCACTGTTAGTGATGTTACTCGGCGTGGTTGTTTCGTTTGGCATCAATGATGGAGACTTGCGTTCGGTGTTTTCCTTCTTGCTATTGTTGTTTCTTTCTGGCGTCACCATAAACTCTTCATCGACCTTCTTCTCCTCAAACTTTCTGTACATGGTACTGCCAGTACTGGCTTTCGGGACATCAATCTCTAAGGACTGTGCTGACGAGATCTTGGAATGTGCTGATGATGGTTTTGATTCCGTTCGGGTAGAAGCGGACGTAGATTGGTTGCTCGAAACAGCATCTGTAACCTTTCGGCATTCTGGTGCTGGTAACTGTCCTGTAACGGCAGTCCACCCTTTACGTGGAAAACCACAACCATTGTCCTCTTCCTTTTGTGATTGGTCATTATCGCTTTGAGATTTTTTGTGGTGCTCGTACAGAATCTTCTTGTCCGAATCGCAAATTCTCCAGACTTCCTGCTTATCTTGCACAAGCACAAACGTCTTGGTTGTAGAATCGATTCCGCTGATCAATGGTGCTTTGAAAGGAGATCCATTACTATTGTTGATGTCGATGTTGTTGTCGTTGTTGTTGCTGCTGCTGGGTTTTTTGATGAAAAACAAAAGATTACCATCTCCATCATTGTTGCGTCCACCGTCAGCACTGAGCGTAGAAGTGGTTGTGGTTGGTGTTTCTACGGTCATCTTATCAGGATTCTTGACGTGTACGTAGGTACCATTACAATCACTGTCACCAGCTCCCTCGACGAGGATGTGAGCATACTTGCGACCTCTGGGTCCCCGTACGGATGCAAAGGCTAATCCTTCGATAGTAGCATTCTTGGCCTGTGCCATGAGAGCCTGTACCAACATGTTGGCATCGACAAATCCTGATTTCATGACGGTTGTTTCAATTTCGTTGGGATCAATCATGGAAAGGTCCAAATGTCGAACCAACGACTGACAAATGGAATTGGCATTGCGGTACTTGGCAGCATTGGCATCCCTCCAACCTACCAATTGCTGGAACAGAAAGAGCTCATCTGCTTCAATATTATTGTCCGCAAGGATGACTTCAAGCTTTTCCGGCGACAGGCAGATCATGGTACCAATTTTGGAACCATGACCTGCCTTGCTGCTCGTGGTACTAGTGGTACTAGTATTGCTGCTGCATCTGAGTGCAACGTAGGCTTGTTCTTGAATAATAGCCAGTGCCGAATCGTAAACATCGGGTGTAGCTTCCTGGCATGCCAAATTAAAGACGGCACATGCCAAGGGTGGATACGCTACCATGAGAGGTTGAAGGAAATCTCGAACGTGGAGCTGGAGCTTGGGAATCTCGTAGGTGTGCGCCAATTTGGCGAGGGCTACCGTGTCTTGAACAATCTCGAGTGGATGAGCGTCCGCCCATATGGTAGTATTGAGGTTGTCAGAGCAACAGAATTCTACCAGGGCAGTTAGGGACTTCTGGTTAGAACCTCTTATATTGACGGTGCTGGAGTCGCTGGCACTTCGAAAGTTGCCGTACAACAGTGGCTGCATGGCGGCACTGGCACTTCCTAGAATGTACCGACAGGCTGGCACGGGAGTTCCGTCGTCGCCCACTAGGGCTACATCTACCATGGTCTCATTTTGCAAACACGCAATCAAGCGCTCCGTGACGGACATGTGAGCCGTATGGAAGAGTTCATAACCGTCGTCCATCGTACCAGTTGCAATTGCGTCGATGGGTGAGCCGTAGCTAGTAGCTAGTAGTGGTAGTAGTAGTAGTGTGACCACCGTCACAAAGATTGATAAGTAGCACTACACTACTACTACTACTTACGCTCATCTTCTTGTCGCGCAGAATAGTAGACGACACTATTAATAGGAGTACTTATTTCAACTTCTATTTGACCGCGAGCAAATCGGAATTCCGTCCAAAGAAAGCCGAAATTATTTAATAATGTGAAACCAAAGTTGGCACTGCAAAAAAAAATATTACGAGACTACTGGACTAATTACGGTACTTATGTACTGGAGGAGTACGCTACTACTACAGCAGTAGTAGTGCTACTACTAAATAATAGTACTCGTAGTAGAGAGGATCAGTAGTACTAGTACTCGAGTAGTAGTAGTAGTGTAGTAGTATTACTAGCTACCAGGTACCTGGTACCTGCTACTGCTACTACTACTAGTACGTAGTAGTAGTAGAAGACTACGTACTCCTCTACTTTACCCGGTACCAGGTACCGTAGTAATGGTACCGTACCTGGTACTGTACCTGGTAATTGACGAAAACAACATTATTATTTTTTACTAATAAATAACCTAATAGAATGTTATTTAACGTATGTCGTAAGTGAAACCTTAAAAAATAATACCGTAATAAATACCAGGGGTACTGACTCGGTCATTTTGAAATCTTGCAGAAAAAGAAACTGTAGTATTCACGATTAGTACTAGAAAAAGCAAATTCACGAGTAACTAGAAAATTCACGAGTAGAAAAAAGGCTTTAAAGAAAATTCACAATTCGAAAAAAGCGTAATAGAAAATTCACGAGTAGAAAAAGGCTTAATAGAAAATTCACGATTAGACTGGCCTATTTCTTGGCTGTAGGGTCGCTGTAGGACTTGTACCGAACAAAGTGGCAAAGGCTCAATTAAAAAATTCACGACCACATCACGGCTCAATTAAAAAATCACGACTACCTCAACGCTAAATTAAAAAAATCACGACTACGCAAAGGCTCAATTAAAAAAATCACGACCACGCAAAGGCTCAATTAAAAAAATCACGACTACTACGCCAAAGCTCATTTATTTTTTTGGCAGTTCGAAGGGCCTAATACAAACTGGAGAAAGACCGAAAGACGGTCATCACAACTAAAATGACATTTTTCGGTCAACTAGTAAGCCGTTTTAAAAATATTCATTTAAAGGCAAATAGTAAAATGTGTTCATTACCAGGTGGCCGTACGAACAATCACTACTGTACTGGAGTAGTACCCGCCCTACTACTACTAGCTACTACTTTGGAGCTACTACTACCTACGATAGTAGTAGTAGTAGTTGGTACTATTGTTAGCTGCTAGAGTACTACTGGTAGACTCCTCTACTAGTTTATTGCCTCCTAAAATAAAGCCTTAATAATAATCGAAACAGCGCCGACCGAGGTCAGTGCGCCAACCCTCTCCTACTCGCATCACCTCTACGATTACTACCGGTACTAGCCTACCGGCCCTGGTGATAGTAGCTGGTTTACTATTAGGAGTCGTACAAGTAGTACAGCGATTACTGGGGGTACTAATAGTCTAGAGTACTAGTAGTACTACTGGCGGCTGGCTGCTAGCTAGGAGTAGTACTACTCCCAATACTAGCTACTACTCAGTAGCTAGTACTAGTAGTGGTCTTCACGACCATACTACCTGGTACTACTCGAGCTCTGCTACTACTAGTAGTACTAATAGAGTACTGAAGTAGTAGAGTAGCTACCAGGTAGTGGTAGTAGTAGAGCGAGTAGTACTACCAGGTATTCTTCTTGTGTACCTACTACGTACTGGTAGTACTACGAGTACTCCGGCCGTAGTTTTAGTTCTACCTGGGTGTACCTGATACCGTACTCTACTCGCAGCAGCAGCAGTGATAACAACATCATAAGAACCGAACACGTGAGACTCTTTTCATTATTACCTGGTATTACTAGTCTACCACTACCATGCTAGTAGTGTTACCAGGTACTTAGATTACAGTAGTAGTACCAGTACGGTAGTACCACTGTAATAAGTACTGTATTTCTACCATAGTTAGCTACCAGGTAGCTAGCCAGCTCTAGAGTATCAGTACTGGTACTAGTAGTACTAGTCTACTACCAGTACTAGTAGTAGCTAGTAGCAGTGGTATTACTTTTTGTCATTGTTTTGTGCTTGCACGAAAAAAGAACTGTAGAGATAAATTTACGGAAGCATAAGTGAAAATAGATCCAACGGGCCAAACAAGAAGCTGCTGGGCGTGCCTTTCCCAGACTCTACTCTACTACTAGACTCTAGTAGACTCTAGACTGGTGCCTGGTGCCTGGTGTATGGTGTATGGTAGTTGGTAGTGCTCGTCAATGTTCAATGCTCTCAGTTCTCAGTGCACTATCAACACTCAACACTCAACACAACACACACAACTTAAGACAACACAACATTACAAGACAACTTACAAACACACGCACACACACGCACACACAACACTGTTGTTGTGTCGAAGTTTGTTGGAATTGGAAATCAACAATCACCAATCAACACCAACGAACAACGAACAAGATGAATACTACTATTAACAGCAACAGCAACAGCAACGTCAACAGCAATATGAATGCCAATGCGAATGCCAAAGCGAATGCGAATGGGAATGTTCCCGAGACACACGCGATGGACACCAACATGGACATGAACACCAACGCGGACATGGACGCAAACACGGACAGATCTGGTTGTGTCTCCCCACTAAACTTTCCCAATGCGTTCGGCACTATCACCGCCAACGAGGAAAAACAGCAACAACAACATGCACAGCAGTATGCACAGCAACATGCACAGCAACAGCAACAAGACCACCACTTAGTGGAGAGTCAAGAAGTGGTACTTCATAATTTTGGTGCAGAAGATTTTAATTTGTGGTCGACAGCAGTGCCAGAAGACTTGCTAGAAGTGCAGCACTTGCACTTGCACACCTTTGGCAATTTGGTTCAGCACAAACATCAGAATCATCATCATCATCACCACCGACACCAGGAAGAACAGAGTGAAAATGAAAATGACAATCAGTATGACAATGACAATGACGAAGCGGAACAAGAGGATGAAGAAATGGCCGAGAACTATCAAGGACACCGAAAGCACAACCAAAAACACAACGTCAACAGCAAGAACACCTCAAGTCACGATCACAACAGCAGCATCACTTGTACGTGCTTCTCTTACATCAAGTACATTCTGTCGACTCTATTGCTACTCTTTTGTCTTGGAATGGTAGCTGCGTCGGTCGTTACGAGACAAACCAAGGCAACTTCCAGTGGTGTGCACCCAGCACTGGCACTGCTGTTGGCGTGCTTCCTCATCACATGGCTCAGTCTCATGGAAGGAGGACTCAATTGCATGGTGGGACTCAAACCTATCACAAAGTCGCTCTATGCGATCACCCATCCAAAGACGAAGCGATGCACGACCTTGGCGCACAGAGGGGACAATCTAGAACGATTCATCGTCGGACGACAATTCCTAGACTTGAGCTGTATATTTCTCACCAACTACCTCGTCACGTCCAATGCGGGAGCAAATGTTCTAGGACTGCCGCAGATCGTCAATGATATCTTTCTGGGATCGGGACTCGCTATTACACTCATTACCATTGTCTTCGGACAGCTCACATCAGTCATTAATGCAGCGCATTGCATGTTGGACTTTATCAACAATTACGCCATGGCCATTAGTACCTGGCTCGCTATTACCCTCGAAGCGTCAGGACTGCTACACGCCGTGTACCTGGTACAAATCATATTCTCAAAGGTTACGAGAAAACCGATCAAATCTAATGAACCGCACAAATCAGCATTCAAAAGAACACTCTTTTGGACCAAAATTACCATCAGTACGTCGCTGGTTATACTGTCGGCGGTGCTCATTTTTACAGCCATTGCGCAAGATCGAACTTCCATGTGGACCAGTGTTCCGAGCTACGCCAACTTTTTGCTTCTCGTTGGTCTCATTTTGTTAACGGGATTGATGGAAGGTCTGCAGATTGCTTTTTTTGCCGTTGTTCATTTGCCAGAAGATACCATCAAACACAACAAGGTGGCCTACAAAAATTGCAAATACATTTTTAAGCCCGAAAGCAATCATCTGCAAACATTCTTGGTTGGACGACAAATCTTTCAAACCATCGTCATGGTAAGTTACAAATTGAAATCGACATAAAATGTAGGAACGAAGGAACTCGTCAAATATTTTTGTCATGAATCAAATATCACGCGAACAGCATCCTTTTATTTATTTAACCCTTTCACCCTTTCTTTTGTTTTCGTTTCTTCTACACGTTTCGTTTCGATACAGTTTATCATTGCCAGAATCTGTAGTGTTACTACAAACGATGACGAAAATTTTCTGGGAGTCTCCGACAGGGTTCAGACCATTTTTAATACGGGTCTACCAGGAGCCATATTTACCACCATCTTAGCATCACTGTCGTGGAGAGTGTTGGCATCGACCTTCCCTTTGGCGTTCCTCGCCAACCCACTTAGCTATCTCGTCATTCGCTTCTGTATGTTGGTGGAGAATTCTGGAATTTGTTATTCGGCATGGATTGTTGCCGCCCTGCACAAAAAGGTGGCAGGATACAAGCTTGATAAAACCTACATTGGAGTAGGTCCCTTTCATTATCCAGATAATGCCGACAAGACCAACACGACCAGTACTGTAACCAACACACCTGCAAGAAACCAGCAAAACGATGATCATGCCGAAGATGCAACAGATTTGGACTTGGAACTCAATCATGAGGAACTAGAAGTAGGAGACGAAAGTCAGTCTATGTCGGTATCGATCTCCATCCAGAAATAAATAAAATAAATAGAAACCATGAAACGCAAGGCAAGGCGTAACGTTTTAGGACTAGTAAATGTTCTGTAGGCTCGCAAACCACAAAACATGATGATCTATGGCCAAATCTGAAGCAATCATTCCATGCATCCATCATTTTTGCTTCGTTAGGGCCGGTCGTACTAGTTCTACTCCAGTCGGGACTCCACGCGGCTCAAGGAAGATAATTGATGCAATCATCGCACATCGCGCATCGAACCATTGACATTGTGACTCTGGTGACCTACCATATACCTCCTCAGGAATATTCCGTAGAGTATTCAGCGCAATTTATAAAACAATTCGTCTCTCTCGCAGAGTGCTACTACGTTACCATGTACAGTAGAACGAACAGAAACATAAAACAGACCAACAACATTCCGAAGTCGACGTCGTGCGCAACAGGAGCTACAGCATTGAAATTTGAACGTTGTCATGACCAGCAATAGCGTATTGCTTTGTTCGTGACCAGTTTTCAGTTTTGGATTTTGGAACTAATGAGTACTATCAGACCTTTCCAAATACATATTTATTCTCCAATATATTAAATATAATAGATACAATTTGTTGGCTACAAGGTGTTGTTTGCCACAGGCCTAGGGAAAAATGTATTCCTTTTGCGTATATTCTATATTCATATTATGGAATACATATATTCCAATAGGGCAACTATTATAATATATATATTCTGAATCCTTCCGACTACAAATAAAT
>Ga0100392_1004743_pt1 | contig 12111 bp, 8 predicted proteins | sample CryGeymeta201516_FD_81548 | JGI IMG/M metagenome (GOLD analysis project Ga0100392, IMG submission 81548) | Groundwater microbial communities from Crystal Geyser aquifers in Utah, USA - Crystal Geyser metaG 2015-16 | ecosystem: Environmental > Aquatic > Deep subsurface > Groundwater | place: USA... | reverse complement strand
AAAGGATTTCAGAAGTTGGTTTCAGAAAGTTTCCATACTACATAGTACGATTTAAACTCATCATACTCATACTCTTTTTCTGTATCTATAGAAAGTTTCCATACTACATAGTACGATTTAAACAAATATCGCCAACAATTGTTTGTTTCGTATGTCCATGTTTCCATACTACATAGTACGATTTAAACCAAAATATTGTCATCTTCAAATTTTTGAGGCGTTGTCGTTTCCATACTACATAGTACGATTTAAACCTCATAGTACCGAAATACGGCGTATCGATGTGTGGTGGTTTCCATACTACATAGTACGATTTAAACAAGGAAAAGTGGAAAACACTATGCAGGCGTATTAATGTTTCCATACTACATAGTACGATTTAAACACTGTGAAAGGGAAAAAATGACGGATAATATTACAATGTTTCCATACTACATAGTACGATTTAAACATCAGCGGACGCGCCTGGAGGGATTACGCACCCTGGAGTTTCCATACTACATAGTACGATTTAAACCAACCGTGAACAGGCAGTTCGAAAAAATGGAATATTGTTTCCATACTACATAGTACGATTTAAACTTTTGTGGAGTTATTCAATATGTGTGGAATAGAACAGTTTCCATACTACATAGTACGATTTAAACAATATAATTTTTTTCTTTTTGCTAATCGCCATACTGGTTTCCATACTACATAGTACGATTTAAACGGAAAATAAAACAACTATATTGTTATATCGGAAAACTAGTTTCCATACTACATAGTACGATTTAAACCTTTTTTTTATACCGCGAAACTTTCTTCATCACAGAGTTTCCATACTACATAGTACGATTTAAACTAAATTTTTCCATTGTTATTTTTTTCATCTGTATCGAGTTTCCATACTACATAGTACGATTTAAACCCAAAAAAATAGACCGAGGAATATACCCAGAGGCATAGTTTCCATACTACATAGTACGATTTAAACAAGAAAATCCTGCGCAAAGCCTGCGGTTTTTCGATCAGGTTTCCATACTACATAGTACGATTTAAACCTTATTTTTTTGATATTATATATTATATATTATATTAGTTTCCATACTACATAGTACGATTTAAACGATACATGAAAATATGTTTTTCTTGTGTGGAAAGATGTTTCCATACTACATAGTACGATTTAAACCTCTTCCCCTTCGGCTTCAAACTTTTTTGCCACTCCTGCGTTTCCATACTACATAGTACGATTTAAACAGAAAGAAGTTTCATTTTTTCTTCTGCTGATATAAACGTTTCCATACTACATAGTACGATTTAAACTTTGCCACAATATTTTTCTGTATAGGACTTCGGACTGTTTCCATACTACATAGTACGATTTAAACTGCTTTAATAATCCCTCGTTTTTGAAGTTCTACATTGTTTCCATACTACATAGTACGATTTAAACCAAAATCAGGTGATTGGAGTTTTACAGACTTTGTTTTTTGTTTCCATACTACATAGTACGATTTAAACCTATAAAAAAAATTGTATATATGAAAAACAGAATTTGTTTCCATACTACATAGTACGATTTAAACCTACTCGTCAATTTTTCCCAGATGTTATAAATATAATAGTTTCCATACTACATAGTACGATTTAAACTTTTCCCCGTTGCTGCATTTTTTATGCCGCCCGCTGCGTTTCCATACTACATAGTACGATTTAAACATTTCTTCTTGCGGCGCGCTCGTCCGAAGTTCTTGTTGTTTCCATACTACATAGTACGATTTAAACCAGCAATGCAGGTGCAGCACATACTTTTGGCGTGAACGTTTCCATACTACATAGTACGATTTAAACCTTCGCCTTTCGAGTTTTCAAGCCACGCGCCTATTGCGTTTCCATACTACATAGTACGATTTAAACTGGCTACAATATTTCTGATTATGACCCAGCGTCTCTGTTTCCATACTACATAGTACGATTTAAACCTTCAAAATACCGAAATACCGCATATCTATCAGTTGTAGTTTCCATACTACATAGTACGATTTAAACCCTTTTTTTTTCTTTATCAGTTATTATATATATTTTAGTTTCCATACTACATAGTACGATTTAAACTTAGTTTATTTATTTCTTTATTTATTTCGTCTTCTGTGTTTCCATACTACATAGTACGATTTAAACCAAAACATTGTTTCACACTTTCACATTCTTGATTTGAGTTTCCATACTACATAGTACGATTTAAACCAATTTTTTCGTTCTCCTGCATATGTTTTGCAATGGTGTTTCCATACTACATAGTACGATTTAAACAAAACACAGAAACGATCGCTAGTGCTATCCCTATATCGTTTCCATACTACATAGTACGATTTAAACAAGAACATCAACGAGGAAAAGAACAAAGAATATGAAGGTTTCCATACTACATAGTACGATTTAAACATTCGGAATAGAACATAATTCTTCCACCTCTTCTGTCTGGTTTCCATACTACATAGTACGATTTAAACAACTATTATTTTTTTTGTATCGGTGTCAAGAAATCGGGTTTCCATACTACATAGTACGATTTAAACAATGCTTTCAGGGGTGGAGCGAACAGGACGAAGACGGTTTCCATACTACATAGTACGATTTAAACTAATAAAAATAGAGCACATGCAAACAAGTCTTTCGCGTTTCCATACTACATAGTACGATTTAAACATTTCGGAAGAGGAAAAAACGAAACTTCTCTTGGAAGGTTTCCATACTACATAGTACGATTTAAACACAATATTGAAATACTATGTAGTGGGAGATTGTGGTTTCCATACTACATAGTACGATTTAAACGCTTCCCCCCCTATTACCTACGAACATAGTTATAATACGTTTCCATACTACATAGTACGATTTAAACACTGTTTGCGGGCCCTGTGTTTTTCCAACCATACCGGTTTCCATACTACATAGTACGATTTAAACGTCTTATGCACGGTTTTTTTCTGCTGTGAGAAGAGATAGTTTCCATACTACATAGTACGATTTAAACGGTGCGAGCGACGCAGATGAAAAAGAAGCATACCTGGTGTTTCCATACTACATAGTACGATTTAAACAATTCTTGGAGGTCTGATGATACTTGGGCACATTTCCAGTTTCCATACTACATAGTACGATTTAAACTCCCCCCAAGAAAAGGAAAAACTTCTCACATTTGAACACGTTTCCATACTACATAGTACGATTTAAACCGGACAACCCCCGATAGATGTTTCAAGCATTCAGAGGTTTCCATACTACATAGTACGATTTAAACTATCATCGACATCATCAGATACTGGTGGGTCAACGATGTTTCCATACTACATAGTACGATTTAAACATTCTATAGGTTTCTCGACACCGATACGAAAAAAATCAGTTTCCATACTACATAGTACGATTTAAACTGGGAAGGCGAAAAACCAATAGGGCATGGGGTCAAAGTTTCCATACTACATAGTACGATTTAAACTGACCAAAAAAACTGTTTTCTTCCGACATTGCGTTAGTTTCCATACTACATAGTACGATTTAAACCGGTCCGCAAACAATTTTTGAGCAGCACCGAACAAGTTTCCATACTACATAGTACGATTTAAACTCAATACCAAAGGTTGTTAGACCGTCATAAAATTGAAGGTTTCCATACTACATAGTACGATTTAAACTTTACTCTCTGTCATATGCATAATAATCATAAAATATTGTTTCCATACTACATAGTACGATTTAAACGGAGTAATAAAAAATGTCATAAATGGGCAACCCCCGAGTTTCCATACTACATAGTACGATTTAAACAAAAAGAAAATTTTACCGATTTATTGACACTGATACAAGTTTCCATACTACATAGTACGATTTAAACACTATATGCGGAGGGAGTTGCTATGTTCTCCCCCCCCAAGTTTCCATACTACATAGTACGATTTAAACTGCATATGACAGAGAGTAAAAAAATCGCACAGGCAAGGTGTTTCCATACTACATAGTACGATTTAAACTAGGGAAAAAGGTAGCACAAAAGATATCGCAAATAAGTTTCCATACTACATAGTACGATTTAAACTAGGTTCAGCACTGTACAGGTTGGTAGTAAAAAATCCGTTTCCATACTACATAGTACGATTTAAACAAACCGGTAGGAATAGGCACAGCGCTTGCACGCTTTGTAGGTTTCCATACTACATAGTACGATTTAAACTGTGTTAGGTAGGTAGAATATCAGCATTTCGGCATAAGTTTCCATACTACATAGTACGATTTAAACATTGTTTGTGGACCGTATGTTTTCCCAACCATACCGGTTTCCATACTACATAGTACGATTTAAACTTTTATATATTTTAGTAATATTCTTTAAATATTCTTGTTTCCATACTACATAGTACGATTTAAACGCTTCTTGGGCGGATATTCGTCGAGATATACAGAAGTTTCCATACTACATAGTACGATTTAAACAAAAATATCAAGTATACGGTATCTGGGAAAAATGACGTTTCCATACTACATAGTACGATTTAAACTTGCTCGGTGCTGCTCAAAAATTGTTTGTGGACCGTGTTTCCATACTACATAGTACGATTTAAACCGCGCCACTACTGTTTGTTACTCGGAGTTTAATCGGTTTCCATACTACATAGTACGATTTAAACCTTTTTCGGGGCCGATGAAATATTTTGAGGCCGAAGGGGGTTTCCATACTACATAGTACGATTTAAACCGGGAACACCGTTGAGGTATAAAAAAAGCAATAAAAGTTTCCATACTACATAGTACGATTTAAACTGTATTTGCTTGCTTACTTTTTTTACTCTGCGTCCGTTTCCATACTACATAGTACGATTTAAACTCTGGGCTGTGTTTTGCAAAAGACTTATTTGCCTGTGGTTTCCATACTACATAGTACGATTTAAACTGAGCATTCAAAAAATCATAGCCGAAAACCCAAAAAGTTTCCATACTACATAGTACGATTTAAACTTATGGTTTGAACCATGGTTTTTACGCCCCTAATTTGTTTCCATACTACATAGTACGATTTAAACGAAAAGAACATATACAAGGACGGGGGGCATGGCAAAAGTTTCCATACTACATAGTACGATTTAAACCTCCTAATTATCTATTATTTTTTGAAAAGATGAAAAGTTTCCATACTACATAGTACGATTTAAACCGATAAAAGAATATAACGCACGAGGAGAAAGAATGTAGTTTCCATACTACATAGTACGATTTAAACCCTTAAAATATCGAAAAAATGCACATCGCCCAATGGTGTTTCCATACTACATAGTACGATTTAAACCAGCGCAACATCAGGCGGAAGCCACGCTGAAAAAACAGTTTCCATACTACATAGTACGATTTAAACCTTTTTGCATTTGAACGCAAAAAAAAAAGAAAAATAGTTTCCATACTACATAGTACGATTTAAACAACCCCTTTATTTGCGAATGTTTTTGCTTGCTATGTTGTTTCCATACTACATAGTACGATTTAAACCACATCATGAATGGTAGCAGGTGTGATAGTGTGTGGGTTTCCATACTACATAGTACGATTTAAACTACTTCATATGTAGATACATAGTCTATTTTTTTTTTGTTTCCATACTACATAGTACGATTTAAACTCAGGAAGAAAACATTTGAGAAACTATTTGAAAAAAGTTTCCATACTACATAGTACGATTTAAACAACACCAAAAACGCATGGATTTGATTGAAAGAATTTTGTTTCCATACTACATAGTACGATTTAAACCTATGACTTGTTCAAAAATGTATTTTCTCCCAACAAGTTTCCATACTACATAGTACGATTTAAACTCAATACGAAGGACACCGTCGAGAGGCAGTTCAAAAGTTTCCATACTACATAGTACGATTTAAACTTGCCGTTTTGTTATTTTTCTTACATTTCATTATATCGTTTCCATACTACATAGTACGATTTAAACGTATTTCATCGGTGAAAATATTGTGTGATTATATATGTTTCCATACTACATAGTACGATTTAAACTTTTTTTTCTTTATTCTTTTCCACCAAAAAATAGGCGTTTCCATACTACATAGTACGATTTAAACGAGAAACCCATTGGGCGCGGTATCAAATATAGTTCGGGTTTCCATACTACATAGTACGATTTAAACAACAAGTCTTTTGCGAAGCACAATCCCGCAATGAAAGTTTCCATACTACATAGTACGATTTAAACTGAGATATCGGGTGTATTCATTTTTTCCAGTACCGAGTTTCCATACTACATAGTACGATTTAAACTCTGAAATAAGTCGAGAGAGGCGCTGGGACATAGTAGTTTCCATACTACATAGTACGATTTAAACCGACTATCGGTCTACGCAAATAAGACATACCTATAAGTTTCCATACTACATAGTACGATTTAAACCAAAGAAAAAAGAAGATGATGTAGACTTGCAGAAAAGTTTCCATACTACATAGTACGATTTAAACACGGAATAGAACATAATTCTTCCACCTCTTCTGCCTTGTTTCCATACTACATAGTACGATTTAAACCCTCCCCCCCTCACATATATATTAGAAATATTATACGAGTTTCCATACTACATAGTACGATTTAAACTTTGGGTGAACGATCAAAAAACCGAGCACTTTATTGTGTTTCCATACTACATAGTACGATTTAAACATGTTCTCCCCCCTTAAAACATACGCAAACATAGCAAGGTTTCCATACTACATAGTACGATTTAAACGATTTCAAATGCTTTTAACATCGTAGCAGTTGACGCCCGTTTCCATACTACATAGTACGATTTAAACGCATTGGAGCAATGTATATGGCAGTATGGCGATTAGGTTTCCATACTACATAGTACGATTTAAACTCTCTCTTTTTTCCTCTTTTGTTATTCCGCTCTCTAGTTTCCATACTACATAGTACGATTTAAACCTTGCGTTATATTCTTTTTGCATTTTCATTGTGTTTGTTTCCATACTACATAGTACGATTTAAACTTACAAACGATGACCCGTCATTGTCCGCAAACCTGGGTTTCCATACTACATAGTACGATTTAAACTTATTATATTATTTTATATTTTTTTTATATTAGGCAGGTTTCCATACTACATAGTACGATTTAAACAGGAAAGCCAAGTCGGACATACAGGCCCTTGATCTGGTTTCCATACTACATAGTACGATTTAAACGGGACAGCATGTTAGGACAGCTTTCTGGGAGCGAAAGTTTCCATACTACATAGTACGATTTAAACCGAGAAGACCTACTCAAAAACATATTTCTTCCAAATACGTTTCCATACTACATAGTACGATTTAAACTTGTTTCAAGGTGTCGGCTATGTTCGGAGAAGTAGGGTGTTTCCATACTACATAGTACGATTTAAACTTCAAATGTCGGAGAAAATGAAGAAAGCACTGAATATGTTTCCATACTACATAGTACGATTTAAACTTCGTGTTGTAGTCTGTTATTTTTTGAGGCATACAGGTTTCCATACTACATAGTACGATTTAAACTTTTTGTGTCATTTTACTTATGTTTGTTTTTTTATACAGTTTCCATACTACATAGTACGATTTAAACTATCAAGGTTTTTCGCTCTCACTTGAAGGGCAAAAGGGTTTCCATACTACATAGTACGATTTAAACCTTTGTTTTTGGTTACCTTGTTATTTCTACATAGAAAGTTTCCATACTACATAGTACGATTTAAACTCAGCATAGCATATTTTGTTTTAGGGCTGTGCTTTGCGTTTCCATACTACATAGTACGATTTAAACTTTTTAAGGAAGGCTCTTCGTTCAGGTTGAAATTAGGGTTTCCATACTACATAGTACGATTTAAACTTTGATGTTGTTGTTTCGTATTGCTCGCAAATTATATGTTTCCATACTACATAGTACGATTTAAACCTTCGAAGGAGTCAATATATTTGTATTTTTTTTCAGGTTTCCATACTACATAGTACGATTTAAACAATAGACAACAAAACGCAAATAAATATTTCGTAACGGTTTCCATACTACATAGTACGATTTAAACTTGTTTATATATTATTATTATTTTTATATTTATATAGTTTCCATACTACATAGTACGATTTAAACTTTCGTGCATAATAGGTATGTCGTCTGCGAATTGAAGTTTCCATACTACATAGTACGATTTAAACCTGCCATATTCCTCACGGAACGAAGTGAAGTGACGAAGTTTCCATACTACATAGTACGATTTAAACCATATACACCGAGCTGTCCATATATTTTGCCTTCTTTGTTTCCATACTACATAGTACGATTTAAACTCTTTTTCATCCGCTGTGTTATTTCGTTTTAGAAAACGTTTCCATACTACATAGTACGATTTAAACATATTGTGCTATATTCAGATTTATATTTTGTTTTTGCGTTTCCATACTACATAGTACGATTTAAACCGTCCCTCCATCACTTTCATAGTATCGAAACACAGCAGTTTCCATACTACATAGTACGATTTAAACGGTCATTCATCCAAATATTCGCATAAGTCGTATCTGTGTTTCCATACTACATAGTACGATTTAAACTCATTCATCCAAATATTCGCATAAGTCGTATCTGTGTTTCCATACTACATAGTACGATTTAAACCATCTACTTCCATCACCTTCGCACGCCTCATTTTTTCGTTTCCATACTACATAGTACGATTTAAACATAACCTACACTTTCTTCGTTTTCTCCGACATTCGAGTTTCCATACTACATAGTACGATTTAAACTTTCGTTCACGAGATCAATTTTTTCTTTTTCAGTGGGTTTCCATACTACATAGTACGATTTAAACGCCGGGACAGCATGTTAGGGCGGCTTTCTGAGGAGGAAAGTTTCCATACTACATAGTACGATTTAAACCCTTCGCAACGGCACGCCGAAACTTCCACCCGCTCGTGGGTTTCCATACTACATAGTACGATTTAAACCTGGAACAAACCATCTGCGACGAGAAAAGTGTTGGAGTGGTTTCCATACTACATAGTACGATTTAAACGGCGTATCGAAAGAAAATAGCAGCTGAAAAAAAAGTAGTTTCCATACTACATAGTACGATTTAAACCGGTTTCTCATACAGAAAATACAGACTATATCGAGGTTTCCATACTACATAGTACGATTTAAACATTTGATGACCCACTGTTCATTTCTTTTTATATGGTGTTTCCATACTACATAGTACGATTTAAACTTAATATATCCATACTAATTATTAATACCAATATTGTTTCCATACTACATAGTACGATTTAAACCGCTTCTTTCTGCTTTTTTTCCGTAGCTTCCGCCTGGTTTCCATACTACATAGTACGATTTAAACTTATCGGATTTTTATACACTCTTTCTCCTCGTGCATGTTTCCATACTACATAGTACGATTTAAACCTGAAGAGCCCCATACTAGCAGCTTGAATGGCCTCTTCGGTTTCCATACTACATAGTACGATTTAAACAAAAGCGGGTGTGGGAGTATCTCCTACACCTGAAAACGTTTCCATACTACATAGTACGATTTAAACCTCAAAAAATTTTTAGGAAAAATATCGGAAATTTTTCAGTTTCCATACTACATAGTACGATTTAAACTCATTTTTCTGATTTTTTTGTAGTAACCCCCTTTATCGTTTCCATACTACATAGTACGATTTAAACCCTGGTGATGAGAGTGTGGCCGACTGGAAATACCTGTGGTTTCCATACTACATAGTACGATTTAAACAGAACATCAATGAAGAAAGGAACAAAGAATACGAAGGTTTCCATACTACATAGTACGATTTAAACCCTCGATTGTGAAGAAGTTGAAGCTCGGAGAAAAAGGTTTCCATACTACATAGTACGATTTAAACGATATCCGAAATGTTGTGTCCTCTTTGAGGTAGAATGGTTTCCATACTACATAGTACGATTTAAACTACACTTTCACATTCTTGATTTGTCTGCTTGTGAAGGTTTCCATACTACATAGTACGATTTAAACCATTTCCATCAAATCCGATGATTTCTGTTGCCTCGTCGTTTCCATACTACATAGTACGATTTAAACTGTCGAACGGCAATTCAAAACGATTGAGCTTTATTTGTTTCCATACTACATAGTACGATTTAAACATTTATTCAATTTATGAAAAAAGAGGGAGAACATAGGTTTCCATACTACATAGTACGATTTAAACCCCTGCTCGTCTCATAGAAGTCAATTCCATCGTCCCAAGTTTCCATACTACATAGTACGATTTAAACTTTTTTATATTTTTCTTTTTTTCCAGCCTCAAATTTGTTTCCATACTACATAGTACGATTTAAACTTTTTTGTATTTTTCTTTTTTTCCAGCCTCAAATTTGGTTTCCATACTACATAGTACGATTTAAACCGGGACAGCAATATTATATGGTGCTCTTTCTCGGATAGTTTCCATACTACATAGTACGATTTAAACCGTGCGTCGGCCATCGCTTCGACTTTATACCTGTCAAGTTTCCATACTACATAGTACGATTTAAACATTATACTGCATTTTTATTCTTTTTTTCAATTTTTTGTTTCCATACTACATAGTACGATTTAAACTTGCAAATATGGGCCGAATAATCCCGATTGTGGCAGGGTTTCCATACTACATAGTACGATTTAAACCCCGTTTCTACCTTTTCAAACAGCCCGACTCTTTTAGTTTCCATACTACATAGTACGATTTAAACTGTTATTTTTACTGTCTGTTCTCTGTATCGTATTAAGTTTCCATACTACATAGTACGATTTAAACCGTCGGCTAACGCTTCACCTTTATATTTATCGAGGTTTCCATACTACATAGTACGATTTAAACGAAGTACTGCATTTGCCCCGACGACATCATTTGCGGTGGTTTCCATACTACATAGTACGATTTAAACGCCTATTTTTTATTAGAACAGAATAAAGATAAAGAGTTTCCATACTACATAGTACGATTTAAACAAGATAATTGGCGCCACACTCTCTCTTCAAGCGATATCGTTTCCATACTACATAGTACGATTTAAACAACCAAAAATAGCGGCAACGAAATGGAAACCAAAGTAGTTTCCATACTACATAGTACGATTTAAACACACTCAGATTATATCGAAAAACACAGGTTGCTCAAAAGGTTTCCATACTACATAGTACGATTTAAACATATCTTCGTCTTCGTAGACCCTCTGTAGCACTCTAGTTTCCATACTACATAGTACGATTTAAACGAAGGTATGCGACAGGCGGAAGCCAGGCAGAAAGCAGTTTCCATACTACATAGTACGATTTAAACCGCTTCCCTTGTGGGTGCAGCAGATCAGATGGAATACTAGTTTCCATACTACATAGTACGATTTAAACATATTCCCTTGCGAGATATCTGGGCCGGCAAACTCGTTTCCATACTACATAGTACGATTTAAACACATATGGATGAACGACCAAAAAACGGAGCATATCAGTTTCCATACTACATAGTACGATTTAAACTTATATCGGAACACCGTAAATCGGCTTTACAAAAAGTTTCCATACTACATAGTACGATTTAAACACTTCTATCAATCGGAGAAACTTCTATCCCGTCATCCTGTTTCCATACTACATAGTACGATTTAAACACAATATCATTCTCCTGTATCATTCACGGCGTGAAAAGTTTCCATACTACATAGTACGATTTAAACGATAGCATGTTAGGACGGCTTTCTACGAGTGAACTCGTTTCCATACTACATAGTACGATTTAAACCTATCAGTCCGAAGCTCAAAAAGCTCTTCAAAGTTCGGGTTTCCATACTACATAGTACGATTTAAACAGGTATAAAAAAAATGGAAACAAACAAGATAGAAAAAGGTTTCCATACTACATAGTACGATTTAAACCTATATATCCGACTGAATTTTATGAATAGTAATAGGTTTCCATACTACATAGTACGATTTAAACCGTTAGGGTCGTTGGGGCCTCAAAAAGAGTGTGTACAGTATTGTTTCCAATATACAAAGTTTTAAAATTCTGGACCATGTTTT
>Ga0100392_1004737_pt1 | contig 12115 bp, 14 predicted proteins | sample CryGeymeta201516_FD_81548 | JGI IMG/M metagenome (GOLD analysis project Ga0100392, IMG submission 81548) | Groundwater microbial communities from Crystal Geyser aquifers in Utah, USA - Crystal Geyser metaG 2015-16 | ecosystem: Environmental > Aquatic > Deep subsurface > Groundwater | place: USA... | reverse complement strand
ATATCTTTTGAAAGCTTTCTTTTTTTTATCTGTAATTGCTTAAAATATTTTTCTATTCTGTCTAAAGATATTTTCCTGTTAAACCATTTTTCTATTAAAAATTCCATCTTCACTGCATCCATCTTCCTCTAAATATTTTTATCTGCTGATAAAATTCTCGATTCAATTGGGACAGTACATCAAATTGGGAAATGGCTTTTCTTCTCTTCTTATTATCCAACTCAGCAATAATTAAACTTTGCTGTCCACTGTTTCTCGCTAAATAACCATCCCCCTTTTTGGTCATTTCCAAAGGGGCATAGATGACCGATTCTCCCCAAAAACTCTGCTCTCCCAGGAATCCATTAAATCCGCTCTCTATCGCAAAGAATTGATTCTGCTGGACTTCCTGCCACAGTCCGCTTAATGGTAAAGCCCGATTTTTTTCTCCGGTAAATCCTGCCGGGCATAGTACAATATCGGCACCCCTTAAAGCCGCCATCCTGGAAACCTGGGGATAAAAAACATCGGTAGAAATTATTAGTGCCAGTTTCCAATCCTTTATTTCTTTTAACTCAATCTTTTCTCCCCGGGAAAATCCCAATTCTCTTTCCCAGCGGGCTAAATAAATTTGACGCTGCTTAAGCCGGATCTCTCCATTGATTATCAAACAGGTTTCATGATAAATATTGTTTTTTTCTTTTTGCCAGTAACTTCCTGGACAAATGGCTATCTTATGTTCCCGAGATAATTCTTTAACCTGTTCGATGTATTCCCGGGAATCTGCTTCCTTTATTAGACTTCTTAAACTTATATTATCCGGGCAGTTCAGTTGATTAAAAAAAACTCCCGTAAATCCGGGGAATACGATGATATCAACCTGTTCTTTGATCGCTTTTTCCAGATATTCTTCTATTTTATGCACTAAAGTCTTCGGTTTATCTATCCTCTTCCATTCACTTTTTGGCCATTCTACTGAGGCTACCTTCATTCCCTCCCCTCCTTAATCATGACCTAATAAAAGAATATATGAAAAATTCCTTCTTCTAAATATATTCTTTTTATTCTAGGCATAAATATCTCCTAATAAATTTTTAATTCCTTTTAAAAAATAGAACCGTCCCCATTATTTGTCTTATTTTTTAATATTATTTCTTCATCTAAATAAATCGACCTTTCTAACCACCAGACCCATTTACTCCATTTTTCATAAAAACCTTTATTTTCTGCCTTGATATTGATAAAACCACTTACCTTAGCCTCCATCTCATCTGCATAATGAAGAGCAATAGCAGTTAATATACTGGGTAGCTTGGGGGAACCAAATTCAAAATGTCCATGGTGACTTAAGAGAGTATGTTTTATCATTAATTCTAAATCCGGAGGAAAATTGTCTAAGCTCTTTATTTTTTGGTCAATCATCTCTAAACCTATGGCAATGTGACCCAAAAGTTTACCTTCGTCAGTAAGTTCAATAACTTTATCATAGGCATATTCCCTTATTTTACCTATATCATGAAGAATAGCCATAGTAATTAGAAAATCACGGTTTATTTCTTTATATATATTACATATAGCCTCACAAATAGCCACTACATTTATAGTATGCTCAGTTAAACCACCAATATAAGGTTGATGAACTTTTGTTGCTGCGGGAGCTTTTTTGAATTTTTCTATAAATTCTTGGTTCTTAAAAAAACTTTCTAAAAGATTTTTTAAGTGGGGATTTTCTATGGAATCAATTTTAGAAAAGATCTTTTTAATTAATTCATCTAAATTTTTATCTGATTGGAGTAAATAGTCTGAATAATCCAAGGGAATAGTTTTAGTAAGAGAAGAGATTGTTGCCTGAAGGGTTCCATCACTTTTCTTTTTAGTAACATACCCTTGAACTCGGGCAAATTCAATCTTGCCTAATTCTTCTACTTTATCATTAGAAACATCCCAATTTACGGCTTCAATTTCCCCGGTCTTATCAGCAATTTTAAAGAACATATCTATGGTTTTTTTATCTCTCCTTACTTTAAACTCTATATCTTTTAAGAAAAATACGTCATCAATTTTAGTACTCAAATTTAAATCGTTCACCATCTGTTTTTTAATCAAAACACATCACTACTCCTTTTTTAATAATTCTGAGGTATTTATCATTGAACATAAATATGCATTATATTTTTAGTTAAAATTTAATTTGTTTTATTATACGATTACAACCCAAAAATTACCTAAAGTAACTATATTTCAAAAATAGTACAAATAACATCACATAGTACTAATCAACATACCTAGCTAATCCCCAAACCCTTGGCAATTTTCACTACTCTTCATCTTCCCTATTTTGATCATCTTCCTCCTACTATTATTTCAAAGTTGCAGTAGTGAGAATTGAATCTGCATTTCATCTGATAATTTTTCGTTTGTTGTAACGGTTTTCATCGAAGGGTTGAAGTTTTTCTATCCACATTTCCTCAAGCATTTTTAGATCATCAGTGTAGCCCATTTTCGTATCTTCTTTTTGTCTTAGTTGTTCTCTGTCCTTCTCGCCGCCGCCTACCTACCAATTATTCGTTTCGGATTATTTCGCCTAACGTCCCAAGCGTATCTGAAGTCCAGCCGTTCCCCATAAGGCAAAAAAAGATATCCAGATCCCCAATGCTATAGTTAACAGGGAAGTAACAAAATATATTTTAACATTTTCAAAGATAATCCTGTATCCCCAGCCAGACAAATTTAACATTTTACCTATTATAAAACCTATAATCAAATCGGAAATTACCAAACCCAGGCACCAGATAATATAAATAAGATATTTCGCTATTAATATCTTAGTACGAGAAATCGGTAACGAAAGTAAATCTCGGTAAGTATGATTTGAATATTCTCTGCCAAATAAGTAACTGGCGATAAATCCAAATACTATTATTCCCGCAACATCGGCTCCCTGTGATAAATAAAGTGAAAGATAAGAAACCAAATTTACAGGAGTTGATATAGCTTGGGCTGGTGCATTAATACCTTTGCCAGTCCTAAGCGCTGTAAGTTCCCTAACGATAAATGCTTAGCCTTGATATTTTGATCATTCAAAAGCCCTACTCTTTCAATAACATTGTCAATTAGTTTTTTATCTTTCAATCTTCGTAAATGCCAATATACTTCAAGGTTTTCCTTCACGGTTAAGTTAGGATATGAATAGTTGGCCTCACACTATTATATAATATACAAAACAGGCTACTCTTTAAATAGTTTGAATATATTTTCTTTTATTTATTATATAATTTAATCAAGATACATATAAATTAGGCATCCTATCAATACCAAAAAGGTTGATAAAACCAGCAACCCCATCTTTCTACTGATGGTGCGAGCAACGCCTATCATACTAAAAGTCGCAGCATAAAAGACAATAATATAAGGCACATGAAGTGCTAAAATTTCTCGAAACGGGATTTTTAGGACGTAATCTAACATTACTTCCAGAAAGAGATAGCAGAGGATAATAATATGCGAGATTATTATCTTTTTTTTCGCTTTTATTTTTATGTATCCAACAAGGGAAATTGTAAATGGAATTATTAATAAAACGACAGTTATGCCAAAAATTTTTAAGAAAACCGGGGAACCAATTTTTGAGGCAATATATACACCGCTCACCGCTAAATTAAAAATAATTGAACTTCCTACAAAAAGAAGGTCGTGGAGTTTATATAAATAATTTGGTTTAGATTTAACTTCTTTTTCTTTGTCCATTTTATTCCTTTATTTTTTAACCTGCCTCTCTAAATATTTTTCGCCGCGATTCATCGAGAATCTTCCCTTGTCCTATTCTATCTTTTCCATATTCTTTGTTTTTAAAAACAGGGCTAAAATTGCTAATAAAAATAATGGTAAATGTAAAACTCCCAACCAACAAAATTCTCTATTTAGAATAAACCAGTTAATCATATTCATGCCGCCAAATAACAACCCAACAAAACGAGTAATTCTGAAAGTAACTACATTCACCCTTGGATAAGCTGCGATTAATAAAAAAAGCAATATTGGAGTTACCATACAATAAGTCAACATGGCCCCATTAGTGAATAATGAAATAATTGAAAAATCCGGATTGGCAGCATTATCCATTGGAAACCAATAGGACAAAAAAACTACAGGGACTAAAATCCATTTCCATTGAAAATCTCTTGGTTTTGGGTAAACATTCTCGGGTGATAAAACTTCCCATAACCATGAAATTACCACTACCAATTGAAGGATACAGTTACCTGTTAATAAAACAAATCCATAATCATTGGTAAATGCACTATTTTGAAATAAAGAGACCGCTAACAGGAGAACAGATGTGAAAAAAGCAAATATTCGATTAATCCAAATATGGCTAAGAAATATTCCCAATACCATTATCAACATTAATATTTTAAGCGCTGGAAAGATTATCGGATATGAATAAATAATCGGATTTTTCAAAACTTCTACGATTACTTTGGGAATTTCTGTGGTTGGATATTTTATAGCAGAATATGAAGGTAAGAAAAATAAAAATCCCAAGATTAAATAAAGCCACCATTTACTAGTCAAGGATTCAAGCTTGGTTTTAAAATCAATTAAGTTAATCATTATTCCACCTAATATTCATTTATAAATACTCCTTAATTTATTATACTATTTATTTTATTTAATTCGCTCGGTTAGGCGGCAAATTATTATGTAAAAAAGATGAAGATTAAGGCTTAAGAAGTCTCACCGTGGAGGACCCACCCCAACTCCTGGTGCAAAGTCTATTGCCTGGACGGTGCGCATCCAAGCGAGCCCGCCCCAAGTCTCGATGCCACCACCCAGTCGGCACAAGGTCACTTTTTACATGTTTTACATATTTTACATATTGACCAAGACACCATAAGGAATTGTTATCATACCGGTCATTACTTACCTCATTGGTTGTTTCGAGTTGGATAAGAAATTTGGTAATAAAATCTTCAAGTGTTTTTCCTGTTTCTCCTTGATAAGCTTGCGTCTGTAGTGTTCGTAAGTAATCACGAGGAGAAGAGCCTATTTCTAATTGTCTTCTGCCTCCTAATGTCTTTCCTCGGCCTTGTTGAGGCATCATGGGTAAACTTTCAACTAATCCCACAGACCAGCCTGGAACGGCACAAATACGTCCATCATTGACTACTTCTAATTTGGTCTGTCCCCGATGATTGCTGGAATATTCTTGAGGAAAATACACCAGCTCGTCTGTATCTAGTGCCTGTCTTAAGGTATCCCATATCCAGACCTGTTTTTCGGTATTGACACGAACAGGTATTAAAGGATCAGAAGGAGAAGGTCTGGTTTGATAAATTTTACCTTCTGCTGCGTGTTTAAGAATAGCTGCTTTCATTCGGTCAATAAAAAGGGGTGTTGGCATTGCCATGGGTGTTAATTCTAAACGATCAAACCCTTGTGGAACTTTTCTGCCTACCAGCTCTCTATTATGAGCAAATAGTTCTACAACCTGTTCTTGGGTTGGTACAGGATATTCTCTTCCATCTATTCCAATCACCCCTAGCTTACCTGATTTCGGAAGAAGCGTGAGAATGCCGGTGCGGTTTAAGGTGGTAACGCAACGGACATATTCTCTTTCCACAGGAAATAACTGTTCTGATTGAGTTTTTTTCTTTGGCATAATTTATTTCATTAATTCATCAAGGCTAATTCCCAAACCTTTAGTAATCTTCATAACCGTTTGGATGTTGGGTTTAGTATTGTTTTAAAACCCTTTATAAATATACTAACAAATTTTATGAAATCAATCAAATTAAAAAATGAGGGAAGCCTGCTTTTAGCCCAAAATGAAGTTCAAGCCGATATTTTTTTCAGGTTCTTTGGCAGCAAATTCTTAAATTCTAGAAAAAATTAATAAATTTCACTTAACGTTTGCCGATATCTGACATTTGGCGTGCGGCGTATAGCCGCTTGGCGCATTTTTTGCATAACAACGTGAAGCAAAAATCGTGACAAAGCCAAATGTGCCGAAGGCCGAGCACCGCAGCCATCGCATAGATGGTGAGTAGCGGAGCAGATATCGGCTGTTATATAAAGTTGCGCGCATCGTTTATAAATGATATTTCAATTGCTAATTGCTGGTGATTTTTTTACAAATTCTTTAGAAGTAACTTGATCTAATAAAAATTTTGCAACGCTTGCTCTTGAACTTGTGTTTTAATTTTTCCATAACCATAATAACCAGTCTTAATTGGGGAAATTGCATTGTTATTGAGTAGACCAATTCTAACCAATGTCCAATCAAAATTAGAATTGCGGATAATATCAGATATCTTTTTGATTTCATCGTAGGACTTTCTGAAAAATAATTTAATAATTTTTACAAATAGATTATAACTAAAATCAGATTTATCACAACTATCCTTCACGCTTCCTGTTGAGATAGAGATTATTCTATTTTTATTAGCACCCTTCATTGCCTCAATGATATTTTTCATGCCATTACTAAGTGAAGCATCATTCACTTTTCCAGTAGGACCCAATAATGAAAGAACCACATCCGAATCATTAATTACCTTGGCTATTATATTTTTATCATTTAGTTCCCCTTGAACAATTATTAAATTATCATTTTTTAATTCAGATAATTTTTGTGGTTTACGTGCATATGCTGTTACGAAAAAACCAAGATTGAGAACTTGTTTAATTAGTTCTTTTCCGGTTGTTCCTGTTGATCCAAAAATTGCTATTTTCATATTTTTTCCTTTTGATTAAAAAATCTATGCGCGCAATTTCATATAACATCAGGGATAAAAGAAGTTTTTCTGGAATGAAGTGTAAGAAAAATTTGGGAAAATTGCGAGCAGAGCAATTTTCCTTTTATCCCTTGTTATACGGGGGTCAAAATCTTTGATTTTGAAGCGCAGCGTGTGACGCAAGACTCGGACCTATTTAAAATATTCTGTAGGGAATTTTAGCCATCCCTTTAGAACAAAAATTACAACAACTCCTGTATAAACTATCGAAATCAAAATATCTTTAATTAATTTTTTTCGTGTATATTTGCTCTTTTCTTTGGAAATGACATCTTTCACTCCATGATGCATCATTATAAATCCAATGACATTTGTTATCCAGTAACCTAATATCATTGCAGGGAGAAATAGCTTTTTAGAAAAGAATCTAAATGGCAAAGCAAACACATATGCTAATGGGATATTAACAAATAAATCATTCCACCATGAAACTGGTGAAAGAATATAACCTACGATTGCTAAAATTCCCCCTTTGATTTTACGTTTCATATTTATTAATCTTTTTGTCCGAGTCTGAGTAATATTTCGTATAACTCGTTTTTAGACGAATTGAATGTATAATATCGACCTTTTTGTTGCATATTATACGAACTTGATAAAATTATCAGTGAAATTGCTAATGCTCATTTACTGATTTTATTTTATCAATCCTTATAAAATTATGCAACAAAAATATTTAGAACAAACAAAGCAGGAATTAAGATTTAAGACACAGCTTCGCGACGCATTTATTAGAAAATGGTGTTGATGTCAGGTATGTGCAGGAATTTTTAGGGCATCAGAATATCAGAACAACCCAAATTTATACTCAAGTAACAAATCCAAAACTTAAAAACATTAAAAGTCCACTATGATTAAGAGAATGAGGGAAGCCCGCTTCTGGCCCAAAATAAAGTTCGAGCCGACATTTTTTCAGCTTCTTTGGCAGTTTTTAGAAAACATAAACAATGGATGAATACTGGCGAGTAATAGTGAAAAATGACTTATTTCCAACTGGTGGTGTATGTTCAAAAAAAATAGAACTGACTTTACTTGCGATTGGCACGGCAGGTGAAATTTCCCCCCCGAATTTTCTATTCTCTTTCCGACCGTCTCACCTTGAAGAAGAAGCAAAAAGGACAATTTCAAGTTTTTTCGTCTTGCTAATCGGGACTAACAAAATCATATATGATTTTGTTCTTTGGTGGCAAATTCTTTTTATTATTTAACTCGAAACGGCCTTTTATCTCTTTTACAAATAATTCGGGTAAATATCTCTACCAGATAGAAAGGCGGTAGATACACCACCTCCAGGCGTAGTCCATTGACCAATTAAGTAAAAATTCTTTAGTCCGGGCAATTCTTTTTTTATGGATTCTGGAATTAAGCTCGGTAGCCAATTCCAGCCCTGTGTACTTCCCATCCAGTTATTTGTATGTCTATGAAATGTGGCTGGAGTAGCAACATTAATTACCTCTATATTGTTAACGATATTTCCAAAGCGCTTATCAAGTATTTTAATTATCTCTTGAGTAAGGCGATCTTTTTCCTGGTTATATCCTTCTATATTGCTTTTCCTTAAACTATCCCAGTATTGGTAATTGTCCGTTTTCAACATAACTCTCATACATGTTTTTCCTTCGGGAGCCAAAGTAGGATCAAAGTTATAAATGGTTATGGGAATGCTATTAAGTTTTGATTTTTTATCTATGGTTAATTCTTTATCTAAATGCAATTCAATGGATGTTGGCTCATTTTTAAAAGTTCTGGATATTCCCAGCGAAACAAGCACCATGGAAGGCCATCTGGGATGTTCATCATACAATTTCTTTATTTTATTATCCATATATTTTTCTTCCAGCATTTTAAAAATCGTGTAATAACCATCAGCAGCAGATATTACAATATCTGCATCGTTATGAATTTCACCATTTTCCAGAGTTATACCTATGACCTGATTATTTTTTGTGTTAATTTTGGTTACTTTTGATTTATAGCGAATTCTCCCCTCTAATCCTAAATATTTTTTTTCCAGTAAACGAGCGAATGGAAGCGAACCACCAATTGGATATCCAGAATTTTTATTATGAAGATTACCTAGACTTATAAAAAGGAAAAGGGCTGGATAACGAGAGAAAAAATCCATATTTAAAGCGTATTTCAATTTTTCACTCTTACATTTTTTGGTCATTTCTTCAATGGATTTACTTCATTTCATTAAGTAATACAATACAGGGGCAACTTTAAATTGATTTAAATAATAATCAAGAGGATTCCATAACTCCAGAGGTTTCGATGGCATCAAATCGAAATTTGCTAATTTTTTTATTCCTTTAATAAAAGAGTGAATAAAACCTCTATCTTCTGGGGCGATTGCTATTAATTCATTTCTTAATTTTTCTGGATCGGTATAAATAGTGGCTATTTTCCCATTTTCATCTTCAATTGTACCTACCAAATGCATCATGATAAAAAATTTTTAGCTGATCTATATTAATTAATTCATTCCAATAATGATATAGCTTAAATTTTGGATTTAATCCACCTATTGAATGTATGCATCCGTCAAATAAATAATCTTTTCTTTTCCAGGCAGTACATAAACCTCCTGGAGTATCGTGTAATTCAAATATCTCGGTCTTGTAGCCATTCATTTGTAAATAACTCCCCGCACTTAAACCAGATATTCCTGAACCAATAATTATTACTTTTTTAGGCATACTATTTATTTTATTACCTCCTCAATATTTACACCTAACGCCTCGTGGATGGCCTCTTCCGGGCACCATCCATAACAGGCGTAGCAATTCTCGCAGTGATGTTACCAAACAGGTCTGTTTTCAACCATTTTAATATTATTTACCGGACAAATCCTGGTACAGATTCCACAGCCATTGCATTTTTCGTCATATTGGAAGCTTCTATCCACCAAAGGTATGAGTTCATTAAAGGGTAAAAGCGATGAATTGGAAAGCCTTTTATATCTACCTAAGAATACAGGCTTTATAATTAGAAGAAGTGGAGCAAAAAGTAATTTGATCAATATACCGCGTGTTTCTAATTTGCCTTTTTTTCGGGTATTAACAATTTCATAAATAACTTCAAGCTTTTTCTTTCAGTTATTGAACATCTTATACTGTTTTTCTTTAGTAAGAATTTTGTTACTCATCGTTACCGTAAATCCTGCGGCCAGTTTAGCACCGCGAAATTGAATAAGTTTACTTAAATTTTCAATGGTCTCACCTGACATGTACCCAGAGGTACAGACTGCAAATAGGTACTTTGAACCGATGTTTTCCAATTTCCTGATAAATCTCCCGATGATCAGCGGAATACCGCAGTCATTAGTTGCATAATAAACCGGGAACACGATCCCGATCACCTCGGCATTGGTTTTTAGGCTTTCTTGATCCATCACCGAAGGTATGGAGATCAGTTTCCCATTCATTTTTTCCGCGATATTCCTTGCCGTAACTAATGAATTCCCGGTGCCTGAAAAATAGTAAATTTCCGTACTCATAACCTACTTCCTCTTTTCGGACCGGCCTGCCTGCCTGCCTGACGGTAGGTAGGCAGGCAGATTGGACGATTTCAAGTTTTTCGTTCCGCTTTTAGCGGAACTCCGAGCTTCGCTCGGTTTGACGGCAAATTCTTTTTTTATTTTAATTTATCCAAATACTTATGTCTATTTTTTCGCCTACTGTTTGCTAAAAATAACTTGCACTGATTGCAATTCCCACAGAAGTCAAAGACAAATGTTTCAACGCTGTTTTTTCCCATAAATCTATTAACTCTTTCCCAATGTCCGTTTCTTCTGCAATCTTTTTCTTTACTTCATCATTGTTTTTGATATGGCTTTCATAAATGGACACTAATTTTTTTATAGTTTCTTCATCTATTTTCTTTTCCTTCAAATAATTTTCGAGCTCTGTCTTATTTTTAAATAAGATAAAATATTTATCTTCTTTTGTATCTAAGGCAACAATTCCCTTTTTAATTTCGTCCGATAAAGTTAAACTATCAACTTGGTCTTTCTCAACCAAGTTAAAAAATAAAAAAGAATATTGTTGCTTGTGAATATTTATCAAGTCCCGACTGCTGATTCCTATGCTTCCACATCCCGCATATTCGATATGCTGAAATTCAGCATTTGTATTTTTGAAATCCAAGAAAGGCTTTATGTGAGTATTTAAATAATTTTTAAAAGTATCCCAAGAGACAATACCGCTATAAGAGGTATATTTTAATAAATAACAAAGAGTAATAATTTTCAACTGATCTATTGTTAGTTTATTGATTGTAGAGATTGCCTCGTTATAAACAATGTTTTTCAATTCTTCTTTTCCAGTTTTGTCATTTTTAATTCTGCTCACGACTAGATTTGCGAGGAGATTCCTTAATTCATCATTTTGTTTCCTCCCGCTAATTTTTGCTGCTTCAATAAGAGTTAGCTGGCTATCGGGTTCTCTAAGTTTTGCGATTTCTTCTTCTGGAAGATCTTTAATTTTATCGGTGAGCAAATTTTTAAATTCATTGACCCGCACATTATAAATAGCCTTAGCCTCGTTTTCAAAAGCAATAAGTTTTTGACCAACTACTGACACAATCAAATCTTTTGCTTCGGAGTATGTCAATCTTTGTTGAATATTTACTTGTCCAATTTGAGCCTTGACTTCTTCGGCCTTATTCTCTATTTTTAAAGACGTAGAATTAATCTTTTCAAAGTCAAAAGTTATTTTCAATTTCTCGATTACATTTTTAATCCAACTAGTTTCGATAATTAAATCCTCTTCAAAATTTTATACATTTTCTTTTCAAGCAATTTCAGATCACCATTTTTATTTTTCCATATTTCCTTAAAGTCTTTATCCCTCATGGTTCTAACATGATTGAGATAAACAGAGGCATAATGTCCGTTAATTTTGTTGATCATAGAGTTACTTCGTTTAATGTCGTTTTTTTCTTCAAGACTATAAACAAATTTATCTATATCTAAAATTCTTACCTCAAAACCGTCGGTTTTAATAAATTTGAAATATCGGTGAGTGTCAATAAATACTTTGGGTGAAATGAACACGGAATATGACTTAATACCATTTTTAATATATTCTTCAAGATGCCTTTGTACAGAAAACGACTCCCTAATATGCTGTTGCGTACCTGTAAGCAAAGTAACTTCTACCAAAACCGTATCTTTATTTTCCAAACATTCGATATCAGGGTTTCCACCTGATGCAAAACTTGTAGGTAAACCTTCGTCATCTGAAATAAAATTAGGCTTTACTATTACATTTGGCAATTTTTTGAGAATAGCTAAGGAAGTCAAAAACTCTAAACGCAAAGGTTGTTCTATTACTTTT
>Ga0100392_1004735_pt1 | contig 12122 bp, 9 predicted proteins | sample CryGeymeta201516_FD_81548 | JGI IMG/M metagenome (GOLD analysis project Ga0100392, IMG submission 81548) | Groundwater microbial communities from Crystal Geyser aquifers in Utah, USA - Crystal Geyser metaG 2015-16 | ecosystem: Environmental > Aquatic > Deep subsurface > Groundwater | place: USA... | reverse complement strand
CAGCTTGACCGAGCCGTGGATGGAATGCAGTGGTAACTCGGCAGCGCTGGAGCAAGCGATACAGCGCTTACCGGCACAGGCCAGAGCGGTATTTGTGCTGTTTGCGCTGGAAGGTTATCAGCATCAGGAGATTGCCAGCCTGCTTGGCATTAAAGAGGGTACCTCTAAAGCGCAGTATTTTAGAGCCAGACAATTGTTACAGGAGTGGTTAGCTGATGAATGAACAGCAACTTGACCAGGCTATTAAGGGCCTGACACAGCAAATAACACCCGAACGTAACTTGTGGCCGGAGATTGAAAGTCGGCTGACATTACCCGGCAAGGCTGGGAAATCCAGGCGATTGATAAGGGCATTGGCAACGGCAGCCATGTTGGGTTTGGTCAGTGTAATGGGCTGGCAACTTTTATTGTTACCTTCCGCACCTGAGAGCAGCCTGGCGAATTTGCCCACAGCAGAGCTAATGCTATTGCAAGTGTTTGAGCAGCAAAAAGCCCGCCAGTTAAGCCAAATGGCAGAAGTAAATGAGGGGTTTGATAACTGGCAGCAACAATTGCAGGTATGGGACCAGGCCATAGTGCAGGTGCGAGGGGCACTACAATTTTATCCGGATGAACCGCAGCTGTTAGCGCAGTTGCAACGCTTATATCAGCAGCAGTTGTCGTATATTCAGCGGGCGACACTGCACCACAATTCAGTGATCAGTTAGGAGTAAATTATGCTTACATTAACAAAACCATTGCAGGTAGCGCTTACGGCACTAGTGCTGTTAAACATCAGCTTACCGGCGTTTGCCGACTCGCGTGAAACGGTTGACGAAAGCCGCAGCGTGGCCGCCAATGAAAAAATCTATCTCGAAGTTATGAGCGGTGAGATAGCCATTAAAGCCGTAAACAGCAACCAGTTTAAGATTGTTGGAAAACTGGATGAAAAGGCCACCGGTTACACGCTGGAATCAGCAGACGGTTTTACCCGCTTTGAAATGACCATGCCACGGCAGGTGAATTACCGCGGCAGCGAAAAATCAAATGCCGCTGACTTGCGTATTGAAGTGCCCATTGGCAGCAGCATTGAATTTAAAGGTGTAAACAGCGATGTGAGCCTCAGCGGCGTCACAGGTGGCAGCAATATAGGCACGGTTAATGGCACCATTGCGGCAGTAGAGCTGGCGAATATGGTGCAGTTAAGTACGGTAAATGGTGAAATTAATAGTAAAGACAATAGTGGCCAAGTTTCGTTGAGCTCAGTAAATGGAAAAATAACCGATGTAGGTTCATCTGGCCGGTTGGAGTACAGTGTGGTTAACGGCGAAATTAAAGCCAGAACCAGTGCCGAGGAAGTGACGGTAAGCACGGTAAATGGTGATGCTAAACTGAAAATGACCAGTACAAAACAGCTAAAATTAAGCACCGTTAACGGCGAGATTGAAGCAGAGCTAGCTAATTCGGTTAGTCCTCGTATCAGCGGCAGCAGTGTCAGCGGTGATATTGAATTAAAGCTGGATACGAATGTCAGCGCCCGGTTTGATATTAAAGCCTCAGCCGGTGGCAGTATCGACAATAAGCTGAGTGTCGACAAAGCCAGTAAAGCTAAATATGGCCCGGCCCGCAGCTTGCAGTTTACGCTGGGCAGTGGTGATGGCAGTGTTGAGTTAAGCACGGTAAGCGGTGATATCGAGCTGGATAAGTTGTAAACCGTATTAAAAGTCACTTTTCCTGTAAATAACAAAGGCCGCTATAGCGGTCTTTGTTATTTGTTGCATCAAAGGCTAATTTAGAAAAAATGATTGATTTTCATTTAGATAACAGCATAGATTGGATTGATAAATTACATGCTTTGAATAAGTAGATATGGAGCTTGCTATGAAACATAAGTTACTTGCTGCGTTTGCAGTGTTTTTGTCACTATCGGTAGCCGCCGAGACAGAAATAGACTTAAATGCTTTTGCACAGCAGTATTTTAAGGCGATGGTGGCGACGCAGGCACCTGATGCGACAACACAGGATCTGGAGAACTACCTGGCGCTTTTAACCGATGATATCGGCCATTCGCATTTACCTTATGTTACTGACGATTCGCGCCAGCCTGATGGCAAACAAGCGATGCGAAAAGGCATGACATTTTATTTAGGCGCCCACACCGAACATAAAGCCGAGCTGCTGGATGTGTTTACCTTTAATCAGTCAGCCATCGCCATTCGCTACAGTAACAGCGCCAAAGGTATTCACCCGCAGCATAAGCAAGCCATTTCTTACAGCCAAGTTATGATGGAAGTACTGGAGATGGAAAACGGTAAGGTTGCAGTAATCCGTAAGTATCATCAGTAATCTGTATTTTTCCGCGCATGGTTGCGTTAAACATTGCCGTTACAAATAGGGTTAAGCAAATGAAATGTTTATTAGCGGTTTTGCTGCTATTTTGCGTTGAAGCAAACGGCAATGCCGCTTACGAAATACCGCGCAGCGCGGTTATTGAGCTTAAAGAGCAATCCAGCAGCCGTGTTTATCCGCTGTTTATTCAACTGCCTGCTTCTTATGCCAAACAGCCGGATAAAGTGTATCCGGTAATTTATCTGGTTGATGCGCATTACAGCTTCCCGCTGATAAGCGGCGCGACACGATTTCCGATGAACAGCGGCGTCATGCAGCAGGCAATTATTGTTGCTGTATCGTATGAGCAAGGTTCAAAAGGTGCCAGCAGCAGAATTCGCGATTATACACCGTCAAATGCTAAAGCGTGGCGGCAGGTAACCGGTAATGCCAGCGGCCATATGGCCTTTATCCGTGATACGGTTTTTCCGTTTATTGAGCAAAACTACCGTGCCAGCAACACTAACCGCACTTTTGTCGGCAACTCGTTAGGCGGCTTATTCGGCACTTATATTTTATTTACTGAGCCAGCGTTGTTTGCCAACTACATACTTGGCAGCCCGTCAGTCTGGTTTGATAATAATATGATTCTGGCGGCGTCGGTGGTTAAACCCAAGGCGGCTACCAGGGTGTATATATCTGTTGGGGAATACGAGACACCGGCTTACGGCGAAGGCCAGGATATGCTGGCCGGGGCTAAACAGTTAACAGATAAAATTCGGGCACTTAACAGCGGTAATATTGACTTGCGATTTTCAGTTGTATCTGGCGCCAGTCATGCCACGGCCTTTCCAACTACTGCAATTCAGGGGCTGGATTGGATTTATGGCATTAAAAAACAATGACGATTATACCGATGCAGTGGTGGTATGCGGAGGAACTCGCGCCGAGGGAGGTATTACAATGAGCAACTTTACAGAAGACAACAGTTCTGAGTTTGCGGATCAGGCAAAACAGAAAATAGCCGAGTTTAATGCGCAGCACTGGGATGCCAGTAAGCGCCAGGCATTGGGGCTTAAGCAATTAAATGCTTTTGGTGAACTGGTCGCGGCATTAGCCGGGCGCACTTTTGGTAACTGGTTTTATTTAGAGTCGTTCTGGCTAGCCGAGACTGAGCGCGGTAAAGGTATTGGTAGTGCTATGCTGGCAGACGCCGAAGCTATGGCCAAAGCGCGCGGTTGCCGTTTTGTTGTTTTGGATACTGTGGAGTTTCAGGCAAAACCGTTTTATCAGCGCCATGGTTATCAAGTTAAGTGGGTGCAACAGGACTACCCCTTTGCCGGTGGGGCTAAATACTTTATGACTAAAACGTTGTGATATTTGTCATTCAACATGACGCGGTTTACCCACATGAATACGCCATAAATCATCCTTGAAGCTCGATTGAAAAGAACTCCTGTCCTTTTCCCGTCCGGCCATCCATGGCCTCCACGGTTGATTTAGGGCACGCCGGTCATGCTGAGTTTAAGCACCGTTATCAGTTGTTAATTAAGCCGTAGTGTTTATCCAGCACGTCGATAATTTCAGCTTTAGGGTTATCCGACAGGCTGATTTTTTTACCAATCACTTTTTCAGCAATGCCTAAATAAGTGCGGGAGATATCCATCATCACGCTCGTGGGCAGCGCGTTTTCGCGCGCCAACGCTGCGCGCTCTGGCATACGGTCTTTATTTAACAAGATATCCGGCTCGGGGAAGTGGTTTAGTAACCACTGGCGGAAGCCTTCTTTTGATTGCTCAACGATGTTGCCACTGCGCCAACTGGCGCCGTCCCATATGCGCGAGCTATCGGGTGTGCCCACTTCATCCATATAAATGAGTTTGTCTTGGTTATTAGTATCTTTTACATAGCCAAATTCAAATTTGGTATCAACAAACATCTGGTCTAATTTAGCCAGTGCATCACTGATAACGCCAAAGCCTTGCTTTAACAACTTTTCGTACAGGTCAATATCAGTAGCCTGTTCAAAGCCAAAGGCCGCGCTATGACGCTGGATATCGGCGCGGGAAATATTAACGTCATCCGCCTCAGGCACCCCATCAAGGCCGGTAAGAATACCTTTAGTAGAAGGCGTAATTAAAATTTCCGGCAGTTTTTGATCTTTGCTCAGGCCCTCAGGCAAAGTAATACCACAGAACTCGCGCTCGCCCTTGCTATAGGCGCGCCACATTGAGCCGGTAATATACTGACGGGCAATGGCTTCAATTTTTACCGGCCGGGCTTTTTGAACAATCCAAACCAGCGGGTGCGGAATATCCAAAATATGGCTGTCGGCTAAGCCATGTTGCTTAAACAGCGAAAACCAGTGATTAGAAATGGCATTTAGCGCAGCGCCTTTGCCCGGAACGCCATTTAAGCCGTTCTCGCCATGCCAGATGCAATCAAATGCAGAGATGCGATCGCTAATCACCATGATAGCCAGCGGCGTGTCCATAGCAACAGGGTAGTTTTTTTCACGAATAAGCCGTGCGCTGTCTGCGGCCGTTAACCAGTAAACACTGCGCACCTTGCCGGAATGTACCGGTAAATCTGTACGAATTGGCAAGTCATCGTTGACTGCCAGAACCTGAGTTGCAAAAGTCATCTTTACGTCTTCTGAGGCTGAGAAAGGCGCGCAGAGTTTAGCAGATTCTATTGCTGAACTGAATCGGTCTGCGTAATGAGCGCAGCAGGATTATCCTTTTGCCGGCGGCAATAAATACGACATGAGTAAAACAATATCGTAAAAGCCGGTGTTAAACTGATTAAGTTCAACCAATATTAACGCTTTATTGTAATTTGGTTTTTTACTTTGTCATTAAGTGTAACCAACTGTTTTAAATGGTGAAACAGCATAGAGTTATCCCAGTGAAGCCCTTACCCTGAGGACGTTAAATACTACCCTTCGGAAGGACTTCATGAAATTAGCTTATATATCTTCACTTGTGCTGTTAACAACTATGTTGGCAGGTTGCGGTGGCAGCAGTAAAGACGAGGCAACCGCAGAAAGTTATCTGCAATTTTATAATGGTGCGGCAATAGCGGGCAATACACTGTTAAAGGCCGGTGATACAAGTATTGGCAATGCAGCTTACGGTGACGTTAGCTCGCTGGTGGCATTAGAGGCTGATACTTATGCCGTTAAGTTTGTGGATGTGGCATCTACTGATGACTTGTTAGAGGAAGATGTTGCGCTAGCCAAAGACATGAAAACACTGTTTATCCTGACACAACAAGACCAGCAGTATGATCACCTTAGCCTGAGTTTTAAGCGCGATGCTGAACTGGAAGATAAATTTAATCTGCATATAGCTAATTTATCGGAGCAATATCCGCAGTTAGATATTTATATTGGTGCTGAAAATACCAGTTTTTCAGACGCTGAGTTACTTGAATCACTTAGCCTGCTCGAAGTAACAACGGAAGCTAAAAGTCGTGATCTTGGTAAGTTTAACCTGTTCCTGACTGAAGCCGGTCAGACGACGCCAATTTTTACGGCGCAGTCAGTACATTTTGCTTATGAAAATACCTACGTCATGATTGTGCGTGATAAGCATGGCCCGCTTGCCGAGCAGTTGTCGCTGGATATTGTACTGAATTCATCTAGTGTTACTGCCTACAACAATGTTGATGCCAGTGCGCAGTTCCGCCTGTACAACAGTTTGGATCAAAATATACAGCTTGCCTTGGACAACACCATTGTGGCCAGCGTTGCGGCTGGTCAAATGGGGGCCTATGTGAGCAGCGAGCAAGGTGATTACAGCCTGTCGGTGCGTACTGAAAATGGTGATGTGTTATTAAACAGTGCCTTGCTAAGCTTGGCTGCTGGTGATAGCAAAGCGGTGTTGCTGTATAACAATGAAGCCCAAGCGGCTGAAGCATTAACGGTACTAGAGCGTGATACGCCGCAACTTCAAGCGCATGATGTGCTGGTGGCTAATCTGGTGCCGGATTTTACCAAGCTACAGTTTTATTTTGTCCGTCAAAATGAAACCATTAGTACGGCCAAATACAGCATTAAAAACCTGGAATTTAAAAAGCAGCAAAGCATTAACTTACCCAAAGATGACTACGCTATTGCATTGGTTCAGGTTGCGGACAATGGCAGCACGACCTTGTTGGATAAAACACCCAGCATGATGTTAGAGCCAGGGGTTCACTATTCACTGTTGGCAGAAAAAGATGACGCCGCACCATCAGGATATCGTTTAAAACTGGTGCAGTAATGAACTTGTAAAATAGTTTAATAAATAAACAAAAGGCGATCATCAGATCGCCTTTTGCGTTATCAACGTTAAAGGAAGTTAAAAGCTGTAGCTGGCGCCAAGCGAAAACAATTGGCCTTTATTGCGGTAGTCGGCTTGATAACCGCTTTGATAAAGCCGCTCATTTTGCACATTATATTCGTGTTCATTCACGCTAACGTCACCAGTAAACAAGTAACCGTACGCAATATCAAAACTAAGATGCTGATTTAACTGCCAATGTGTACCTACAGTAATCCATAAGCGATCGTCAGTAGGAATGCGGGCCGTTTTGTGGCTTGTTGATATAGGGTTTTCATCATATGCCATACCGGCTTTTAGCGTAATGTCAGGTTGGTATTGGTAGGTTGCTCCAACAGCAAAGCCCCACACGTTGTGCCAATACTCTGGAATGTAGCCAATTTGCCCTTCGTTGTTCAGGTTTGCTGCAGTTTGCGTATTAAGCGAAATACTCGGATTAGTGTCGTTACTGACAATATCGATGCTCTGAAACTCACTCCACTGAGTCCAAACTGCACTAAATTGCACTGACAACGCCTTTGTCAGCTGCTGATCAACACTAAATGCCGCTGATGCGGGAGTTGTTAGCGCCAGTTGACTGGCTTCCGTTAGCTTACTTTGTGACGCCAGTTTACCCGTGGATAAATCAATAGCAGGCAGGTGAGGGGCTACAACCATGAAATTAGGATTACCGACCACATTAGCTCCGGTAATCGGGGCGTTAGTAATGACAGAGTCGCCTTTTAAATTAAAACGAATAGCGGAATGGTACATCAATGCCAGGAGTGTGCCGTCAAGCGGCTCTGCGTGAATGCCTAACGTATAGCCAAAAGCAATATCATCGCCTTCTACTTCATAATGACTATTGCAGTAAGCTGCGTTATACACAGGTGCACCAAACATAGCATTTGTTGTTTGTTCGCCTAGCTCACACAGGCCGCTGTGATCTTTGTACTTTGATAAGGTACCCGCGGCACGGTTAATTGAGATACCAGCACCGACAGACCAATGTTTATTCAGGTTATAGCCAATGGAGGGTTGTAAGCTTAGCACCTGAATAGCTGTTTCATCGGCAAAATAGCGACCGACAAAGTCATTATCGTAATCTGATGACAGACCAAATGGCACATAAAAGCCGATACCCCAGCTTACGTCATTGTTGATTTTATCGGCATAAAACACAAAAGGGACCAATTCATTTAAACTATTTGCGCCTTCGGTACGACCAACTACTGATTGGCCGTTAGCGTTTTGTGCTTGGCCATTACCGTAATTGGTTTTAGCGGTAATCAGCGTTAGGCCGCCAGTTAATTGTGTGCCATCAAGCTTTGTGATGGCAGCCGGGTTTGAGTAAACCAGGCTGGCATCAGTAATTTGTGCACCGCGACCAGCATAAGCATTGCCCATGCTGCTGACGGATTGTTCGAATAATTTATAGCCTTCAGCCTGTGCCGACAGACAAATAAGCGCAGAAAATACGGCAAGAGAAATAGCAGTTGTTCTAATCATATACATACCCCGTTGAATGTAAAACACGGCAGTATAAAAGAGGTCGTACCTTAGAGTACATACTCTAGAGTGTAAGTGCTGATTGTTTAGTCGTTAATGTAATAAAAGCATGTTTTGCTAAAGTGGTTTATATGACTAATAGTTAGTATTTTTAACTAAGTTAAAAGTGACCATTGAATAATGACACTTATTATATTTTTACTATGCCATTGAAAATGTTAGCTTTAAATATTTTTGTAACGATGGCATAGCAGCTGCATTGTCTGTGTTAACTTGCTTAAATACTGTTTTCCAAAGGAAGAATCATGAAAACGTCATCCCCTTTCAAAATGACCATCGTCGCCATGCTCGTTGCCAGTAGTATGCTGTTAACGGGGTGTAATCAAGCCAATAGTACGACGGCTACAACGACGGCTGAGGCTATTGCAGCCATTCCGGTGGAAGCGGTGCTATCGCGTAACGGTGAGATCAGCAGCAGCTACCGTACTACCAGTACACTAGAAGCGCGCGCTGAGGCTGAAGTGATCAGTAAAACCACTGGTATCGTGCAGCGCATATTTGTTGAAGAAGGTGACGCCGTAGAAGCGGGGCAATTGTTAGCACAACTGGATAATGAGCGTCAGCAGTTTAATCTGAATAAAGAAAAAGCTGAGCTAAGCCGGTTGGGAAGTGAATTAAAGCGCATGGAAGAAATGTATCAACGTCAGTTGATCAGTGCCGATGTGTTTGAAAAATTACAGTGGCAACACGATGCGTTAAAAGCTAGCGTAGATTTGGCTGAATTGGCATTAAGAGAAACCGAAATTCGTGCCCCTATCAGTGGCGTGGTGGCACGCCGATATGCCAAGGTTGGCCAGCTGGTTAATCAACACGCGACACAATCATTGTTTTACGTGGTCTCTAATCAACAGCTTGAGGCCGTGGTGTATTTACCCGAGCAGCAGCTGGCACAAGCCCATATTGGACAAAAAGCGCTAATGCAGTTTGCCGGTATGACGGCCTTTAACGCTGAATTAGTGCGTATTTCACCTGTGGTAGATGGCCAGTCGGGCACAGTGCGTGCCGTGTTAAAAGTAGCGAATAAACAGCAACAACTTAAACCTGGCATGTTTGCACAAGTGGAGTTGCAATTTGATGTAAAAGCTGACGCGTTGTTGCTACCTAAGCGGGCATTAATGACTACAGATAACACTCAAACCGTGTTTGTCGTAAATGATGAGAATAAAGTCAGCCGTAAACCGGTGCAGCTTGGATATCAATCAGATAACACCGTTGAGATTTTATCTGGCCTGAGCTTGGGCGATAAAGTGGTTATAGCCGGGCAGTCAGCACTTAAAGATGATGCGTTGGTGAATGTGGTTGCCGTTCGCGAATTCTAAGTCAGGCTTTTATAACAATAATTATATGCACAGGACTTGCTGCTATGAAACTGGTTGATACTGCTGTGACCCGTCCGGTCACAATATGGATGTTTACATTAGGAATTTTATTATTTGGCTTGGTAGCTGCGGGGCGTTTAGCGGTAAACCTGTTACCTGACTTATCTTACCCCAGCTTAACCATTCGCACCGAGTTTGTTGGCGCCGCCCCTGCTGAAGTGGAGCAATTGGTTAGTAAGCCAATTGAAGAGGCCATAGGCATTGTTAAAGGGGTTCGCAAGGTGCAGTCGGTATCTCGCTCAGGCCGCTCTGATGTGGTGATGGAGTTTGAGTGGGGCACTGATATGGATATCGCGGCTCTTGAGGTGCGCGAAAAACTGGACGTGTTATTTTTACCGCTCGAAATTGAAAAACCTCTGTTGCTGCGATTCAACCCTAATTTAGACCCGATTGTGCGTTTTGCATTAAGCCGTGAGGCCACTGAAGGCGCGGCGCTTAACCCCGCTCAGCTTGTTAGTTTACGTACCTTTGCTGAAGAAGATTTGCGTCGTCGGCTAGAGTCTTTACCTGGCGTGGCTGCAGTGCGACCTGATGGTGGTTTAAGCCAGGAAATACAAATTCTGGTTGATGCCGAAAAACTCAGCCAGTTACAGCTGGATATTAGTCAAATTAGTGAGCGCTTGCGGCAGGAGAATATTAATCAATCGGGAGGCCGGTTAGAAACATCAAGTTATGATTATCTGGTTCGTACGATCAATCGATTTGCCGACCTTAAACAAATCGAAGACTTATATATTGCCCAGGTTGGTGATAGCCAAATTCGTTTAAAAGATGTTGCCGAAGTACGCGACAGCTTTGTCGATAGACAAAGTATTACCTATGTTGATGGCAAAGAAGCGATTGAGGTGGCCATTTATAAAGAAGGCGATGCCAATACCGTACAGGTCGCAAAAAACCTTATTGGTCAGCTTGATACCTTAAAGAAAAGCCTGCCAGCGGGCTATACACTGACATTAGTCTATGACCAGTCAGAGTTTATTGAACAAGCCATTAACGATGTGAAGTCGGCAGCGCTAGTGGGCGGATTGCTGGCGATGCTGGTGTTATACCTGTTTCTACGCAATATATGGGCGACGTTAATCATCTCTATTTCCATTCCAGTATCTGTTATTGCAACCTTCAATTTGATGTACGGTCAGGGCATTACGTTAAATATGATGAGCCTAGGCGGCATTGCATTGGCGGTTGGCTTGCTGGTCGATAACGCCATTGTGGTGTTAGAAAATATTGCCCGTCACAAAGAACAGGGTAAAGACCCTTTTACGGCAGCAAAAATTGGCACCAGCGAAGTGGCGATGGCGATTACGGCATCAACATTGACGACTGTGGCAGTATTTTTTCCTTTGGTATTTGTTGAGGGCATTGCGGGGCAGTTGTTCCGTGATCAAGCGCTTACTGTGACGTTTGCCTTGCTAGCGTCTCTCGTGGTGGCGTTAACGTTGATCCCCACCATGGCGGCACGCGAGGGACGGGTTGCGGCTCACGATAATTTTACCCCACCTGTGGCAGATGTAAAAACACCTAAGCGCTGGTATTACTGGCTTACCTGGCCGTTCGTTATGATAGGCCGTGGCATCCGCGGGATATTTTTACTGCTGTTAAGTGCATTTACTTTGGTGTTTCGTCTTATTAGCCGGCTGTTAAGTCTGATATTTAAGCCGGTATTAAACATCGTGCAATGGATGTTACAGCTATTAGAGCGGGTGTATCGCAGAGCCTTACAAGCCGCATTGGCAGCAAAAGCGCTAACCATAACGTTGACCTTAGTGATTGCTGCGGGCTGTTTTAGTTTACTTCCCCGCTTAGGTGCAGATGTGATCCCCGCGATGAGTCAGGGAGAATTTTATGTCGAAGTACAATTGCCCGTTGGCAGTGCTATAGAGCAAACCGATGAGCTGCTAAAGGCATTAGCCGGTATTGCTGCAGAGCAAAGCATCGTTAAACGCAGTTATGCGCAGGCAGGTACTGGCGCACAAATGACGGTAGACCCGAGTATTGGTGGCAGCCATTGGGGCAGGCTAAATATTGTACTTGCCAGTGAAGCTACCGATGCCGATGAGCAACAATTGATCAGCCTGTTGCGCGATTACCTGGCAGCAAAGCCGGATGTGTTGGTGAAAATTGACCGGCCACAACTGTTTAGCTTTAGTACCCCGCTGGAAATTGAGCTGTCGGGTTATGAGTTAAAACAATTGAAAACAGCAGCCGATGCGATGGTTAATGCGCTGGAAGCAGAGCCGGGCTTTAGCGATGTTAAAACCAGCCTGCGTCAGGGACAGCCTGAAATTACGCTGTATTTTAATCATGATTTATTGTCGCAGTTAGGCATGACATCACACGATGTGGCAAAACGTGTCGCAGCCTATATTGGTGGTGAAGTCGCCGGACAATATTCTGTTAATGATCGCAAAGTCGATATTCGTGTGCGTTTGTCTGAACAGTACCGTCAGTCTGAGCAGCAATTAGCGCAGCTTATTATCAACCCAGGGAGTGACAAACCGTTGCCACTGTCTGCTGTTGCTGAAATACAGCGTGAAACGGGCCCCAGTGAAATTACCCGCAT
>Ga0100392_1004729_pt1 | contig 12133 bp, 9 predicted proteins | sample CryGeymeta201516_FD_81548 | JGI IMG/M metagenome (GOLD analysis project Ga0100392, IMG submission 81548) | Groundwater microbial communities from Crystal Geyser aquifers in Utah, USA - Crystal Geyser metaG 2015-16 | ecosystem: Environmental > Aquatic > Deep subsurface > Groundwater | place: USA... | reverse complement strand
CTTTGGTGACAACAGACTGTAGTACTCTGTAGCTCATAAAATAAATCATGGCAGAGCATCCTTTCTCCATTACTACTACTGTAGTAGTCTAGTACTATTATCTTAAAAGCACACACCCACAAGAGCCCTACTAAGTCTTCAAGAAACCCAAGTGCTGCTGATGGGCTGTTGTTGCCAAATGGCAACTTGGCACTAGTCAACGAAAGCATGCGTATTGCCCTAGTAGCTTACTTTGTACGAGTAGTCTAGTACAAATAAATAGTGACAGCGGGAGCACGCCCAATGGAACCACACAAATAACGGGGCCTGACAGAGATGGACCTTACTAAAAGAGACGCCAACGATTGCAGGACTTGGATGCTGCGCCTATTGCGAAAAACAAGGGGCGCGATGGCGGGGCAACGAAGAAAACTCAGCCGAGGCGAGTTAGTGCATGAAAAAATTCAACTTTAGAACTTTATACTATCGACTATATAAACTGGTGCACTCGAAACATAAGAAACTTAGTGACCAAACCACGACTGCGACCTTGGTGCTTCCTGATCGTAGCTTTCGTCGCCATCCTCTTGCAGGTCTGGCATACTTGAATGGGTGACGATTTCATCTGTGTTTCTGCCTTCTTCGACCTCGTCCTGTTGAGGGGCTGCCTCCTCGCTACTGGGTTCATCAGCAGGACTGCTCCCTTCAATTGTGAATAAAGCCGTCTCCTTCTGTTCGCTCTCATCGCTATCGCTATCCCATTCTCGGCTGGCGACAATGGGGTCAATCTCTGGAACAAAATCTTCGTCTACCTGAGCTTCATCTTCGTCAACACGAGCTTCATCTTGGATATCGGATGTGGCAGACGTTTCTTCAATGGGTTTTTCTTCAGGACCCTCGACGCCGGACTCGGTTGAATTTTCCGTTGTGGCTTCCTGCACGGGCTCCTTCACAGACTCTTCTTCAATTTCAGCGTCAAAGCTTGAGTTTACTTCGCTCAAATCATCAATGGCAGTGGCTTCCTCAACGGGATCTCCGGCGACAGCTTCTTGACATGCGTCCTTGGGTCGAGCGTTTGTCTCCTCCTCGGGCTTGTATTTACCTGCAGCTTCTTCTTCTTCTTCTTTCGTTTCACCTTCGTTTTCGAAGACATAAGCAGAGTCGGGTTCTCTAATGAGCTCTTCCATAGCACCAACAGTGGCGGCCATCGCAATGAGACTTTCTTCGGTGGTTGTCTCCTTTTTAACTGTAATAGTTGACTCGGTAACAACCTCTTGTGTTACAATCTCTTCGGTTACAACTTCTTCAGCAACTGAATCTGGAACGGCCTCTTCCGCAACGGTCTCGGAGGTATCCTCTTGGATAGGTGTACCATCTGGAACGGGCACAGCAATCACATTTTCGTTGCACTGCAAAAGGTCGACTGAAGATTCTTGTTCGAACGAAATAGGCAGAGGCACTGAAGCCGCCTCGTCGGTAGGGTGCAGCGCTGGAGGTGCATATAGAGTGACAGGAGCTTCTTGGTCCAGAGTGTTGACCTGAACCTCTGGTCCTGGGGCCAAAGCCGCTGATTCCGTCTCCATATGGCCAAAAGGTGGCGCGTAAGCTGATTCAGGGGCTGCTTCGATGTCAATGAGATGGTTGTCTTGCATGTGAACGTACCCTCCGTCCGAGACAGAGTCGGCGTAAGTATCCTCTTCCATATCTTGGCTGCGACGTATAAGGATAACGTCGTTCTCGCGGAGCTGCGCCTTTTGTTCGGCTTCCTTGGCAGTAATAGCCTTGTCAAGCTGGGAAATTCGTTCGCTGGCAGCACACCAACTGCCAATAATGTCAGCCAACAAGATAGCCAGAGCAATTGCACCTAAAACAGCACCGGCGATGGTAAATGCTTTGCCTTCCTCAATCTTAACGGTATACTCTTGCTTCATCTTGTTTACTTGGTAAGGATCTTGTTTTTTTGATGACTGGATACCCTTGTAGAACTGCTTTTGGTAGTAAGCAAGCTTTCCATAGGGATCGGGGCAGACTCCATCGGGAGAAAAGTAATCTTGATAAAAGCAAGAATGGCTGTAAGCAAGAAGCTCGAGAGCTGTGCCGTAAGGAGATCCGCTGTAACTGCTTCGGTCGTAAATCTTCACGCACTGGGCGGTCTTTAGAGCCGAATTGAGGCTAGAAAGTTGGTCCTTAGTTCCGCTGTACTCTTGGGGGTCGCAACTATTGGTGTTGTACGTGTGAACAGCAAAGCCGTTATCATAATCACACCCAACACCATATCCTCCGCTGCAGGTGTTGCTGCTGGACGTGTAGGAAGAAAAGCCGGATTTTCCAGCGTAAGACATGGCCTGAGCAAAATTAGCGTATCCAGTATTGGTGTAGAAAGAGTTAATAAAGGTATCTTCGCCACAACCAGAGAAATTTTCCCCGTAGAGACTGCCGTAGAGACTATAGGCAACGTTAGCACCCATTGGTGGCACTTTGCCCATATACCAGTAGTCATTCTCGTCTACGTCGTTGTCTGCGTCGGTGGTCATACTCCAAGTCCAAGCGCAGTTGTGGTACTCAACATAAAGTTCTTCAAATTTACCAAGATCCTGGAAGATGTTTTCCGCATCCTTCCAGTACATCTTTTCATTGACATTTGGGTTACCAGTTCCCGCAATGTAGTACGAGTCATCTTTATTAGCGCGGACGGATTCCGCCAGCAGGATAAGAGTAGTAGCAGCAAGAAGAATGTGCATCTTTGCTGTTGACAGTATTATAGTATTCATGCTGATGTCCTTGTTGGTCAGTGTTGGGTTGCGTCTTGGTCAGCACTAAGGCTCGTTTTGTTTTTTGGGAGGGAAAGGACTACTTTCAAGGGTACAATGCGTGTGAGAATGTTTTTACTCTGGTTCAAAAGAAAATGTGAGCACGAATAGAGGCATCTTCAGTGTACTCAAAACGGATACTAGACAAAGGTATGATTCAGTCGACAGAGCACCTTAAATGTCAAAATTCAATTTGTGGGTTTGGTACTTAGGCAAATGTGCGCGTTGAAGTTCTAATTACCATACCGAGACGGTTGTGAAATCCTACTTAGGCACCGAACAAATAGAGGTGCGCTGCACGGTGGGTTTGGCGGTGTAGCCAGTTGATGCGAGTATGATGCGAAGGAAATTTTTCGAGATACAGATGCTCCAGAAAGGGGACTAACAATAGCAACTTACAGCGCACCTCTATCTGACAATTGAAAAGCCCGCGCCATTACGAAGTACAACGAAAATACTCAGAGTCGTATTTTAGCTTGCGCACGACCCGTTGAACGCGCTGCAAGATGCGCATTATCCTTCATGCGCACCTTTCGACCTTGTGGTGATTCTCGATTAATTCTGAGAGTACAGAGAGGTGGGACCACAAATTCACAGAGCCGACGTTTGTATCTCCAACAATTACATCAATACAAGCAATTTTGCCCTGCTTTTCCCCCACTACAACGAGCAAACTATTACTTTCACCAACAACGACAATGAAAGTATCATTGATTCTATTCGTGTCCTGTATTGCAGCTCTGCTTTCAACAGACGTCGCAGCAAACGCTTACTATTCTTCTAATCTTTACGCAAGTAGCGAAACGAAAAGTGCTAACTATGGGAGCAGCTCCAGCTCCAACTACGACTACAATTACAATGGACGAAGTGGGGCTTACGGAACTAACCTCTTTGCCGAATCGAGTTATACGGAATATGATGGTTACCAACAAGCATGGCGCTACCTAGGATGGTATGTCAAGTGCGGTGCTCCGTCGGATCGTTATGACGAAGGAGAAAGTAGTCACAGTGGCTCTGGAGACAACCAAAGATACCAGGGTAATAACTGGTGCCAAAGATATTTAATGTGGGCTGCGGTAAGTCAATGAGGTAGACGACATATTATTGTACCCCTCTCGCTCTCACACCCATGTAATATCCTACAGTATGTCGATGAAAACTATCAGGGAGGTGGAATCGGAGAATACCAAATCTATGATCCTTACTCCGCGTCCTGGGACGCTTCAGCCTGTGAAGCCAATGGAAATGGACGATGTGCTCCCATGGATTGTCATGAGACCAATTCTAGTACTTGGACCCTGATGGGTGTCTTTAAGGAAGCTAGCTACTTCGGTAATGACGCTTTCTTTGAACAGCTTTTTAAGCACGAAGGAGTTTGTGTATGGAACGACGACGATCTTTATGATTTCATGTCGGAGGCCCGAGAGGACAGGTGGACGCAAGGATGTGTCAGCACTGGAATCCAGGGAGACAGCTACTACTTTGACAATAACAGCAACGGCAACTACATCTATCTCGATCTAAAGCCAACATGGAACGGAAATATGACGTACGGTCTTTACACAGATAGCGCTTGTAAAACCGAATATGAAGGCCTTGATGTGGACGTCGATACTGTGTCGGCCAGCATGGGACTTCTGTACGGAAGCTACCTGCAACAGTGGAACGATGGTCTTGAGGCGTTCAAAGTTTGCCAACCATGCAAGGCATATAATATTGCCAATGACTATTCCACTTGGTCGTATTCCAACAAGAACAACAGCTACTACTACACTCCAAATAACGATGACGACAGTAGTCACAGCGCTGAAGATGATGACCAGTATAGAAGTGACCCGAACCAGGGATTCTTTCAATGCGACGATGACGCTGGATATACCAATGTCAACCAATGTATGAAGTTCAGATCTCATGCTGAACTCGAGGTGGCGACTTGGGAGGATCTTGTTACTGCAACCAATCAAGGAGGAATTTTGGAGGTTGTTGTCGGTGGAAAGACGTTTGGATCTGCCAGAATGTCAAAAGAGCAGTACCAGTATCTCATGCAAACAAGACGCGAGGGAATTGCGAGCGAAGCGAAAAAATACAAAAAGGAGGCCGAGGAGGTGGCCAAAATGGCTCCCACGGCCGAGACCTGGGAAAGTCGAGGCTATTTGTTGTTAGGGATTGGAGGAGCGCTCATGCTTTTGGCGCTCATCCGTTTGTTAAGACATTGCTATTGCTGCCAGAGAACCGACCCAAAAGACTTTAATGAGCCTTTGCTCACAAATGTTCCGCCTGAGAGGATCCACGAGGCACTCATGGTGCAGCAGCAAGAACAAGAAGATATGAGAGGATACCAGTAGATATGCTCTCACTTTTTTCAAAAGTTCGAAAGCCGCTCTTGATGTCGCTTGTCCGTTGTTCACAGCTTATTCTTTAAGTACATAATAAGTTTCTATTCATGTTTTTGTATCTACAAGATTTTTCTTTTCTTGAGCATCACGCCTAGCAGCATCTCCAGTTACAACATTCTTCAGTCTTCGGCGGCTTTTCTCGTGGTTCTTCTCTCGCTTGTCTTGTTCCTTTTTTTTCTTTGTGTGTTGGCTACGTGTTTAACAAAGTGCGCCTATTTTAGCTTTTACGTAGCTAGAGCCCCAGCAAGGAAGCAGCCATTTATCGCGGACATGCCGAGCATGCTATAATTTTTGGTAAACTACTCTAGCTAGTACAGTAGTAGCGTAGACTACTAGCTAGACTACTCACTACTCGCCGAAAAGCTCGTCGAAAGATGCGAGATGCGGGCTCCTTTGAATAGATGCATACAGTAAGGACAGGGTGATAAGGAAAGACCTTGTAAATTGAGTACAGTATTTTTTACTTGCTTGCGGTGCCCCGTTCGTTGAGCATCATTGGGCAAATTATTTTTGCATTCCTTGAAGATCTGATCAGGCCGAAAGATTGTTAACTTCCATTCATTCTACTACAGGACCACAATGACGATTGTATCTGAACTATCTCGGTCCTTCAAAGTACAGTGGCACAGCAAACGAAAGAGAAAAAGAGGCGACAAGGACAAACATGTTTGGTGCTTTGAAATTCGTCGCTGCCAAGATTACGGGATTGGAATGTTTGCCGTGCAAAACATAAGCTGTGGAAGTGTTATTATCGAAGCAGAAGACCCAATCATAAGCACACATCGCTTACCTCCGTCGGCAGCAAGTTCCAAGCTTTCTGCTGACAAATTGTTTTGTCATTTTTGTGACACTCCTTTGAGCAATTTGAAGAATCATATCTTGAGAACTGTGATCAATTCATCAGGGCTACCTTATTTAGACCAATCATGCGGCCCTCAGTTTACTCGCAAAAATCAATTGGTAGAATGCAACGATTGTCAACAAGTTACATGGTGCAGCAATGAGTGTGCCGCGATTGGAAAGCTCCGTCATCAATTCCTTTGCCGACGAAGGCATGAGAAAGGTAAACTAACGCCAAAAATCTCCCCCCCAAGAGATGTGGCGCACATATGTCCACTGGAATCATTCTACGATACTGTGGACAATCCAACCATCTTTCAGCTCGCAGTGGATGCCATGGCTACAATACTGGCGTCCGTTTGGAAAGAATCGTACCGCCATCAGTTCAACAGCCAACAGCAGCAGCATTAATATTGATGGTATTATTAGCATTTACCACTTCTGGGAAGAGTATGGCTCGCATCCTCTCTGGTGGGAAGTTGGTGACCCCAAAGGCTTTAAAGACCGAAAGAAACAGACACAAGCTTTTGCTGTGCTTATGCAAAAAGTATTTTTGAAGAACAGCCAACATATCTCCGTCGTTCAAGATTTCGCACAACCACAGCTATTGGAATCGATTGTTAAGCAAATCTGTACGTTGGACAAACTCGGGCGATTATTAGGAATGCTCCAGTGCAATGTGATGGAATTTGAATTTCTTTCTCCCGTCGAACAATACATTGATCATATAGAACAGCAATGCGGGGACGAACAACAGAACGACAACGATTCAATGATGCAAACGACCAAACAATGGCTCGAGAACCACCAATCCAACGACAATTTATTATGGAAGTCATGCACCGTAGGATCGGGCCTATACCCACTCTTGACGCTGGCCAATCACGATTGCGACCCCAATGCCTCCGTAGACTTTCTTTCTGAATCCAACCGCGGGAGCATGGTAGCGCTCCGAGATATTCGACCGGGCGAAGAGATTTGTATCACTTATGTTCCGAATGGAGATCTAGATGCAGGTGGTACTCCTGAGCGATTTCGTCAACACCAACCGTCACGGACCTGGAAGTTTTTAAATTCTCGAGATGAGAGCAACGATGGTGAAGAAAAATGGGATGAGACCGATAATGGTGTAGATTTTTGTCACGAGTGTGGCGATGAAGAAGAGAGCGAAGGCAACGCTGACGAATTGGAAGAAGACGAGGGTCAACTATCACCCCAAGGAAGCGAGACAAATGAGACCCTTGATGATTGTGCGGAAGGTTATTCTCCTGAAGATCGAGCCAAAACTTTACTGGAGTATGGTTTCGCATGTCGGTGTAGACGCTGCTTGCATGAAAGATCAGATGCTGCGACGTCTTACAAGCGAGACTGTGATCGATGAAGTAAATATCGCTGCCATCCACCCGAGCCATATATCATCAGAGCAAAATCAACTGCCCCTACTACAGTAGACTACTACCTGGTGGCTACAGTAGCTACTAGTAGTAGCTAGTCTACTACTGTAGCTAGCTAGTAGTGGCTACAGGAGTACGGAGTACAGTAGTAATTAATCTAGAGTAGCTAATAGCCAGTTGCAGGCGTGCTTACTGCATACCTGTTACCTATCACAAGAGAAAAAAAGCTCTACCTGGTATTGCAATAACTATTTTCGAATTAATCCGTCAAGTCAAGCAACTTTCAAACATCATCAAAGACTTACTTTCTCTTTTGACTGCGCTCTCGATTCTCGTCGTGAAAGAGATATGATAATCTGTGCAAAGTCATGCACCTCATTCTGGAGCAAAACTTGAATTCCCTGTTATTATCCTGCCAAGCAAAGAACACTGAACGATGAAGGCCGTGTGGCCTTGCCGATCAGTTCGAGGCCCGGTAATCTGCAGCAAACATTTAGAATTTGCCAATAGACCGCATTATTTAAAACGATGTTCTTCTAATAATTCCTCGGGCGGGCGGTTTGCAGCTCAGTCGTACCTGGACGCATGGGTCGGGCTGCCCCATGCCTCAAGATCCTCGAGTGAAGGTAATAAATATGATGACAACATGACAGACAATCCAGTACCGCGTGCTCGAGCTGCCATGGCACACGGGCCTCTCTTGCTGTCCAGCTCGTCCTATTTGTTCCCCACGCTGCGTCTGGATCGCCGAGAAACCCCGCAATCGTTGGCGGCACGCTTGAAAGAGAATGAGGTGGATCCTTGCAACAATAATGGCGCCTTCGGTAAACTAGATTGGTGTTGTCCCGTAATTTTGGATGTCAGTGAATTGACTCCCGATGGGTCGCCCCATTTTCAGCCACCACTGCCAGGCTCCCTTCTAGAAATGGTTTCAATTTTGCGTGGTAACAACCTGCAAGTCATGGGCTTGACGTGTTCGAGTGGTAATATGCTTCCTACATTTCAGGAGGAAGCCGCTCAATTTGGGATTCCGAACGTGCGAGTAGCGCGTAGTGGATCAAGCGCTGCTACAAAATTTGACGTCTCTGAAATCATTCAGTTGGTTCGGACCAGAAATGAGCAGGAACGGCTACGATATGACCACGAAAAAGAATTCGCATCCCAAAGTACAAACCACGATGAAGGAAGCAAGAGGGCAGCTTCACTTGTAAAATTAGAAGCGAATCAGGCATCCCTACAAGAAGCTAGAAAGGAGAAAGAGTCCGGCCAGCAGCAACAAGAGCAGCAAGAAGCATCTCTGTCAGGAGCAGGATCGAAAGATATTAAGTCCAACGCACCAGCTTCCATTGAATACAGTTCTAGTTCTACTTTGTACCATGGTTCGGTACGGTCAGGACAACAGGTGATGTCGTCCAAGGGGCAATCTCTTGTCATTTTAGGATCCGTAAACTCAGGTGGCGAAGTTCTCAGCGATGGCGACATTTTTGTCTTTGGGAAGTTACGAGGTAGGGCTTTTGCAGGACTGGGGAATTCTTCCGCGGCGTTCTCAAACAGTGAGAGTCGCGACAAGACGTCGGCAAGGATTGTTGCCACTAGTTTCGATGCAGAATTAGTGGCGATCGGAGATGTTTTTACGACCATTGACCGGGTAGAGGATCTTGCTGCGGATACTAAGTTGAGAGCTGGGCAAGCCATCATGGTCACGTTGACAGGAAACGAGAGCCAGTTCTTAAATTTTGGGTCTATTTGCCCGTAGCGGGATTACCTCTCATACATTTTCCAAGCAAATATTTCCACCCGTCAACTCGGAGTATTAAAAAAACTATTCGAGAGTACGGAGTCTAGAGTACTACTCGTAGTTGTGCTGTAGTATTACAGTCGACTAGTAGCTACTGAAGTGCTACTAGTAGTAGACTACTACTACTACTAGCTAGTAGTAGTAGCTACTAGCTAGTACTACTAGTAGGAGTAGTTGTGGTAGTACTCCGGAGTAATAGCTACTAGTAGACTAGTAGACTACTAGCCAAACAATGGCTGGATGGTGGTCGGAAGTAATACTGTGAAGGCTTCTTTTCAGTCCCGTTGAACTGAATCCCGTTTGGTAAAAGATACGGATAGTCTTCGTCATCGTCGTCGGGAACACACTCACACTCACTCATCATGAGCATACACAAGGCAATACAACACAGACCACGACAATCCGATAGCCGATAGTACCGTCATTAGTTTCTTTAATCTTTAATCTATCCACTATCTTTTGTATTTGTGGAGAATCATGGCGAAGCTATGTAACGTGATTGTCGGGATCTTGGCATTCATGCAGGCCATCGAGGCTGTGGGCGGATTGTCTTCAACACTGCAACGGGTCAAGAGGTCGTTTACGAACCGAGAGCGCAGTCGAGATGAACTAAAGATTGGCATTGCTGGGTTTTACGATCGATCTTCCAAGCTATGGGAAGATGTCTGGGGAGAGGTTCGTTTGGATAAATAGGGTTTGATTTGTGAACAATATTTTCGTTCCCAAGAAGCAATCTGATTTTTTTAATTCCACTCTTATTAAATGATACAAAATAGCACATGCACCATGGATATTACATTCCAGAGGATAGAACTGATCATAAGCAGGCACAAATAGATTTGATTGACGAAGTCCTCAAGTGGGGTGACGTGAAATCAGCCAAGAATGTTGTGGACGTTGGTTGTGGCATTGGCGGCAGCTCCCGACATATTGCACGCAAATACAACTGCCAAGCTCAAGGAATTACCCTCAGTCCTTACCAGGCCAACAGGGGCAATGAACTGGCCAAGGAACAAGGACTTGCTAACCAAACGTTCTTTCAGGTACGTTATGAGTTTGCCTTTTCTCTTTTCTTGATTTTGTTTGTTCTTTATTTGCATGCCACTGGAAGGATCGACACTGCTAGAATATTTGAAAACATCCATTTGGAAATCTAAACACAACAATAAACTATGCTGTACTACTTAAATAAAACTACAGGTTGCCGATGCTTTGGATATGCCGTTCGGGAGCAACAGCTTTGATCTCGTCTGGAGTTTAGAAAGTGGAGAGCACATGCCCGATAAGAGCAAGTTCGTAGAAGAGCTCTTTCGAGTGGCTGCTCCCGGTGGGCGTATCTTGGTCGTCACGTGGGTCACTCGTGATCTAGAGAAAGGCGAATCAAGTTTGACAAAGAAGGAAGAAAAGTTGCTCGCGAAAATTAACCGCGCGTACTATTTGCCTCGGTGGGTCAGCACCAAAGATTACGTCACTCAATTCGAATTACAAGGTGCCAAGGATATCAGAACAGAGGATTGGTCGTATATTATTGCCCCATTTTGGAAAGCCGTGATCAAAAGCAGTTTAAGTTTGAAGAGCGTTGTTGGTTTGCTCAAAAGCGGGTTTTCCACCCTTCGAGGTGCCTACGCCATGTTCCTCATGCTCAAGGGGTACAAAATGGGCCTCATCAAGTTTGGATTGATAACCTGCACCAAGCCCGAGTAGGGAAATGGAGCGTAATTAAGCGGCAAACAGTTGTGTATGCATGTCAATAAAAAAAATGGAACATCTATCATGCACGTCCAAGTCTCAAATATAAATAACCAACTAAAGTCACCCGAAGGCAACCATTGGCACCCCGAAGGGTGACAGAGTTGATATTGCAAAATGAAAAAATAGTTAAGTATAATCAATAACCGTAATTTCACTTTCTCCCCAAGAGTTATCTCTGGGTTGTTTTTGTCTTACGGCGAGCATCCTTCACTATGCTTTTAGAGCGAATGATGTACGAGCACTCGTCTTCCTACTACAGTGGACTGCTACTATTCTAGTATACTCGACTAGGAGGAGAGGAGGAGGTACTCCTAGCTAGACCTAGTAGTACGGTAGGTAGTAAAGATTATAGTAGGAGGCAGTAAAATAATACTCTGAGTAGTCTAGCTTATCTAATGTTTTTAAAAGGTGCCAATGGTTGCCTTCGGGTGACCTTGGCGCCCTGCGGGCGCCATAGTTGTGATCCCCGTTAATTAGATGTTCAAATTTTTTTTTATCTAATGTTTTTAAAACGTACAGGCTGACAGGCAAGGATGTTCTTTTCACTTCCAGAATTAACGGTGAAAACAAGGAAAGAAACACTAATACTGCTGTAGTGCCGCAACATCAACCTCTGCTCATGTCGGAAGACTACTACTAGCGAGAGAGTTGCCTATTCAAATATCAACCTTACCTTCTGTGATTATTCCACTTTCATTCAAAACTAAACTTGGAAGAAACAAAGCTGTGTTCTACTGCTGCTCTCCTATTTCTGCCAGAGTTCACCTAAGTTTTATCTGCAAACCTTTTGATCTGCTATTCAACGCGAACTCCGACTTGCTTAGTAGGGGAAATCGCTGCGCATTCTAATCCTAGGCCATTCCCGTCGTCAAAGCAATCCACACAACACTAATAAACGAGCTAACACACGAATAAATACTTTAAAGAATCAACCACCCATCGCAGGAATTCGAATAAACTTGCAGTTCCAACAAGACTCTTTATTTATTTTGCACAATGGGTTGCATGTCTTCTAAAGTGGAGGAGCCAAAGCTTACCCTAGAGCAACGCAATGATCTTTTATGCCGAGGTATATTTGATCGATTTGACAAGGACAAGTCGGGCTTTATTTCCAAGGGCAATTTAAAACAAATTATTCAAGACGACAAGACGTTTCGAAATGTG
>Ga0100392_1004717_pt1 | contig 12154 bp, 9 predicted proteins | sample CryGeymeta201516_FD_81548 | JGI IMG/M metagenome (GOLD analysis project Ga0100392, IMG submission 81548) | Groundwater microbial communities from Crystal Geyser aquifers in Utah, USA - Crystal Geyser metaG 2015-16 | ecosystem: Environmental > Aquatic > Deep subsurface > Groundwater | place: USA... | reverse complement strand
GTCAAGGGATTATTACTAATTTGTTAATTTTTTTAAGAAGTTATTTAAATATTTTTCTTTTAGGGTAGGAGTATTTCCTCTTTCCAAAATAATTATAATACAATTAAGGGGAAATTGCAAGAGGAGAATATATATATTTTTAATATTTTATCAACCTAATATATTGTAGTTAGCGAATAACTAATTTTACAAAATTTAATTTTCCAATCTTTATAACCATGCCTTTTTTGACAGTTAAATCAAGATTGGGATCGTCCACCTTTTCTCCATTAATTTTTACTCCACCTTGTTCAATCAATCTACGAGCTTCACTTTTACTATTTACTAAACCAGATAGGGCGATAAGTTTAATCAGCCATATTTTCCCCTCTTTTAAATTATCTTTCTTTAAAACTAATTCTTTCATTTCTTCTGGATAAAGTTTCTTATTAAATACTTTTTCAAATTCTTCTTCTGCTATCAGTGCAGCATTTTGTCCATGATAAAGCTTAACAATTTCTCTCGCCAATTTCTTTTTTACATCCTGAGGATGCAAATTATCATTTTCTAAATTTATTTTTATCTGATTAATTTCATTTAACGAAACATCTGTTACTAACTCAAAGTATCTAATCATGAGGCGGTCAGGAATGGACATAACTTTGCCATACATTATTTGAGGTAACTCATTAATCCCAATATAATTACCAAGACTTTTGCTCATTTTTTCTATCCCATCTGTTCCTTCAAGCAGAGGCAGAGTAATAATTATTTGAGGTTCTTGGTTATATTCTCTTTGAATATTTCTACCCACCAATAGATTAAACTTCTGATCTGTCCCTCCCAATTCAATATCAGCTTGTAACGCTACGGAATCATATCCCTGCATTAAGGGATATAAAAATTCATGAATACCTATCGGTTTTTCTTCTTTATATCTTGTTGCAAAATCATCTCTCTCTAACATACGAGCAACTGTATATTTGGAACACAATTTTAGAACTTCTGAAAATGAAAGCTTCCCTAGCCAATTACTATTAAATACTATTTTTGTTTTTTCGGGATTTAATATTTTATAGACTTGTTTTTTGTATGTTTCAGCATTTTTATTAACTTCTTCTTCAGTTAATTGTTTTCTGGCTACTGATCTACCACTTGGGTCACCAATCCTTCCGGTAAAATCACCTATTAAAAAATATATCTCATGGCCTAAATCTTGAAACTGTCTCATCTTGCGTAAGCCCACTGTATGTCCCAAATGTATATCTGGCGCATTAGGATCAAATCCTTGCTTAACCCGAAGAGGCTTTTTTTCTTTCCTCGATTTTTCTATTTTTTTTATTAATTCTTCTTCAGAAATTATTTCTTCTGTCCCTCTTTTGATTATGCTTAATTCTTCTTTAATATCCATAATAATTACCCCGCTTTATAAAAATCATCCTATATTTATTATCATAAAATTTTTCAATTCTTTAATTTACCTATATAAAAAACTTAATCTTCTGCAAATTTTCATTTAATAATAAATTTACTTATTAGATAACTTGCCAATAGATACAATCCATCGAATATCTAAAATAAACTATAAACTTATTAATTATTAATTGGTAATTTTTTATCTCTATTCTAAACCCAATCTTTTTTTATTTTTAATCAATAAAATTAATAAAGGATAACCCAAAATATAACCAGCAATGATTTCTCCTATTCCAATATATAAAACAGTTATCCAATAGGATAAATCAAAGAGTAAATGTAAATAAATACTCACTCCAAAAGCATTTATTAATACAGGAGGAAGAGGAGCTAATTTTGGATCCTTTAACTTATAGGTCAAATATGCAGCAACCAGGGTGCAAAGACTTCCTCCAATTATGTCCACCATACCCCCCGGTCCTAAAATATTTGCTAAGATACAGCCCACAAATAATCCAATAATGGCAGAAGGATCAATAAAAGGTAGTACTGTCAAAGCTTCTGCAATTCTTACTTGTATAGGGCCATAACTTATTGAAGCAAATATAATATTAAGAACCACGTAAATCGCTGCAATCATGGCTACACGAATTATAAATTTAAGCTTAATCATTTTAAAATATCCCAATAATAAACATATTTAATTTCTGAAATTATAACATAGTTTATTTTATATTAAAAGAGTTAAAATAATACCCTCCTAATTTTATTCTAACTTTATGGTATAATATTACAAAGAAGCGTAAAGCGTTAAGCAAAAAACGCAAAACTATAACTCAAAACTTAAAACTAAGAAAAAGGTTTTGAATTTTGAATTATGGTTTTTAGTTTTTTGCTATAAGTTTTTAGTTTAACAAATGTGAAATGCGTAATACGAAAAAAAGGAGTTTATAATATTGTTATCTAAAAATAAACAGAAAAAACTTTATCATATTCCTTTCTCTAAAAAATTATTGCTGGTAGTATTAATTTTTTCCCTATCCTTTATTATTACTTTTATTGGTTTAACCAGCCTTAATACTCAAAAAATATCTGAAATGGTTCAAGAAAATAATTTTTTGGATGCTATAAATAGCAAAGTATATGATATTAATGGTAAAATTATCACCGAGTTTTTTCAAGAAAACAGAAATCCAGTTAAACTTTCTGAAATTCCTCCAGCTTTAATCAATGCCTTCATTGCAATCGAAGATTCAGAATTTTACAAACATAAGGGAATAAGTTTCCGAGGTATTCTACGAGGAGCTCTCTGGGAAAATTTTAAAAATACAATTTTATCGCCAAAAGAAGGTAAACCTCAGGGAGGCAGTACCATAACTCAGCAATTAGCTATAAATATTTTCCTTAATCGTGAAATTAGTCTAAATAGAAAAATAAAAGATATTCTATTAGCATTACAAATAGAGAGAAATTTTACGAAAGATGAAATTTTAGAAATGTATTTAAATGAAATTTATTTTGGACATGGCGCATATGGAGTTCAAGCTGCTGCTCAAATGTATTTTAATAAAAGTGTACAAGATTTAAACCTTGCAGAATGTGCTTTATTAGCAGGATTACCTCGTGGTCCCTCTTATTATTCTCCTATTCTTAACCCAGAAGTTTCATTAAATAGAAGAAATATTATATTAAATAGAATGTTTAAGTTAGGTTATATATCTAAAGAAGAAATGGAAAAAACTAAACAAAACCCTATTAAACTTGATTACAACAATAAAAGAGATAAAATTACCGCTCCCTACTTTTCTACTTTTATTCTTTCTCAACTTTTAGAAGAATATGGAGCTAATATAGTCTACAAAGGTGGGTTAAAAATTTATACTACTTTAGATTTAGAGATGCAAAATTTCGCCGAAAAAGCACTTCAAGAATCTGTTTATGAAGGAGCAATAATAGCTATTGAACCTCAAACAGGTTATATTAAGGCTATGGTGGGAGGAAAGGATTTTGAGAAAAGTAAATTTAACCGAGCAACTCAAGCTTATCGTCAGCCTGGCTCTGCCTTTAAGCCTTTTATTTACCTTACAGCTTTAGACAATGGATTTACTCCTAGTAATATTATAGAAGATTCTCCAGTTACTTTTGAAAATGGATGGTCTCCTAAAAATTATGAAAAGGAATTTAGAGGGCCAGTAACCCTTAGGGAGGCATTCGAATTATCTATAAATGTAGTGGGAGTAAAGTTATTAGAACAAGTAGGAGTAAATAAGGTAATAAATTATGCCCATAAAGCAGGAATAAAAAGTGAACTTCGCTCAGATCTATCTTTGGCTTTAGGAACTTCTGAGATAACCCCTTTAGAAATTGCTTCTGCTTATGCTACTATTGCCAATTTAGGGGTAAGAGTAGACCCTATTATATCTATAATTCGAATAGAAGATTATAACGGCAAAATTATAAAAGAGAATATTCCTCAAAAAAAGAAATTGTTTAAAGAAGAAACTTGTTATGTGCTTATTAAGATGATGGAAGGAGTGATTGAAAGAGGAACTGGCTTGAGCGCTCAAATAGGCCGGCCAGCAGCTGGAAAGACCGGTACCACCAATGATTTTGTCGATGCCTGGTTTATAGGGTTTACTCCAGACTTAGTCACTGCAGTTTATATTGGAAATGACGATAGAAAACCTTTGGGGAACAAAATGACTGGTGGAGTAGTTGCTGCCCCAGTTTGGGCAAAATTTATGAAAAGTGCCCTTAAAAATAATGATAAAAAAGATTTTTTACAACCGGATAAAGTAATAAATATTTCTGTTTGCAAAGAATCAGGTCTTCTTCCAATAAATTCCTGCCCAGAAACATTAACTGTATCTTTTATAAAGGGCACCGAGCCTACATCTTACTGTATAATTCACCAAACAATTTTTGAAAAACCAAAAACGGAAGAATATCAAGAGATTAAAAAGCCTTATTATGAAGAAATTGAAACATTTAAGAAAAAACAAGAAGAAGAACCTATAAAGACTAAAGAAAAAGAAGAAGAAACTTTTCAATCTCTAATAAATAAGCTTAGAGAAAAATACAAAAAACCAGGTAACTAACTGATTAGGTATTTTGGAGCCAAAAGGCAGAATTAACGAGTATATTATGTTGATTATGTTAAGTTAAAAACTTAAAACTAAAAGCGTAAAACCATAATTCAAAATTTAAAACCTTCTTCTTAGTTTTAAGTTTTGAGTTATAGTTTTGCGTTTTTCGCTCTACGCTTTGCGCTTCTATATATACGCTATCCGCTAAACGCTACCCGAATTTAATTTTTAAAATACACCACAGTTACTCCCATACCTCCCTCGCTTGCATCTCCAGATCTGAATGATTTAATATTAGGTGTTCTATCTAATAATTTTTTAACTTCTTCCCGCAAGATACCTTTACCTTTCCCATGAATCACATATACTGGTGAAACTCCTAACAAATAAGCATCATCTAAATATTTCTCTAATATTAGCCGGGCTTCTTCAACTCTGAATCGACGTAGAAAAATATTGTTTTTAAAGGTTTTCATTTTAGTCAAATAAAGATTATCTCTATTAATTAATTCTTTAGTAATGGTATTCTTTTTTTTAATAATATTCTTAGTTGTCTCATAGGGCTTATCTATTTTTTCTATATTAAAAGTTGAAACTAACATCTTCATATTATCTACTTGAACCTTACACTTTTCGCTTTCAATAGAAAGCACTATCCCTTTTTTATTTAAATTCTTGATTAGTACGTAGTCTCCTATTCTAATATTTTGATTTTTAATTAACTTTTCCTCTCTGCCTGTGCGTCTACCTGCGCCGTTGGCGCGGCAGGCAGGTTGCACGCAGACAGGTGGTTTTATTTTAACTATCTCATCTTTTATCTCTTGGTTAATTACTTGCATTTCTTTTAATAGATAATCCTTAGATGGCGTATTTATAGTCCTCTTTTTATTCATTTTTTCTATTATCTTTTCAGCTCTATTCTGAGTTTCTTTTAATATCTTTTCTGCTTCCTGGTAAGCCCTTAGAATTATTTCATTTTTATCCTCTTCTGTTTTATTTAGTTCCTTCTTTAATCTATCTTTAATTTCAAAGCTTTCTTCTCTGGTTATCTTTATTAGATCTTTTTCTTTTTCAATTAATTTTTTATCTTGTTCGATCTTTTCAATTAAACTATCTGCTTTAATTTTTTCTTGAGATAAAAAGCTCTGAGCTCGTAAAATTACTTCTGGAGCTAAACCTAAACTTCGGGCAATTATAAAAGCGCAACTCTTGCCAGGTAATCCAATAGAAATCTGAAATGTGGGTTTTAAGGTCTTTTCATCAAATTCAACACGAGCATTATTTACCCCTTCAGTTAGATACGCATAAGTCTTTAAAGTATCATGATGAGTAGTGGCGATTACTTTAGATTTTTTTTTACGTAAAAAATCTAAAACTGCCATACCTAAAGCTGCTCCTTCCGTAGGATCTGTGCCTGCACCTAATTCATCAAGTAATATCAGAGAATTAGAATCAGTCCAGCTTAAAATCTGAACTATATATTTCATATGAGAAGAAAAAGTACTTAAATTTTGCTCTATGCTCTGTTCATCTCCTATATCACAAAATATCTTTTTAAAAACAGCAATCTCACTTCCCTCTGCAGCAGGAATATGTAACCCACATTGAGCCATAAGAGTAAGTATTCCTACGGTCTTTAAAGTAACTGTCTTACCTCCTGTATTAGGACCAGTAATTAGTAAAATATCAAAATCTTTTCCTAAACGGATATTAATGGGAACTACAGAATTTTTTAATAAAGGGTGCCTTGCCTGGATAAGATTAACAAATCCATTTTGATTTAATTTTGGTTCCACCGCTTTCATGTTATTAGCTAATACTGCTCGTGCATAAATAAAATCAATTTTACCCAGAATCAAAACACTATCATTAATTTCTGGTGCTTTTTCTCCAATAAGGGCAGTTAATTTTTGTAAAATTATTAATATTTCTCGCTCTTCATCTTTAATTAATTGGCGAAGTGTATTATTTAACTCCACTATTTCAATTGGTTCAACAAATAAAGTAGCGCCACTGTCAGATTTATCGTGAACTATCCCGGGGAATTTTATTCTTCTTTCTTGTTTTATGGGTATTACATATCTATTTTGTCGTATAGTTATTATAGGCTCTTGAATAATGGTGCTAAATTGAGAAGATCTAATGATGGTTTCTAATTTATTTTTAATGGTTTGCTCTTCTTTTATTATTTCTCTTCTAATTTTCTTTAAGTCTGGGCTGGCTCGATCTAAAATTATTCCATCTTCCCCAATACACTGGGTTATCTTTTCCTCTAATTCAGTGAAAGTTTCTATTTTCTCTGCTCTTTCCTTAATTAAAGGGTATTTTTTTTCAGTTTTTAATAAAAATTTTTTAATCAAGCGTAAAGTTTTTAAAACTTTCAAAATTTTTAAAACTTTTATAGTATCAAGAATGGCTCCCTTAACTGCAGATTTTTTTATTTCATTACTAATATCTTCTAATCTGGTAAAAGGGGGTGTCCCTTCATAAAGAATAATTTCTCTCATTTCTGTAGTTTCTCTTTGAGCAATAAGAATTTGCTCTAAATCAGTTTTAGGTTTGATTGTTTCTGCAATTAATTCGCCAGTTGCAGTGTTCATATTTTCTTTTACTTGTTTTTTAATTTTTGAAAATTCTAAAACTGAAAATGTATGCTCATCCAATAGATGTCTCACCTTTTTAAATTACAAAATAGTAAAGATCATTATATCCTTTTACCTGTCTGCGTGCCTGCCTGACCTGTCTGCGTGTAACGCACAGGCAGAGTAGATTAAATATTAATAAAATATTTCGTAGTATTTTTTAAAACAAATAAATTAAGAGGAAATTTTTTAAGAAATTCTTCTTTGTTAAACTGAAAGCTTGAAGGCAACCAATCTTTAAAATAATCATAGATAATTATAGTCATAGCCGCCAATCTATTTGCTAAAAAAGAATTTTCTAATTGCTCTTTAAAGAAAACAGGTAAAGGAACCAAAGTAATAATAACTAACAAAATCCCTACTATTAACAAACCTTTAATTAAGCCAAATAAAGCTCCCCCTAAAGTATCAATCCAGGAAATTAATAATAGAGAAAATATTTTTTTCAAGATTATTTCAATAATCCTCGCTATTAGATATATACTAAAAAATATGAGAACAAAACCTAATAAATTTGCTATATCCTTACTTAGTTGAGTATGCAGATTTATATACTCTCCAACTTCTTTAAACCAAAAAATTGCTAGGAAAATAGAAACCATCAACCCTAATAAATTTATTATTCCTCTGATAATGCCACGACGTATTCCAATAATCATGTTTAATAAAATTATTATCATTATGGATACATCTACCCAGTTTATTGTCATAAATACCTTCTACCTGCTCTTTTATTCTCTTATTTTTGCATTAAATTTTGTCATTAGCTTCTCTCTTATATTCGCATATACGTCTTCAACTTCTTGATCAGTCAAAGTGCGATCTTCAGCTTGAAAAACGATAGAATAAGCTAAGCTCTTGCAACCATTACCAATTTGCTTCCCCCTGAATATATCGAATAAAGTTACTTTTTTAATTAATTTTACCTCAATCGATTTTATTGCATTAATAATATCGGCAGAAATTATTTCTTCTTTTACTATCAAGGCTAAATCCCTCTGTGCTGAAGGATATTTTGCTAAAATACAATAGTGGATATCCGGAGGAATATGAGGTAATAAATTTTCAAAATCAATCTCAAATAGATTAACCTTTCCCGGAATACGATAGTTGTTTATTACTTCTGAATGTATCTCACCAAAAATTCCTATTTCTTCTCCTTCAATAATAATCTTGCCATTTTGTAAAGGATGCAAGGTGGGGTGATTACCTGGGACTACCTCCCAATTTTTCACCTTTAAATCCTGAAGAATTACTTCAATTATACCTTTGACATTAAAAATATCCAAAGAAAATGATTTTTCCCAAAGGTCTCCGCGGCCTATCTTGGTAATCATCCCAGTGATTATTATTTTTTCCTTAGGTAAAGAATTTATTTTATTGGCATAGGGTAGATATATTTTACCTACTTCAAATATTTTAACTACCTCGGCTTGCCGATTAGTATTCCATTTTACTACTTCCAACAAACTTGAAATTATAGAAGTACGCATTAAAGAATAATCTTTCAGTATAGGATTTTTTATTTTTAGAGCATTACGCAATTTACTCTCTTCCGGTATTCTTATTTTATCAAATGTATCAGGAGAAATAAAACTATAAGTGATTACTTCATTTAAACCACAACCAATTAATATTTCTCTTATTTGATCAATTACTTTAAGTCGGAAATTTTTTCCTTCTTGGGCAATAGTAGTCTGAAACATAGAAGGTTTAATTTTATCATAACCATAAATACGGGCAATTTCTTCTATTAAATCTATTTCTCTTTCTACATCCCCTCTAAACGAAGGAGGAATTATCTCAATATATTCTCCCTGGTCTTTTTCTATATAAAAATCTAATTTTTCTAAAATATTGATAATCAGTTTCTTGGTTTTTAATTCATCTTCCTCTAAAAGATGACCTAATATTTTATTAACTCTTCCTATTCTTAAAATTATCTTACTGGGGTTGAATAATTTTTTATTAGTATCAATGGTACCTGAACTAATTTTACCAGAGGTAATCTTATTTATTAAATCAATAGCTCGATCTAAGGCAAATATTTGCACTTCTTTATCTATTCCCTTTTCGAACCTATTCGAGGCTTCAGTTCTTAAACCATATTTTATAGTACTTTTTCGATTATTAAGTGGATTAAAATAGGCTGATTCTAAAAATATATTTTTTGTATTCTGATTAATCTCAGAATGCTTTCCTCCCATTATTCCCGCAATCGCTATAGGTTCTTCTATATCAGCAATAACTAAACTATTGGCAGGCAACTGTCTCTCCACATTATCTAAGGTAAAAATAGTTTCACCTGGTTTACTTCTTCGAACTAGAATAGTTTTCCCTTTAATTAAATCAAGATCAAAGGCATGAAGTGGTTGTCCGGTTTCCATCATTACAAAATTAGTAATGTCTACTATATTATTTATTGCCCTTATTCCTAATAATTTTAATTTCCATTTTAACCATAAAGGTGATTCTTCTACTTTAATACCTTTTATTATTCGTCCAGTATAGCGAGGGCACAAATCTTCTGCTTTAATTTTAACTGTAATATCTTTTTCAATTTTCTCCCCCTCTTCTTTTATCTTTATTTCAGGCATCTTAAGTTTGTGATTAGTAATCGCTCCTACTTCTCTGGCTATCCCAATTATACTCATTAAATCAGGACGATTGGAGTGTATTTCAAAATCAAATATTGTATCATCAAATTTTATTATTTTTCTTATATCTTCTCCTAAAGCCGTATCTTCTTCTAAAATTAATATTCCGGGAGATTTTCCTGGTTCGACACCTAATTCAGAAGCTGAACAGAGCATACCTGAAGATAAAATATTTTCAAACTTTTTACTTTTAATAATTCCTATCTGGGGCAATTTTGCTCCTTCTAAAGCAACTGCCACTTTATCAAAAACTTTCATATTCTTTGCCCCACAAACTATTTGAAGTATTTTTCCTTTTATGTCTACCTGACAGACAGATAAATTTTTATTTTCAGGATGTTTATTTAGAGCAGTTATCCTGCCTACTACTACTTTCTCTATCTCAGCAGCAGATATATTTTCCATTCGCTCTAAAATTATTCCATTCATAGTTAATCTATTAGTAAGCTCTTCAGGGGATATATTATCAATATCCACATATTCTTTTAATAAATTATAAGAAACCTGCATTTTTTCACTCCCTTCTTATAGTGAATAGTCGTTAGTATATAGTAATGGGGGCATATGCCCCTAGGTCTCCCTTAAGTATACAATAAAATTTAATTTTTTAACACCTGTTCTTTGACAATTTCAATATATTCAGTAACCAGGTTCTCAGATAATGAGGTGATATAAGCTATTTCACTTAAAATCATACCTCTTTCCCAAAGGATTTTAACCCTTTGGAAATCTCTGATATATCTATCCACCGATGAAGGTGCATGGGAAGTAGCTCTGGCTATATCTTTGGTAGAATAGTTTTGGGTATACAGGTTGATTATTTTTACCTTATGAGTTATGGATCTGCCCATATCATGAACTACCCCTCTAAGGGGAAGCATCACCTCTTTCTCCTTCTGGTAGGCTAGAACAAGCTGGGATACTTTGGCTTGGGATAGATTAAAGATCAGGGCGATATCAGCTTGGGAGAGTACCCCAACCTTGATGGTATGCTTCATTTACAATCCGGGCTATTCTTTTAGCCAAGATGAGAGAGGTTTTTATCCCCCTGCTGTAATCTAAAATATCTGAATCGGCCACGATAGACAGGATAACCTGCTTAGACTTGGTCTTAGCAAGCGTTTTCCCATTGCCGTGTTTTTCGGTCTTTAGGACCGCAGGCCAGACCATCTGTCCGGGCTTAAGTTCTAAGGCATCTTTAGTAGATTCAGCATGGATGGATAAGAGATCAATAATCAGAGCCTCAGCGACCTTGGGCTTGGACTGGTAACCATAGTTTTCCATCAGGTGAAGGATCAGGCTGTTTTTTAGGGTCTTTTCCTGAAGGCGACCGTATACTTGCTTATTTATGCTCATAGCAGCCCCCTTTTTTTACTGGATAGGTAGCCCTTGATCTCCTCTAATCTTTCGGTGTAGTCCTCATTTTCCTTACATCGAGTATAGATTTTAAGATACTCACCGACTACCTTCTCTGAGGTACCGGTAAGATGGCGTATTTTAACGAGGCTAAATCCTTGATCATCTAGATACAAGACCTTGATGAAATTTTCAAAGTACCTGGTTACCGAGGACAGACTATGCTTGGTCTTTAGGGCTACCTCGGTGGGCTGATATCTTTTTAGGAGTAGTTCAATGATTCTTGCTTTATGAGATACCCCCGGTCCGATATCTTTGATCTCTCCTCTGGTAGGTATGCTGTCACCCCTTGCCTTTATTCTTTTGACGATTCTCTTTACCGTAGACTTATCGACAATTAATATCTCAGCAAGATCGCCTTGAGAAAGTAGACCTCCCTGGTGGTGTGCTTCCTCAGAAAGCCTTGCTACCAGAGATTCTCTTAGAGCAGGAATGCCTAGTTTAGCCTTTATTTTCCAGTCTGTATGGCGGTATAGAGTAAGATTTACTGGAATAATCCGACAGTCTTTAATCGGCTTTCCGGCCGGTTCATCTGCTGATACAGCATAGAATATGATCTGATTGTCAAATCTACTAGCAAGATAATGTTCTTTTACAAAATTATTCACATAGTCCCAGAGCACATCGGCTTCAACTCTTGATAATCCATACCCATCTATTACATCACGTTTGAAACAGCCCTCTGGTGACTTAACTAAATGATTACAAATACTATTGGTCATATAGCTATTACCTCCTTGGTCTATATGTTATTATATTAGCATAGACCTGGGGGCATATGAGCTAATAGTTATATAGTAAAAAAAGCTAAAAAAATTACCAAAATAACACCGGTCGAATAAATTCGATCCCCACATTAAAAGCAATAGTTTATACAAAAAAGTTTTGAGTTTTGAATTATGGTTTTTCGTTTTTTATTTTAAGTTTTTAATTTAATAGAGTAAAGACACAATACATC